>ERZ773013.571-NODE-571-length-23061-cov-4.949970_pt1 | contig 23061 bp, 17 predicted proteins | sample MGYA00511670_ERZ773013 | MGnify/ENA primary metagenome ERZ773013 (study PRJEB29015, sample SAMEA2738120) | human oral metagenome | biome: human oral; feature: human-associated habitat; material: saliva | place: China | collected 2257 ... | reverse complement strand
ATGATGTACTTTCCCAACGAGCGCTACCTGTTGCCGCTCAGCCACGACGAGGTGGTCCACGGCAAGGGGACCATCGTCCAGAAGATGTGGGGAGAGCTCGACCAAAAGTTCCCACAGGCCCGCTCGCTCTACCTCTACATGATGACCCATCCCGGCAAGAAGCTCAGCTTCATGGGCTTCGAGCTAGCGCAGCTGCGCGAGTGGGACGAGAGGCGAGAGCAGGACTGGTCGCTTCGGGGATGTCCCGACCACGAGGCCTTCTGGCGCTTTTGCGAGGCGCTCAACCACACCTACCTTGACCAGCCCGCCCTTTGGGAGAGGGACTACGATCCGGAGGGCTTCGAATGGCGCGACGTCACAAGCAACGAGCGCGTCTGCTTTGCCTTCGAGCGCAAAGACAGCCGGGGGGGACGCCTGCTCACCCTCCTCAACCTCTCGGGCGTGACGGTCACTCTGGTCGACGGCTCGGGCAACGTTGTCGCAACCACCACCACTGACGCCTCGGGAAATTACAACTTCCCCGGCCTGCTGGACGGTACCTACACGGTCAAGGTGGATACGACGGGCAAGCTCGCTGGCTTCGAGCAGACCGAAGACCCCAGCGGTGCGGCAAACTCGCAGTCCAACCCCATTACCTTCACGCGTAATGATCCGGATGTCGCCGATGTGAACTTCGGTTACGCAAAGAACTACACCGTGACGGGTTCGGTCTACTACGACAAGGACCGTAACTCGTCGATGGGTACGGGCGAGCAGGGATTCGGCGGAATCACCGTCAACCTGCTGGACAAGGATGGAAACATCGCCGCAACCACCACGACTGCGGCCGATGGTTCTTACTCCTTCGGCAAGCTGCCTGCTGGAAAGTACTCTGTGGACGTTGAGCAGTCTGACCTGCTCAAGAAGCTCGAGCAGACCCAGAACTCGACTGCACAGTTCACCCTGAACAACGCCAGCCCTTCCAAGGACAAGGTCGATTTCGGCTTCGCAACCAACTACACCCTCAAGGGCACGGTTTACCGCGATGGCAACCGTTCCGAGGCGCTGGATGCTGGCGAGAAGCTCTACCAGGGCGTGACTGTCGAATTGCTGAACTCGACAGGTAACGTTGTGGCCACCACGACCACCGATGCGCAGGGCGCCTACAAGTTCCAGAACCTGGAAGCGGGCGACTACAAACTTCGCGTCGTCAAGGATGGAGCGTTGGCTGATCTGGTTCAGACCGAGGATCCGGATGGAACCGCGGACAATACCTCTGGCGTGTACACGCTCAAGCTTGAGGATCCGATCCACGAGAACATCAACTTCGGTTACGTTTCCAACAACACTATTGAGGGAAGCGTCTACCGCGATGACTCGCGCAACGGTAGCCAGAACGGCAACGAGCCGGGCTACAACGGAGTCACCGTTCAGCTGCTGGATAAGGACGGCACCGTTATCTCAACCGTGACGACCGATGTCAATGGCCACTATTCCTTCTCCAACCTGCCCGATGGCGACTACTCCATCAAGGTTGTCAAGGATGGTGCGCTCACGGATACCGAGCAGACTGAGGATCCGGACGGAACTAAGGACAACGCCTCGGAAAAGATCACTCTGAGCGAGGCCACCCCGAAGAAGTCTGGCGTGAACTTCGGTTACGTTCCGGACTACTCGATCGCCGGCAACATCTACCGCGATTCGAACCGCTCCGAATCCAAGGACGCAAGCGAAACCGTCTTCCAGGGTGTCACCGTCAACCTGGTTGATGCCTCGGGCAACATCGTTGCAACGACGACGACCGACGCTGACGGAAACTACTCCTTCTCCAAGCTGCCTGCCGGTGACTACACCGTGAAGGTCGTCAAGGATGGCGCCATCAAGGATATGGACCAGACTGAGGACCCGGATGGAACCAAGGACAACGCCTCGGGGAAGATTTCAATCGGTGCGGACAACCCGACCCAGACCGGTGTGAACTTCGGATACAACCCGAACAACATCATCAAGGGTTCGGTCTACCGCGACGATAACCGTTCCTCTTCCCTGAACTCCGGCGAAGAGGGCTACGAAGGCCAGACCGTCCAGCTGCTGGATGAAAACGGCAACGTCATTGCGACGACTCAGACCGGCGCGGATGGCAGCTACTCCTTCGAGCACCTGGCCGATGGCACCTACTCGGTGAAGGTCGTCAAGGATGGTGCCCTTACGGACACCGAGCAGACCGAGGACCCGGACGGTACGAAGGACAATGCCTCCGAGCCCATCACCCTGGATCCGACCCAGAGCGTGAAGGAAGGCGTTAACTTCGGTTACGTTCCGGATTACTCGCTCTCCGGCACGATTTACCGCGATGGAAACCGTAGTGCCTCCCATGATTCCACCGAGAATCCCTACGCAGGTGTCACTGTGAACCTGCTCGATTCTGCGGGCAATATTGTGGCGACAACGACGACGGATGCCAACGGCGCCTACAGCTTCTCCAAGCTTCCCGCCGGTGACTACCGCGTCAAGGTCGATACGACCGGAACGCTCAAGGGCCTGGACCAGACTGAGGATCCCGACGGCGTCGCGGATTCGACCTCTGGGACGATCTCTGTGAACAACGCGAACCGCACTCAAAGCGGTGTGAACTTCGGTTACATCGAGAACAATTCGATTAGCGGCACGATCTTCCGTGACGAGGCCCGCAACGGCGTCAAGGATCCCAGCGATCCCGGCTTCCCCTCGGTCAAGGTGACCTTGCTTGATGAGAACGGAAACGTCGTGGAGACCACCACCACGGATTCCAACGGCGCGTACAAGTTCTCGCACCTGCCCGATGGCAAGTACCGCGTGAAGGTTGATACGACCGGTGTCTTGAACGGCCTCGAGGTCACTCTTGATCCCGATACGCTCAAGGATTCTCAGTCCGAGCTGATCGAGCTTGGTGAGTCGAACCCGACCGTTGAGAACGTTGACTTCGGATACATGGAGAAGGAAGTTCCTCCGGCTCCGGCGCCCGCGAAGCAGTCGAACCCGAAGGCTGTGCCCTCGAAGTTGGCGCGTACTGGCGCTGAGTCCGGGGTCCTGGGCCTGGGTGTTGCCGCACTGGTTGCCGGTGGTGCGCTCCTTGCACTCCGTCGCCGAGGCCGCATCTCCTAATGCGCATCGGCGCCGCTGAGTCGGTGGCATAGACGTGAGTCAGTGGAGGTCCAAGTGGGAAACTACTTGGGCCTCCACTTTTATGATTTTTGCGGTGTTCTTGCGGCTTGGGGCGAAAACAGGACGCAAATGAGCGCGCGGGGCCGTAAAGTTCAAGTGTGACGACAGCTCTTTATCGCCGGTACAGGCCCGATACCTTCGAACAGGTCATCGGCCAGGAACACGTGACCAAACCCCTTCAGGCAGCACTGCGTGCCCACAGGGTGAATCATGCGTACTTATTCTCTGGTCCGCGCGGGTGTGGAAAGACGACCTCTGCGCGTATCTTGGCGCGTTGCCTGAACTGTGCTGAAGGCCCAACGGATACACCTTGCGGTCAGTGTGAGTCCTGTCGTGAACTGGCAACCGGTGGCCCGGGATCACTCGACGTTGTTGAAATTGACGCCGCCTCGCACGGTGGTGTGGATGACGCGCGTGACCTACGTGAGCGCGCCACTTTTGCGCCGGTGCGTGACCGCTACAAGGTCTTCATCATCGACGAAGCCCACATGGTCAGCCCCCAAGGCTTCAATGCCCTGCTTAAGCTCGTTGAAGAGCCGCCCGAGCACGTAAAGTTCATCTTTGCGACGACAGAACCTGAGCGCGTCATTGGAACCATCCGTTCCCGTACGCATCACTATCCTTTCCGCTTGGTTCCGCCGGATATTTTGGAGCCCTACCTGCAGACTCTGTGCGATGAGGAGCATATTCGCGTCGGTGAAGGCGTCCTTCCCCTGGTCATCCGCGCAGGTGGCGGTTCTGTGCGTGACTCTCTGTCGGTCTTGGACCAGTTGATGGCCGGCGCAATCGATGGAGAGATTGCATATAAGACCGCTGTTGCTCTTTTGGGCTACACGGATACTGCGCTTTTAGATGAGACTGTCGATGCCCTTGCAGGGGGCGATGGCTCTGCTGCGTATCGCGTGATCGAAAAAATGGTGTCTTCAGGTCATGACCCGCGTCGTTTTGTCGAAGATTTCTTGCAGCGCTTACGCGATCTGTTGATTATTGCTGTCGCGGGTGATGGCGCCAACGATGTCTTGGTGGGAACGCCTCACGATCAGTTTGAACGCATGAGCGTCCAGGCAAAGAACTGGGGCACGCAGGCCTTGTCGCGCGCTGCTGACCTCACCGACGAGGCCCTTCGCTCCATGACTGGTGCGACCTCACCCAGGTTGCAGCTTGAGTTGCTCATTGGCCGAATCTTGGTGCCCGGTGCAGGCGTTGATGCAACTGCTGGTGCCTATGGAGTAGCACCTGCAGCGGTCGCTGGCGGGATGGCGGGTACCCCGGGACCGCTCTCTGGTGGAGTCGGCTTGGTTGGGGGCGGTGCCCCTGCCGAGGCCCCGGCTGGCTCGGGTTCATTTGGTGCTCGTCAGGCACGCGAAGCTCTTGCGCGCAAGAAAGCCCAAAAGAGCGGAGATCAGGGCACCTCGGCGGCGCCAGAAGCTTTTGTCGATGGCCGTATTGATTCGCCTCGACAAGCAGAACGCGATCCTCAGCCTCAGCCCTCATCCGGCGACTGGGAGGTCGCTCGCCCTGCTGCTCATAGTGATGCACCTGCGCAGCACAGCGCTCCTGTTGATGCTCCTGCTGCTCAGATGCCTCGTGACGCTGTCCATGAAGTGTCTGAAAAGGCTTCGGAGCAAGTTCCTGCGCCTTCTCATTCGTCCGCTCCCGCGCCAGCACCTGCGCAGGTTTCAAGCTCCTCTGCTGCACCCAATGCGGATCTTGTACGGCAGCGCTGGGGAGATGTTGTTGAGCGCTTGGCCACGCACAGCAGGGTTGTATGGAGCTTGCTGTCTCAAAACGGGCAATTGGGAGCCGTTGACGGAGACCAGTTGGTCATCCTCTTCCCCAGTCAAGGGATGGTCGCAAGCTTTACAAACGGGGGACGAGCGCAGATCGTGGAAGACACGATCTATGACGTCTTGGGTGTTCGATTGCACGTGAGCGCACAGGTGGGGCAATCCGGCGGCGGGCCGGCAGTTTCAACGCCTTCTGCCAATGCACGTTCCGTTGCGGCTCCTGTGCAGAGCATGCCAGCACAGACCACACCCGCTGACTCCACAGCTGCTCAGGCTTCACCTGCTCAAGAATCGGCACCCTCCGGGCTGGGCAACACAGACGCTTCGGTGCACGAAGCAGCACCAACACCGGAATTCCATGTTCCGGCGGAACCGATCGATTCTTCGAAACCCTATGATCCGCAGGCACCGGAATCTTACGATTGGCATACTCAGGCGCCGCCCCCTTTTGATCCGGGGGATCAGGTTGAGGAGGTAGAGCAGGATTTACAGGAAGTACCTGCTCCATCACCTGAACCTGATGATGAACCAGAGGATGAGCCTGTCGCGACCTCCGGTTGGAGCGAAACTGTCGTACAGCCTCCAAGCTTTGACCCGCTTGAAGAAGAGTCTGCCCCTGAAGTTCCGAGCTTTGCTGAGGTGACGCCACTTCCTTCACAGCGTTTTGCGCGCATGGAAGAAGATGACGACGCGCCTTCTAGCGAGGACACACATTCAACTGACAATGCGCGTTCGGATGAGGAGCCGGAAGTCTCAGCAGAGGCCTCGGCAGAGGAAGACGTGCAGGAAATTCCCGCAACCCCCAGCGTTTCTGCGGCAGAGGACGACAGCGCCAGCATCGATGATCAGGACATGTCCGAATCGAATCTCTTTGGAATCCCAGCAGTTCTGGATATTTTGGGCGGAACCATCATTGAGCAAAAGACTGACGACCAGGGTGGGTGGTGACGCATGTACGAAGGAGCTCTTCAAGACCTCATCGATGAATTGGGACAACTTCCCGGAGTGGGGCCAAAGAGTGCGCAGCGTATGGCTTTGCACCTTCTCGAGGCCGAGCCCGAGGATGTCGAGCGCCTCACCACTGCGATCAATGCGGTCCGCCATCAGGTCAAGCACTGTGTTGTCTGTGGAAATCTCACTGAAGACGATGAATGCTCGATCTGTCGGGATCCGCGGCGTGATCCCAGCGTGATCTGTGTCGTCCAAGAACCAAAGGACATTCAGGCCATCGAGAATTCACGGGTATTCCGCGGACGCTATCACGTGCTTGGTGGCGCCATTGATCCCATCCACGGGATTGGCCCCGATCAGCTCAGTATTCGCCAGCTTTTGGGACGCCTGTCAGATGGTGTTGTTCAAGAGGTCATCATCGCGACAAACCCGAATATTGAAGGTGAGGCAACAGCCTCGTACCTAGCGCGCACCCTCTCGACAATTGGTGTGACAACAACGCGACTTGCCATGGGCCTTCCCGTGGGTGGCGATTTGGAATATGCGGATTCCATTACCCTGGGACGGGCGATGGAAGGCCGACGCAATATGTCCTGAATTTCCACGGAAATTATGAAAGGATCGCGACGTGAGCACAACAGAGTCCAGCTTTATTCGCCCCGATGGGACACCAGCGCGCGTCCTTGTTGTGGATGACGAATCGGTCTTGGCCGAGCTACTTGGATCAGCACTGCGTCACCAGGGCTGGGAAACCCAAACGGCAGCAAACGGTTGGGAAGCACTGGATAAAGCCGATACCTTCGATCCCGATGTCGTGGTCTTGGATATCCAGATGCCCGGACTGGATGGAATGGAAACCTTGGAACGCCTGCGTAAGCGCAAGCCACACCTTCCCGTTCTGTTCTTGACGGCGCGTGACGCCGTTGCCGATCGCGTTGCTGGACTGCGTGCAGGTGCAGATGACTACGTCACTAAGCCTTTCGATCTCGATGAAGTGACAGCGCGTATCGACGCCCTGCTTCGCCGCGCTGGAATGGCTTCGGTTACCGCTGAACGTGTTCTGACCGTTGGTGACCTGACCTTGGACGAGGACTCCCACGACGTTGCGCGCGGCGGTGAAGCGATTACGCTCACCAACACTGAATTTGAGCTTCTGCGTTACTTCATGGAAAACCCCAATGTTGTCCTCTCGAAGTCGCAGATCCTCGACCGCGTGTGGTCCTACGATTTCGGCGGTCAGGCAAACATCGTCGAACTGTATATCTCCTACCTGCGTAAGAAGATTGACGCTGGGCGCGAACCCATGATTCATACGGTCAGGGGAGCCGGTTATATCCTCAGGCCAGCCTCCTAGGAGCGCCAATGACAAGCTCTTCCCCCCAAGCTTCGAATACCGAATCACAGGCGACCACCCCCAAGCACAGCACTCCTCGACCAAAGCGCAAGCGATCGCGTCTTCTCACTGTTCGTCTGAGTCGTTTCCTTGCTGCAGCCGTCGCTCTTGCGCTGGTGACGATGCTTGCTGCTTCGGCGCTCGCAATGCATTCGTGGATGTCCTCCAAGCTCGATAGTTCGCTTGAATCCATGCTCAGCAGGCTTGAAAAGAACGCAGAGCTCAGCTTGCAGCAACCTGTTCCACCGCCCCCGCCTCCGACGGCTGGCTCGCAGAACGACCAGGATGATCATGACGATGACCACGGACCATCACAGTCGCATTCTCCAGGTTCCTCTGCTTCGCCAAGTGAACACGGACCGCGTGGTTTGCGAGGCCCGGGTTCTGCAGAAGGCCAGTTGCAGCTCATCAAGGACGACGATGAGATCGTTTCGGGTGTCGTCAAGCAATTTGATGTGGTGGAGCTCGATAGTGCCGCTCAGCAGCAAATTCTCTCCTTGCGCTGTGATAGACATGGACACAATGTCAGCTTGCCGAATTTAGGCTCTTTCAGGGTTATGTGCGGTCAATCAGAGTCGCGGACACTGGTTGTCGGCCTGTCTTTGGCAGCCAATAACTCGACGCTGATTATGTTGGTCGCTCTTGAAGGCGTCATCGCTCTTGTCGTGATCGCAGGCGCGACTTTCATCGGCCGCAAGTGGATTCGCAAAGAAATGCTCCCCTTGGGTGAGGTAGCGGCGACTGCGCGAAACATTGGCTCCAAGGACCTGATTGCCACACCAACGGTTGAGGATTTCCAACGCGTTGATTACTTCATCGCCCAGCCTGGTGATGAGGTCGGCGATGTTGGTTTTGCGCTGAACACCATGATCGACAATGTCGAAACTGCGCTTCAGGCCCGCGCCGAATCTGAGCAGCGCCTGCGCCAATTCGTTGCCGATGCCTCGCACGAACTCCGAACTCCTTTGGCATCGATTCAGGGTTACACGCAGCTTCTTCAGCGCGGGGCAACGGACCAAGAGCTTGCACTTTCCCGAATTGCCTCTGAGTCTGCGCGTATGTCCGGTCTGGTTGAGGATCTTCTACTTTTAGCTCGCCTTGATGCGGGGCGTGAACTGGCCAGCGATCCGGTAGATGTGATCCCATTGGCCATCGACGCAGTTTCAGACGCTCATGCGGCAGGTCCGGACCATCAGTGGAGCCTGGACCTGCCCGAAATCGATGATGAGGCCGATTCCTGTACTTCCTGCACCGTGCTGGGTGACGAGTCTGCGCTTCGCCAGGTCTTCGCAAACCTAGTCAATAACGCGCGAATCCACACTCCCGCTGGGACTCACGTCAAAGTTGGGGTGCAAACGATTGCCGGTACCGCATCGGCGCCGGGATTTGTGCGCTTGAGCGTTGCTGATGATGGGCCGGGAATTGCTCCCGAGTTGCGCGCGACCGTCTTTGATCGCTTCGTCCGAGGCGACACTTCGCGCTCGCGTCAGGGGAAAGGATCCTCGGGGCTTGGACTATCGATCGTTTCGTCGATTGCCGAGGCCTTGGGTGGCCGAGTGGATGTCGATACCTTATGCGAAGGCGAGGGCGTACCCGGCGAACACGGAACGACCTTCTCGGTCATCTTGCCGGCGGCCGGTGAGTGAGTTGCTGAGTTTCAGCAAAAATCGCTGACAAGGGTTTCTTTTTCCAGATATTCTTGTGTTAATCGTTCAGCCCGCCTCAGCCAATATGGTTGAGAGTGGGCTGGGTCTTTTGTGAGTAGAGACAAAGATGTTGCTTCCTCTGAAAGGTATAGAGTGACTGAGGAACCTGTAACTGTGCCTGAAGGGTTACTTTCTGGATCTGGGACAAGAGGCGATGGGGGAAGGATTTTTGCGGGATTTTCGAACCCTTTCATAGATTCCGCCGCTTTGAGTATCTTCGAATCGTTGCAAACAACGTTTGGAACTCAATTGAGCGACACCCTTAAACCCCTCATGAAAGGAATTTCGGGGTCCTCACTTCGGGTAACTGAGAGTCTGCTTTCCAGTGGATTGCCGCAGGCAGTTTCTCTTTTTGGCCAAAACGCGAATGACCTTATTGGACCAACGATTTTACGTGCATTCGAAGGTATAACTGAACAGTTCACCCGACTTAATGAGCATCTTTCGAAGTTTTATGATTTAGAGAAAATTAAACTTTGGCCACAACAGTTCTTTTTTCCTGAAAACCTAGTCGAGGTTTATTCGGAAGCGCCAGAGGATCTCCTCCATTTCGTTAGGTCTGAAGCAATTGGTATTTTTGGAATTCCTCGGGCATCCGTTGTTTTGCGTCTATTGCGAGCGGAGAGTCATAGTGAGCGGCGCCGGGTTTTGAATAGCTGCCAGAAGCAGATTGTCATGGACTGTAGGGGGCAGCTCTCTTCCGGAAGGGTTCGCTCTGCGTTTCCAGAAGCAGTGTTTTTGTTAGAGGCGATTGATGCAATTGAGGATGGGCATTCCACGGCTGCTCAAGCATTGTTGACAGTAACACTCGATTCGCTTATTCGGAAGCTGATCACAGATAAGTCGGAGCGAGGTGAAATTACAAATCAGAAAGAAAATTTCCTCCTCTCGGTAGACGGAAGCGCTGAGGATGAAAATGTTATTCGACAGGCGCTCGCTTGGCTTCCAATCTGGAATGCGCATGCGCCGTTCTACCTTTGGAAAGGGGATGAGGTCCCTCGGGACTTTTCGCGCCATGCGACGGTCCATGCAGTCGGGAAGCGCCAATACTCTAAAAGAAACTGTATCCAGGTTCTATTGCTTGTCTCGAGTCTTTTGGTCTACGCATCCACAGCGCAAAAGGAATATTGGGGAATTCTGGATTGATTATCCCGTTCAGCGAAAATGAAGTTTGAGATTCTTAGATGGGTTTATTTGGTTTTAGCGCTCGAGAGTTTGTTCGTCTCTTTATTACGAGAGCTAAAAGGTTTTAGTATTAATTTGCATTGAAAGAGTAGCGATGAATGCCAACTACTTATCAGTTGAAGATATTAAATCCGCGTGCGAAAGTGGGAAATTCGATTATAGAGAAGCCTTTTCAGCACTTCGAGAACGCCAGACTCTTGGAAATTGGAACATTGGTCGTCTTGCTCAGGCGGCATTTGATCGGGAGCTTTCAGCGTATCGTCAGCATGTGGAGCGTCTTCGTGAGCTTCTTGAGAAGGCTAAATGTGAAAACAAACGATACCAAACTGAATGCATTAGGGCAGGTGCTCCAGACAATCTCACTGAGGCACTTCTACCGGGAAATCTTCCTCGTCTATTAGACTTTGTTTCTAGTGGAGTGGTGGGTATTTATGGGGTTCCCAGCGCTTCTGTTGTGAGGGAGTTGCTCGATGCAGACGATATTCCCTCCAAGGAGAAGGTGTTGGATCAACGTGCTGGACAGGTTATTGCTGACTGCAAAGCTGCACTCGGGCATAAGGTGGATGAGCAAAAGTTTCCAGAAACGCAATTTATCTATAAAGCAATCGAAGCGTTCGAACAAGGACATGAAGAGGCGGCTCAGGCTCTTCTAACACTGACTTTAGATTCTTTGATATCAAAACTCATTCCAAATAAAAATCAGAAAAAGAGAATGACTAGAAAAGGTGAAGACAGCCAATCGCCTATCGACATGGATATACAACATCTGGCTGAAGTGCTGGCTTGGTTACCAGTTTGGAATGCGCATGCAGAGTTTTGGGTGCACAGAGGAGATCCTGTCCCTGTATTTTATGACCGTCATGCGACGGTACATGCCGTTTCGTTTATTCAATACACGCGAGCGAACTGTTTGTGTGCTTTGTTGTTGGTCACCGGAATTTTATTGTTTGACGCAACTACCTCTAAAGATTGGGGGTCTGTCCTCGGAAGAGTTTGGGGATAGCGGAACGCTATGGGGGCAACTTGGGTATAGCCACTAAGGTTGGATGCAAAATCCTCTTAGAACTCCACCTGGAGTGCCCCGCGTGCACGGTAGCGGGCCTCGCCGGGATCAGAGGCCTCGACAACGGAAGCGGCAGCTAAGCGACACTGCACCAGGCTGACCTGCGCTAGTTGCGCGCCCACCGAGGGAATTGCCAAGCGCGGCATCGAGAGCGCGGGGATACCCATACCAACGAAAACGCAAGCGAGCAGTGGGTCTGCCGCGGCCTCGCCACACACGCTCACGCTTACCCCGTGCTCAAGGCCAGCGCGCGCAACCTGTGCAATCAGGCGCAAAGGTGCGGGTTGCCAGGGATCGGAGTACTCAGCCAAGTCAGGTGACATGCGATCTGCGGCCATCGTGTACTGCGTCAGATCATTCGTCCCAATCGATACGAAATCGACATATTTCATCATGGAATCAATCAAAATCGCCGCCGCGGGGACCTCGATCATGATTCCCGCGCGCAGTTCGACCTCGAAGCGTTCGGAGAGCTGACGGACGGTCGAAGCGAACCACTGGGCCTCGGCAATCGTTGAAATCATGGGAGCCATGATTGATACCGAGGTTTCTCGGTGTTGGATGGCTGCCAGAGCGATTGCTTCCAGCTGGTTGTGAAGGATCTGCGGGTGAGGGCCGGAGGTTCGGATTCCTCGAACGCCAAGCGCAGGGTTGTCTTCGCCGGGGATTGTCGCGTAGGCCAGTGGTTTATCTGAACCCGCATCCAGAGTGCGCACGCACACAGAATGCCCGCGGAATTGTTCAAAAATCCCCGAGTAAAAGTTCACTTGCTCTTCAATGGTCGGCTCGCTGTGTGCGTTCAAGAAAGCCAATTCGGAACGCAAAAGACCAATTGATTCAAGGTGGGGGGATTGAGCTGCGGCCTGCGCGCTTGCTAGGTCGTGAATATTGGCCAAAAGCTTCACTGGATGTTCATCGCTGGTGTGAGCGGGCGCGTTCCAATCGGCTACTGCCTCTGCACGCTTTTGATCTCGCTGAACCGCAGCCTGTGCCTCTTCGGCAGAGACCTCGGTAGCAAGAGACCCCACAAAGGCATCCATCAATACAAGATCTCCCTGGCGCAATTCACTTAAGTTACGCACTGCGACGATGCAGGGGATTCCCAACTGGCGCGCAATAATCGATGTGTGCGAGGTCGGACCGCCCAATTCCGTTGCAATTCCAACGCAATACTTGGGATCAAGGTTTGCGGCATCTGAAGGGGATAGGTCGCGTGCACACACGATATAGGGAGCGAGAGGAGCCGCTTTCTGGGAAGTACCGACCGGCGTCCCCGCGCCTGACGCGAAGCCCCCAGAGTCGGCCTCGGCAAGGTGAGCAAGGACTAGGTCACGGACGTCGTAGAGGTCGGCGATGCGCTCAAGCATCAGTCCACCAGAGGAACGGAAAACCTCGACGAATTTATCGGTCGCGCGAACAACTGATTGCGGCGCCGGAACACCGGAGAAGATCCAAGACTGAGCCTCGCGGATCCACGTTGGGTCGGTCGCTAAAGACGCGGTCATGACAAGGACGTCTGAGACATCGCCCAGTGCGCGCGCTGAGCGCTCGAAGAGCTCCTCGCCGACCTTTTTGCAGATCTCCTCAAGGGAGACGGCAATGGCTGGGCGGTCCTCGGGAGGCAGGGGAGTGAAATCGTCGGAAGGAAGGGCTGGGTGAGATGTCCAAACAATTGGCGCATAGGAGACACCGTGAACTACCGGGGTCCCATAAATCGTGTGCGGCATCGAGGACTCCTTCCGTGGATGTAACTCAACCATATTCGTTGGTCCTAGGAATATGCCAAGTGTGCCGAAAGTTACGCTCATAAATTGACACAAACGTTCACGTGTTGGTCAGTACTCGTCATGTGCGCGAGTTTTCAGGGACGATAAGAACAGATAACCCAAACGCAGACAGTTAGGACCACCCGTGGCGCTCATCGTGCAAAAGTACGGAGGCTCATCCGTGTCCGACGTTGAAGCGATTAAACGCGTTGCAAAGCGCATCGTTGAGACTCGGAACGCGGGACACAAGCTTGTTGTCGTCGTTTCAGCAATGGGCGACACAACCGACGAGCTCCTGGACACCGCCGCGCAGATTACCGATAACGCACCCGAGCGTGAGATGGACATCCTTCTCACCGCCGGTGAGCGTATTTCGATGTCCCTTCTGTCCATGGCAATCAACGAGTTGGGTGTTCCCGCACAGGCTTTCACCGGTGCGCAGGCCGGAATCCACACGACTTCCGCTTATGGTCGCGCCCAGATCACCGGCATGGTCCCCGAACGTGTCGCCCGTTCAATCTCTGAAGGCCAGGTCGCAATTGTCGCCGGTTTCCAGGGAATTTCTGACGACGACGATGTGACGACTTTGGGGCGAGGCGGTTCCGATACGACCGCGGTTGCGCTCGCGGCTGCCTTGCACGCCGATGTGTGCGAGATCTACACCGACGTCGACGGCCTGTTCTCTGCTGATCCGCGAATCGTCCCAAAGGCGCACCGCCTGCGCTCGATCTCAACGGAAGAAACCCTGGAACTTGCCGCGCATGGTGCAAAGATTCTTCACCTGCGCGCGGTCGAATTCGCCCGTCGCTACAAGGTTCCCCTGCACGTTCGTTCCTCCTTCTCCGAGAAGGACGGAACCTGGATTTCAGACCGCCCGGCCTCGCCGGCGCTCAAGGGATTGGTCCCTGACGCCGCATTCCTCGACCCGAAAGAAGGAAAGATGGAACAGCCCATCATCTCTGGAATTGCCCACGACCGCGGCCAGGACAAGATCACGGTCGCCGGTGTCCCGAACCACCCCGGCCGCGCCGCGATGGTTTTCCAGACGATCGCCGCTGCGGGCGCGAACATCGACATGATCGTTCAGAACATTCCCGTTGCAGATCCGACCCGCGCGAACATCACCTTCACCATTCCCGAGGCCGATGCCCAGGTTGCGCTCGATGCGCTGGAGTCCGCGAAGGAAGAGATTGGCTTCAAGGAGGTGCGCTACAACCCGAATATCGGCAAGCTTTCGCTGGTTGGAACGGGTATGCGTACGAATCCCGGTGTGGCCGCGCGACTTTTCGCTGCCCTGTCTGAAGCGGGAATCAATATTGATCTGATTTCCTCTTCCGAAATCCGTCTGTCGATTGTGACGAAGCTGGATGATCTGGATCGCGCGGTTGCCGTTGTTCACTCCGCTTTCGGCTTGGATGCTGAGGTTTCCGAGGCCGTTGTGTACGCGGGTACTGGCCGCTGAGTCGGTCCGTCGCTAGTTAGAGAGGCTTGAAAATGTCAGGTTTGACTGTTGCTGTTGTCGGTGCGACCGGCCAGGTTGGTCGCGTGATGCGCACGATCTTGGAAGAGCGCAATTTCCCGGTTGAAACGATTCGTTTCTTTGCGTCCGCTCGTTCGGCTGGATCGACCCTGCCGTGGAAGGGGGAAGAGGTCGTCGTCGAAGACGTCGCAACTGCTGACTTCTCGGGGATCGACATCGCGATCTTCTCTGCGGGAGCTACGGCCTCGCGCGAGTATGCCCCCAAGTTCGCGGCTGCCGGCGCCGTGGTCGTCGACAACTCCTCGGCCTGGCGTAAGGACCCCGAGGTTCCGCTGGTCGTCTCCGAAGTGAACGGTGAAGACGTTGCGAACCGTCCCAAGGGAATCATCGCGAACCCGAATTGCACGACCATGGCCGTTATGCCTGCAATTAAGCCACTTGCCGACGCTGCAGGCGGTATTGATCGACTGACGGTCTCTTCCTACCAGGCAGTTTCTGGCTCTGGCCTCAAGGGTGTTCGCGAGCTCCTCGATCAGGTTCGCGGCACCGTCGATCAGAACCTCGAGGGCCTGACTACCGACGGCCACGCCGTTGATTTCGGCACCCCCGAGGTCTACGTCGCGCCCATCGCTTTCGATGTTGTGCCTTTGGCCGGTTCGATTGTCGATGACGGCAGCTTTGAGACCGACGAAGAGCAGAAGCTTCGCAATGAATCGCGTCGTATCCTTCACGTCCCGAATCTTCTGGTTAGCGGGACCTGCGTGCGTGTGCCGGTCCTGACCGCTCACACCATGACCGTTCACGCTGAGTTCCCCGCCTCGATTTCTCGTGACGAGGCCGTGGCTGCGCTCAGCAGCGCCCCCGGCGTTCGCGTTGTCGACGTTCCGACCCCTCTCGAGGCCGCAGGTGAAGACGATGTTTTCGTCGGCCGTATTCGCCAGGATCAAGCGGTTCCGGATAACCGTGGAATCGTGTTTGTCGTCAGCGGCGATAACCTGCGCAAGGGAGCGGCTTTGAACGCCATTCAGCTGGCAGAGTTGGTTGCTCAAGAACTGCTTGGCTGAACGCTTAAAGCTGCGTTTAATTAGACAGAAAAAGGGGTTGGAGACGGTCAAGCCGTCTCCAACCCCTTTTGAGTTTTGGTGGTGTGCGCACCTATCACACACCGTGTTTAAGCATCAGTCGTTGTGAGATTCCTGGTGCTTCTTAGCTTCTGCGTGAACCTCTTCCATGTTCAGGGCTTCTGCCTGAGAGATCAGGTCCTCAAGAGCAGCTGCCGGAAGAGCACCGGAGTTACGGAAGATCAGGACACCTTCGCGGAAGATCATCAGGGTCGGGATCGACGAAATCTGAGCGGAAGCAGCAAGTTCCTGCTGCGCATCGGTGTCGACCTTGCCGAAAACGATGTCGGGGTGCTTCTCCGAGACGGACTCGAAGATGGGGCCGAACTGACGGCACGGGCCGCACCAGGTCGCCCAGAAGTCAACCAGGACGATCTTGTCGGAATTAACGGTCTCGTTGAAGTTTTCAGTGGTGAGCTCGATGGTACTCATTGAAGGGCACTCCTTTGATTCGTGTTGGGGCACGTGCCCCGCTTGATGTCCAGCTCAACGGTTCGTGCCGGTCACTTATTCCCCGATCCTATCGGAGTTAGCTGATTCACACGATGTCAGGCGCTGACGGGACAACGCATATACGAATTATCGCGAGCGTCCCCTTCTGGCGTTGCTGCAGTCGAAACTTCCTGAACTGCGGTGTCAGATCCTGGGCGTTCAGCTGAAGAAGGAACCTCAACATCAGCGCCTATGCCTCGCAAGATGAAGGCTTGGACAGTGCGGATTGTTGCTTCGCGGGTCTGAGGGTTGGCCGGAAGACGATTCCCTGCAAGGCATGAATGAATAAGCGGAATCAATACGTGGGGGTTTTGCCGCGGAATTGCACCTGTTTCCATGCAGCGCGCAAGAATTTCCAAGAGCCGCGTCGAAATAATCGTTGCATGATCGTGCAGGTGCGCAGAGTTTTCACGTGAAACTTGAGTGCGCAGATTAAAGGTCGAGTTCAGGTGATAACGAGTGGTCATCTCCAAATGCGCACGAATATAGATGCGCAGTTGGGCAAGCGGATCATCAACTTGATCAAGCGCTTCTTGGAGTTTTTGGGAGAACTGCAGAGTGACGCGACGCATGAACTCAAGAAGGAGGACTTCCTTGTCGGGGAAGTGGTTGTAGACCGCGGTGCGTCCAACCTTTGCCCGCGAAGCGATCTGCGACATGGAGATTGAATCGAATGGCTGTTCAGCAAGAAGACTTGCAAGTGCATCAAAAAGACGGTTGCGCGTGAGCTCGCGATGGTCGGCCAGCGAATCTCCAATAATTTTCGGCATAAAGCTATTCTGACAGAAATTCTGGATCTGTCTTGATCATCCGCCGATTCACATGGATTTCCCAGATGAGAACTGATTGATTGCCGCCTGGACGATGGGGAAATCGGCAGGGATCCACGGTAAATCCATCACTTCATTAAGAGGAGCCCACCGTAACTCGAGATGTGAGGCTCCCGGAGTCAAAGTTTGGGTGGGGTCGGCAAGGGTGCACCCCCACACAGCCATCACCCGACCGTTCAGGATTGGCCACCACTTCCCCTCGGGGGTGAGGATCGGTTCAGCAATCCTCAGTGCACACCCCAGCTCTTCATCGATTTCGCGGACGAGGCCGTGCAGGGGGTCTTCCCCTTCCTCAACCTTTCCGCCGGGGAGCTCGAAGAGGCCTCGCAAATCTTCAGGGTAGGAGCGGGAGGCGCACAAAAGCGCGCTTGGGTGGGGGAGGCGGTCGAAGATTGCAGCGGCAACGACGGGGCGTGGATTCGGTGAAGTCACGCCTTTAAGTCTAGAGGTCATGCTTTGGACTGCAGGCGGGGGAGCCGCTATGATGAACGAGTTGTGCCGGTCATACCGATTGGTATCAGGCGCCTCGCGGGCGTAGTTCAATGGTAGAACTTCAGCTTCCCAAGCTGACAGCGCGGGTTCGATTCCCGTCGCCCGCTCCAGACTTTCCGTTGAAATAACGCCGTTTTCAAGAAATCGGAAGCGGCGCGTTCTGGTCGAAGGGTGCTTGCGGGCGAGCCTGTGCTAGCTTGGATGCCAACAGGATTCCCCGCACCTCTCCTCTGGATGTGTCCCAGGGGAGACGTTTTTTACCCGGGGTACTTCATAGACCTGAAGCTTTCGACGACGATCGCCGAATAACTTGTTCTGATCGAATGAGTATGAATGAGGTGCTCAGCGGCCCTTGGGTTGCGCGTTGATGGGGAGGCCACGGTGGGTTCGCGGTTAGGTGTTTTACTTAAGACCGATGCTGGGTGGGAGACCTACTACGACCACTGGGCAGCGCAAACGATTGGACGGGACATTGCGATCGACGGTATGGAAGCCACCATTCAGCGTGTGCGTTGTATGTCTCCTTTGGGTGTTGATGATCCGCATGCTTGGGAAGGGGCGACGTGGATTGAGGGCACGCTGCTGATCGATGAGACCAAGAAACTGGTGGTGTGGGCAGAGGAGAGCGAGGCGCTCTACATGCCTCGACTTATCAACTACCTCGTTGAGCACACTTGGCCTGGGTGGACGGCCGTCTGGTCAGCCGAAGGAACCAGGGGAACCCTTCGGGCTGCTGGCGTCGATCCGGCCACCATCTTCACACACCGTTCTGATCGTTTGCCATGCGATCGCGCGCCCGATCTAGAGCCATGGGATGAGTGGCACGGAGCTGATCCCATCACCGTACGCATGGCAGACGGCACCTTGGTCACCTGGCGCGCTTACGGCTTCCTGGACGATATTGTTGGATTCGGTCCTGAGAATTTCCTGGCTTTGGCTCGTGAGGTAGCCTCCCGACTACCGGATGAATCGAATGCGTGGGAGCCGACCATGGATGACGATGTTCCGACTACCGGGATATTCGTGGATTACCAAGCACGCTCGCTGCGTTGGTGGTCGCTCCAGGACGAGGACATGCACTTGGAGGATTTCACGGCGTTGTGGCCGGGATGGACACTCACCAGCACTTCCGACGACTACTCATGGCATCAAGAACTCGCCGGCGAGGTATTCCGTGCTTGGACTAACGACGTAGACGAATGCCGCTCTTGGATCGCAAAGGCCATCGAGGAAGGCGCACGAGCCAACCCGCTCGTGAATATGGCCATCGCCCTGTCAGGCCAGGGGCACGAGGTCAGCCCGTACGCCTCCGCTTTGGAATTCGTTCCCTCCAACCGCAAGGCCACGATGGAAAGCTTCGACCGGCTCCTCGATGCCGTGCGCGACGAACCATTGAAACCCGCACGAATGATCGACCGACACGGAACCATCACACCTCCGTTGAACGAGGAGGAGCGGACTTGCTGAGCCGCCCCTTGGTGCCTCACCAAGTCCCCAACCCGCCAACGCTTTGTCCGGAAGTCATACCCTTGCACCCCTCCTGACGCACCCCAGGGCATCCCGCCACCTCGACAATGCATTTTTGTTACTTGGAAGACGCAGTGAATGGGGGTCCTCATGAAGGCCGACCTAGATGATGAACAGCTTTGGAAGAGCGTTATTGACGCTGCACTTGAATTGCCCGCAAGCGAGCTTTATCCCTTTAACGAAGAATGGGATGCCGCGCGAGTATGCGGTAAATGGTTCATGATCTCAACCGTCCGCGGCAAGCGGATGGTGAATCTCAAGGCTGATCCGCAGGACGCGCGGGCACTCTGTGAAAGCTTTGAATCAATTACTCCGGGTTATCACATGAACAAGAAACACTGGATCACTGTCATGCCGGGCCCGGGTATTAACGAGGAACTCATCCGCGAGCTTGTCATGGAGTCGTACCTGCTGGTAGTTGACGGGTTGCCGAAGTATCGCCAGCCCGTCGACCCCGCGAGCTTTGGGCACCGTGAAGACTGAGGCATTTGCTTTCAGCTAGGTGCTGCCTTTCGTCGATTCGTCATCCAACGTAGGGGCGAGGACGTGCGACGCCCAGCGGGCAAGACTCTCCCTGAGAAATCCCTGAGAGGATGGGGATAGCGTTGTTGCATGAATGAGGCGCACCTTACAATTGGGCAACGCCGTTCATCGAAGGAGACGCACGTGGCACAAAAGACCCGCACCGCCCAGGTGTTCGATGTTGTCAAGGTTCTTGCCTGGGTAGTAATCGCCGTGGCCTTGGTGAAGTTTGCGTTCTTCCCGGCCGCGCAGGAGAAGCAGACGAGCGGCGACGTGGATCCGGGAGGGTCCTTCGGGCAGATGACAATCTCCGTTGGGCGCGCAGATATCACCAATACGGTGATCCTGACGGGCACGATTCAGCCCGATGAGCCGGTCGTGGCCCGTGCGACCCTGGACGGAAACGTCGTGCGCACCTTCGTCAATGACGGTGACAAGGTTTCCAAGGGTGATGCGCTCCTCCAGATCCGCAAGGAATTCCCCGGTGAGACCCGCCAGGTCACCGACGAAGAAGGCAACGTGAGCGTCGAGACCTCCGAGCCGACCTACAAGTACGAGACCGTCGTGTCCCCCGGCGATGGCACGGTTTCGACGGGCGTGCTCGTGGGCCAGCAGTTCGCGATTGGCGACACGGTTGCGACGATTGTCCCCCCGACCTTCTCCGCGGTCGCCTCCCTGAGTGCGGACCAGATGTACCGCATGCAGGACGCTCCTTCGACGGCGACCGTTACCATTAAGAACGGCCCCGCGCCCTTCGAGTGCTCAGGTGTGAAGGTGGTGAGTTCGGCCGGCAAGGCGCAGGACTCGAAATCAAACGCCGGGTCCGATAACGGGGCCTCGGCCTCGATGGACCTGAAGGCCCGCTGCGCGATCCCCTCCAACCAGAAGGTGTTCGCCGGCCTGCAGGTCACCCTCGAAATGACGGCCGGATCGGCGATGGGCGTCCTCGCGGTGCCGATCTCCGCGGTCGAGGGCCGCTACCAGTCCGGCTCCGTCTACCTGCCGACCGACGACCCGACCAAGCCCGAGAAGCGCGCCGTCACCCTGGGCATCACGGACGGCAAGATGGTCGAGGTCAAGGAGGGCCTCACGGAGGGCGAGGAGATCCTCGAGTTCACCCCGACCTCGAACAAGGACAACCAGGACGGACAGACCGGCCCTTACGGCGGCATGGACTCCGGCATGGTCGGGGGCCCGGGCGACGCGGCAGGCACGCAATGAGTCTCGTGTGCCTGCGGGACGTTACCCGCACGGTGACCCTGCCTGACGGGGAGGATTTGCACATTCTGCGCGGCGTCAACCTGGATGTCGCGGAGGGTGAGCACGTCTCCATCGTGGGCCGCTCGGGCACGGGCAAGTCCACGATGCTCAACATCATCGGCCTCCTGGATGCCCCCACTTCGGGCACGTACGAGCTGGACGGCGTGGACACCACGCGCCTGGGCGAGGGGCGCCGCGCGCGCATGCGCGGGGAAGACTTCGGCTTCGTGTTCCAGCAGTTCAACATCTTTTCGGCGCGCACGGCCGCCGAAAACGTCGAGGTTCCCCTCCTGTACGCCCCCGGCCCCCAGCTGCTGCGCAGGCGTTCGATCGCCGTCGACATGCTCGAGCGCGTGGGCCTGGGCGAGCGCGCGGACTCCTACCCGGGTGAGATGAGTGGCGGCGAGCAGCAGCGCATCGCGATTGCGCGCGCCCTCGTGCGACGCCCGCGCGTCATCCTCGCCGACGAGCCGACGGGTGCCCTCGACCCGGATACGGGCCGTGTCGTCATGGCCCTCCTCGAGGAGGTCGCCCGCGAGTCCAATGCCGCCCTCATCGTCATCACGCACGACATGGCGGTGGCCGCGCGTGCGCAGCGCGCCTACGAACTCTACGACGGCACGCTGCACGAGGTCGAGGATCCCGCCGCTCTTGCGCACCGCGCGGAGGCCGGGCATGGTAGCGACGAGGCCGGGGCCGAGCAGGCGGGCACAGAACCCGCTGTGGCCGAACCTCCGCTCCCGCCCGCCGAGGGCGACCCGGAGGCCGAGCAGGCCTCGTCCCCCGTGATGTCGGAGGAGGGTGAGCAGTGAACGCCGTTAGTCAGATCCTGGGCGCGCTCATCGAGGCCTGGGGCGAGGTCAAGGTCCAGAAGGCGCGCGTCGTCCTCTCCCTCGTGGGTGTGGTCGCGGCCGTGGCCGCCATGACGATCGTCATCGCGCTCGGCGACCTGCTCCTGCAGTCCTCGCGCGAATTGGCGGAGCTCTACGAGGGGCGCTCCGTCACCCTGCGCCTGAACCCCGAAAGCTCCTCGAACGCCTCGGAAGGACCGGCATCAAGCGGTCCCTATCAGGACGCCTCCGATCCCGCCGCGGCCACCGGCGCGCAGACGGCGAAGCGCCCCGACGAGAAGGACACGCTCGGCGAGGCCATGGGCACCCTGGCCGAGCGCACGGACATCCACTACTGGTCGCGCTTCTCCAGCGGCGGTGGGGACATCGTCGAAACCCGACAGGCCCGCTCCAGCGGACAATTCCGCGGATACCCCCTGACGAACATCGGCGACATGGTCGACGGCGTGACGTTCCAGGGCGTCGACCCCTCCTACGAGGTCATCTTCCGCACCCGCATGCTCGCCGGGCGATGGGTCGTGAGCAGCGACGCCGACCAGCGCCTGGTCCCCGTCGTCATCTCCGAAACCTTGTGGAACCAGCTGGGGCGCGCCCCCATCGACCAGGTTCCGATCGTCCTGCACACGAGCGACGGCACGACGATGCGCGTCGTCGGCATCACCAAGTCCAAGAGCTCCTACGACATGCCCACCGTGTTCGCGCACTACGACGCGGCGCGAATCTCCTTCCCGCAGATGAGCTCCCCGTCCATGATCGCGTGGGTGGGCACCGAGAACGCGGACCAGGCCCGCGAGAACTTGCCGCGCGCCCTGGCCTCGATCCTCGGCGAGGGATGGAAGGTCTCCGTCTCCGGCGGCGAGCACGAGGACATCGGCGAGGAACAGCTGGGCACCATCTCCCGCGTCATCATGATCATCGGCGGAATCATCGTGTTCCTCGGCGCCCTGGGCCTGCTCAACGTCGCGATCGTCACCGTGCGTCAACGCGTGCGCGAAATCGGCATCCGCCGAGCCGTCGGCGCCTCCGCCGCGCGCGTCTTCTTCGCCGTCTTCATGGAATCCGTGGTCGCCACCTTCGCCGCCGGCGTCATCGGCGTCGGCATCGCGATCGTCGTCGTGCGCTCCCTACCCCTCGAAACTATGGGGATTGCGCTGAGCGACACGCCCGCCTTCCCCGTCGGAGCCGCCATCGCCGGCGTCGCCATCTCCTCCAGCATCGGAGCCCTATGCGGCATCATCCCCGCGCTCGCCGCCGTTCGCATCAAGCCCATCGACGCGATTAGGTACTAGCTCAGCGCCGAGGCCCGGGCGCGCTCGCGGGTCAGGGCGCCTCTGTGGGACCCCGGCCTCGTCCCCGGGGGTGGCGCGCCTCTGTGGGGCCCCGGCCTCGTCCCCGGGTCAGCGGGGCAGCGTCACGCGCTTGGTGTCTTCGTCGTAGGCGATCATTCCCTCT
>ERZ773013.570-NODE-570-length-23068-cov-8.879068_pt1 | contig 23068 bp, 23 predicted proteins | sample MGYA00511670_ERZ773013 | MGnify/ENA primary metagenome ERZ773013 (study PRJEB29015, sample SAMEA2738120) | human oral metagenome | biome: human oral; feature: human-associated habitat; material: saliva | place: China | collected 2257 ... | reverse complement strand
AGTATACAAATACAAAACTCATCTGGTATACAGAACAAAACAGTGAAAATGAGAAATTGATTAGTGACTTTACACATACGTATGAAGTTGACCACTATATCGTAAAGTTAGAATTAGAAAAAGGATTCAACTTAACAGAATTCTTATATCAAAATCGTTATCAAATTAAGGATTATGAAATCGTAAAAGGAAGCATGGATGATGTATTCCTGAACTTAACAGGTAGAAAGCTTGGTGAATAATATGAGAGGGTTTTTAGGACTAACAAAAAGAAATTTATTACTATTTTTTAAGGATAAGCAATCTATTATATTTTCGTTACTAACGTCGATGATTGTACTAGCATTGTATCTATTATTTTTAAAAGATACATTTGTAAATGCGATGGATAGTGCAATGAATCAATTTCCTGTCCTATCGTCATTCATTGATAAAAGTGATAAAGATATGTTTGCAAATCTAATCCTTTTAACGGGTATTCTAGGTTCCGCAATGATCACAGTTCCGTATAACTGTTTAATTACTCTTGTAAAGGATAGGGAAAATAAAGTGGATTATGATATCCTTGCGACACCACTGAAAAGAGGACAGATTATCTTTTCATACTTTGTATCTGCGACAGTATCTTCAGTGATTCTTACAAGTATGATACTTACGATTGGACTTGGAGTCATTGCCGTGCAAGGAGCTATCTATCTAGGAACAAGTGAGATTGTAAAAGCGTTTGGTGTTGTAGCGCTTGGATCTATCTCCGCAACTTCAATCTTCATGATAGTAGTATTATTTTTCAAATCTGTAAGTGCTAGTGGCGCCTTCTCTGGTATGTTATCTGCAGCCTCAGGATTTATCATTGGTGCATATATTCCGATTTCGCAGTTTTCAGTAAATATACAAACGGTATGCAATATCTTTCCTGCAAGTCAAATTACAATTGTGCTAAGGAATGTCCTAATTAATGGATTATTAGAACATATGAATACATCATTAGCAGGAGTAGATAATGGCATGTTTGTGACAATCATCAAGGAGCTATTCTCATTTAAAGCTAGAATATTTGATGGATATTTAGATGTAACGCAAATGTTAGGGTACATTACAGTATCAATTCTTGTATGTATTGTTGTACAAATTATTGTTTATTCTAAAACATATAAAAAAGCGTAATAGAGTAAAGATGTCTTTTTCTCCTAATAAATTGTTTTATCCCTTAAAAAATAATATAATTTAAGGGATAAATTAATAATTAAGGGAGAAATAAAATGAGAAACTTTAATTATTCCAAAATAAAAGATATTAAATGGGACTCGGAAATCCTAAGTTTAGTTGCGTCAATTTATCGCTACCAAGGAAAACAAGAATTATATCTAAAACAAAGACCGAATGAACTGGAAAAGTTGATTGACATTGCGAAGATACAAAGCACAGAGTCTTCAAATAAAATCGAAGGTATTGTTACTACAAGTGTAAGACTTAAGCAATTATTAGAAGAAAAGACAACACCGCGAAATCGAAACGAACAAGAGATTGTAGGATATCGAGATGTACTAGATATTATTCATGAAAATTTTGATGTGATCCCAATCTCAAGAAACTATATTTTGCAGATGCATAAAATTTTGTATAGTCATATGAATAATCCGCTTGCGGGGAAAACAAAGAACGTACAGAATTACATTAGTGCAACGTATCCAGATGGTCATTCAGAAGTTTTGTTTACACCTCTTAGTCCATTTGAAACACCAGGTGCTTTGGATCTTATTTGTGATGAATACAATCGTGTAATCGGTAATTTTGAAGTAGAACCTATCATTATGATTCCTATTTTTATTCATGATTTTTTGTGTATTCATCCATTCAATGATGGTAATGGTAGATTGAGTAGATTGTTAACAACCCTTTTGTTATATAAGAATGGTTTTTATGTAGGTAGATATATATCACTTGAATCATTGATTGCAAAGGATAAGGCTGCATATTATGAAGCGCTCAACAAGGCAGGAATAAATTGGCAGAATGGAAATGAAGATATTGTCCCATTTATCAAATATCTTTTGGGAATCATACTTGCGGCATATAAAGCATTTGATGATCGGTTCAGTATTGTGGAAGATAAGTTATCTGCTGTAGAAATGGTGAGGAAAGCAACATCACAAAAGATTGGTCGATTTTCGAAACAAGATATTCGTGAGCTATGTCCATCCTTAAGTATAAGTTCTATTGAAGGTTCACTAAGAAAATTAGTTGAGGAAGGTGAGCTTCGAAGAGAAGGGGTAGGACGTTCAACAAAATATATACGATTAAAATAGTATTACTTCAATTTATTTAAAGAACGTAAAGATGGAGGATGGGTATGCCTTTTGAGATAGTTAGAAACGATATTACAAAGATGAAGGTTGACGCAATTGTGAATGCCGCAAATAAATCTCTTTTGGGTGGAGGTGGTGTTGATGGTTGTATTCACCGTGCTGCAGGACCTGAATTACTTGTGGAGTGTAAGTTACTGAATGGTTGTGAAACAGGAAGTGCGAAAGTTACCAAAGGGTATCATTTACCATGCATGTATGTAATTCATGCGGTGGGACCACGGTGGATTGATGGTAATCATCATGAAAAAGAATTATTAGAGTCCTGTTATACAACTTCGTTACATCTTGCTAAAGAGTATGGCTGTAAGTCCATTGCATTCCCGTTAATTTCTTCGGAAATTTACGGGTATCCGAAAGATCAAGCACTAAGAATTGCTGTTGAACAGATTAGAAAGTTTCTATTAGATAATGAGATGATGGTATATCTTGTTATATTTGACCGTAAAACATATGAAATTAGTGATAAATTATACTCTGATATTGCAACGTATATTGAAGATCAATATGTAGATGAACATTCTGATTCTTTATCTTTACAAAGAGTTAGATTTAGAGAGTATGAGAATACATGTTTAAAAGAGGAGTCAGTACCACTCAGTTCTGCCAATCAGAAAACTATAAAGGATTGGTTAGATGGCATTGATGAAAGTTTCTCGGAAATGTTATTAAGAAAAATTGATGAGAGTGGTATGAGTGATGCGGAGTGTTATAAGAAAGCTAATATTGATAGAAAACTCTTTTCAAAAATTCGTTCTGATAAATTATATAAGCCATCCAAACCTACAGTTCTAGCATTTGCTTTAGCATTAGAATTATCGTTAGAGGAAATGCAAGATATGCTTGCAAAAGCTGGATTCGCATTGTCACATTCTAGTAAGTTTGATTTGATTATCGAATACTTTGTAAAACAGGGAAATTACAATGTATATGAAATCAATGAAGCGTTATTCGCGTTTGATCAAAGTTTGATTAGTGGATAAAAAATGTCGCTTTGCAAGCGACCATTAGAAATAAATATATAGATACACTTAAACCATACAAAAGGGGAAGTCCTTAGGAGGTAAGTGTATGAAAAAGAATTTAACAGAACTTGTATTTATTTTAGATCGTAGTGGCTCGATGCATGGACTTGAAAAAGATACAATTGGTAGCTTTAACTCTATGATTGATAAACAGAAAGAAGTAGATGGTGAGGTACTTATTACCACAATTTTATTCAATCATACGAATAAAGTTATACATGACCGTATAGACTTAAAAGATATGAGTCCAATGACTGGCAAAGATTATGTAACAGGGGGATCTACAGCCTTATTGGATACGATTGGTCATGCTATATGTCATATAACAAATATTCACAAGTATTTACGTAAGGAAGATCTTCCAAAACATACGATGTTTATCATCATTACAGATGGTATGGAGAATTCAAGTCGTAAATATGATTATGGTATGATTAGACAACTGATTGAAGTTCAAAAAGATAAGTATGGTTGGGAGTTTATGTTCTTAGGTGCGAATATTGATGCCGTAGATGTCGCAAGTCATATGGGTATCGGTGAAAGTAGAGCAGTTAATTTCAATTGTGATAGTGAGGGTACTGAGTTAAATTATGAGGTTCTGAGTGATGCAATCTGTGTTTTAAGAGAACATAGTTATATAAGTGAAGATTGGAAAAACCGTATTGATAATGACTTTGAAAAGCGTGGAAAGTCTCACAATAGAAAAAATTAAATAAAATCATTAAAAACGAAAAAATGTATTCTCTTATCTTTTGATAAGTGTATAACATTTTTTGATGACGTAATTAATATATATATATATATATAATGGAGAAAAGGAGATAAGATACGTATGAGTAATCTATATTTCTTGATAATAATGGTTCCTACTAGTCTTTTATTTACATCTATTGGGATTTATGCCTGGATGAGAAAGAAACCGATGTGGTTTTGGGCAGGTGATACTGTATCTGAGGATGAGATTACAGATGTTCGTGCATATAATCGAGCAAATGGAATCATGTGGCTTTGTTTCTCGTTACCGCTTTGGATAGGAACAATTGTTGTTGTGTGTCATAATATAATTCTAGGCGCAAATATTATACTCGTAGATGCAACAGTTGGATTAGTACTGATGATGATAACTTATACATTTATTCGTAAAAAGTATAAAAAGTCATAGCATTAAATAATAATGTTAATTGATATAAATATGCATGCATGTATGATTTTGCTAATTATCGGCTAAGATTATTTTAACTTGGAGAAAATCTATAAGATATCAATATGGTTATGCTGCAGTTCAGTGCTATAATGCATATAGTGGAAGTTATAAGTTAAGAGGTATCCTATGGACAAGAGTATTTCTAATAATAAGGCATTCTTATATTCTGTGATTACTGTTATATGTACATTTATTTTGGGTAGTATTATCTATGCGATAGCTCCTGAGAAATCAAATCCAACTGCTAGTATTCTATTTATACTATTGAATCTCATTCCGATGATTATAGCCTTTATATTCACGTTTCAGTCAAAAGAAATTAATGGATTGTGGCAGTTTTTAGAGAAGGTCTTCTGTGGGGAAGAACGTTCTATTGTTTGGCTGTTCGTGTTGCTAGTGCCAGTTGTTTATTATGGTGTCTCTGTTGTATTAGGGAATGTAAAATTTACTGGTATGGCACTGGGTGCTGTGATAGCTTACTTTCCATGGACATTGTTTCAAGGTGGACTGGAAGAGGTAGGTTGGAGATGGTATCTACAAGAACATCTTCATTGTAAGAACTTCGTTCTCAAAATGTTTGTGATATCTGTCATTTGGTTTGTATGGCATCTACCAATTTATAGACTGCCATGGATCACGGCGGGATCTACAAATTATTTATTGTTTTATCTGATGATACTTGGAAATACATTTATGCTTGGAGCTATCAAGGAATTCTCCAAGGGAGCGATACCATGCGTACTTGCACATATGTTGATTGATAGTCTTGCGATACTTATGTTAGTAAAGAGTACATTAGTGCCACTCATCATTCTTGTGGTGATTGAAGTATTACTATCGATAGTTGCTGTGTATTTTTTGAAAGATAAAAGTATGAATGTATGAAATAATTTTCATAAATTTAGAAGCTCATTAGGGGGGCTTCTTTTTATTTGTGCATTTTTTAACTATTGACGATATACATAGCATGCTATATAATTTTTCCATGACAAGAAAAATAGATTGTGGTGAATATATTCACTGGATAAGTGATGTGTTGGAAAAACGGACAGAATTATTATTGGCTAAGGGAGGTCTAACGTTATCTCAGATGATGGTCATTGAATCTTTCCGCCACAGTATAGATGGAACGCAAACTGTACAGGATATTCAGAATGCACTACATGTTGCACAACCTACTGCGAGTGGACTTGTGAAACGTATGGAGAAAAAAGGTCTTTTAAAACGTGTAGATTCGAAAGATAAACGTGAAAAGGTCATTTCTCTTACCAAAGAAGGACATGCGGCAATCACCAACTCTAGAAAAGGAATGATATCAACAGAATCTATCTTGCTAGCTGGATTGAGTGAAGAAGAAATCAAACAATTCCATTCTTTATTAGATAAAGTTTGGAATTCATTGGATGATTTAAAAAAAGGATAGGTAATTTTTATGAAAGTAGGAACACTAGAAATTGTAGTTATTGTAATTGTTGCGTTATTTGTGATTGGACCAGATAATCTACCATCCTATGCAAAGAAGTTTGGTGAAGTGTTAAAGAGTTTACGTGCTGCTACCGCAGATTTGAGTAAAGATGTTCAGGAGAATATCGTAGAGCCTTTAAATGAAGCGCAAAAGCCAATACGTGAAGCGTTACAACCATTACAGGAAACAGTCGATGATGTACACAATAATATCGCTGCCGCAAAAGAATCGGTCGCAACTGCAATCAATCCAAGAAAGCGTGCAACCGTGGTAACGAAGGAGACATTACAAGAGCGTAAGGCGAATGAATGGATTTGCCCAAATTGTAATAGTGTCAATCATAGTAAATTCTGTTCGGAGTGTGGAACACCAAAGGTAACGGAAGAAAACAAAACAGAACAAGTCGTACAAGAGAGTACAGAAGATAAGAGTGAAAATAAAGTAGGAGCTGCTCTATGAAAATCGGAATGAATGAATTAGTTGTTATTTTGCTTATTGTTGTTATTTTATTTGGACCAACACAGATTCCAAAGTTAACAAAGATGTTTGGTAAGAGCATAAAAGGTTTCAAAGAAGGCATTGGATCTGAAGAAGAAAATGACGACAACAACAAAGACAACACAAACGAATAAAGATGAACAAGGAGTGATGACTCTCAGTGGACATTTACGAGAACTACGTAATCGTATTGGACTTTGTCTACTAGTATTCATCATTGGGTTTTTTGTTGCATTAGCTTATTCTTCACGGCTAGTGCAACTGTTAACTGACATGGGAACTAAATATCATTATGAGTTTGTTTACATCGCACCACAGGAGTTGATGCTTGTGCATTTTAGTGTTGCGATGCTAGCAGCGCTCATTATGGATATCCCAGTTATTGTTCATCAGATATATGCATTTAGTTCTCCTGCAATTGAAAATAAAAAGACCAGAAGAGTTGTCTTGTTGGTAATGCTATTTGGCTTATTGTTTTTCGTTGTAGGTGTGTTATTTGCATATTACATCAGTGTGCCATTTATGCTGTACTTCCTAAAGGAATTTGGTGCAGGTTCTGATATTATCGCAAGTATTTCTATTCAAGAATATGTCATGTTTTTGACAACTGTATTTATGATCTTTGGTGTCATATTTGAAATGCCTGTTATATCGGTTCTCTTATCCCTTGTAGGAGTTCTAAAAGCAAAGTATTTAATCAAAGCGCGTAAGCCTGCAATTATTATTATCTTTATTGTTGCGGCTATTGTAACACCACCAGATATTGTTTCCCAGATAATGGTGGCTGTACCGATGGTTGCGCTTTATGAATTGAGTATAGTTCTCTGTCGTATTTTTACGAAGGGTGATTATAAAAAATAATAGAAAGGGAAAGTAAAAAGGAAACTAGTATGAGTTACAAACTTTCAAGAAAAGATTTTCTAAAGGGAGTTGGTGCTGGTGCAATTACGATTGCGGCAGCAGGTACTTTAGTTGGATGTAAATCTAACTCAAGTACTGGCAAAGGTATCTATACACCTGGAACATATACAGCGACAGCCAAGGGTATTGGTACAGTTAAGATGACAGCCACATTTGATGCAAATAAGATTACAGATATCAAGTTGGATGTTAGTGAAGAAACAGAAAGCATTGGACAGAAAGCTGCTGATGAAATTGTGAAGCAGTTGATGAAAGCGCAGGGTACTGAGATTGATGGGATTACAGGTGCTACTGTTACTGCAAATGCAGCGAAGGAATGCTTAGAAAAGTGTATTGCCCAAGCTAAGGGTGAATCTGTTGAGGAAGAACCTGGACAGGGTGAAGGCCCTGGTGGACCTGGTGGCCCAAGAGGACCAAAGCTTGACCGTGAAGCGGCTAAGAAGGCTGCTGAAGCAGATGGACGTATATTTGGATATGCGGCAGCTGGTAATAAGTGGTTAGGTAGTGCACCTAAGTATGACAAGGTTGATGAAACAGTTGATACAGATGTTGTGGTTATCGGTTTAGGTCATGCTGGTGTGCAGGCTGTACTTGGTGCAGCTGAAAAGGGTGCTAAGGTAGTAGGTCTTGAAGCACAAGAACAGGATATGTTCTCATGGTATGGAGAAGATATCGGTGCTTGGAACTCTCAGTTTGCTAAGAATATTGGTATTCCTGAATGGAATTTAGGTCAAGTTATTGATGAGTTTGTTACCCGTGGTGGTGGTCGTGCTGATCCAGGCATTGTTTCTCTCTATGTTAAGAACTCTGGTCCTACTTTAGACCACATGATTGATGTAGCAAAGGAAATGGGTGTAGATCCAAAGGTCTATACATATGACAATACTGAAAATGGATGGACGATTGTTCATGTAAATATGGATTATGAGAAGATTAAGGCTGGAAATAATATCTATGACTGCTTAGATCTTACAAATTATCCTCGTCATCCTGGCACAAAGACATGGCCTGCGACTGTACAATTCATGGGCCAATATAGTGCTGAAGAAGTGCAAGGTGTTGCGGCACACTCAGTACTGAAGTATGTACAACAAGCTTGCTTGGATAAAGCTGTTAAGGACTATGGTACAACATTATACTATGGTACATCTGCAAAGGTTCTTCTCAAGGATGATAGTGGACGCGTAACAGGCGTTATCGCAGAAGATGTTGATGGCAAGAAGATTCAATATAATGTCAAGAAGGGTGTTGTTGTTTGCGGTGGTGACTATGCTGGAAACGCAGAGATGTCTTGGGCATTATTAACAGAATACATGGAACGCTTTGAACGTGAAGGCGGACTACAAGCAGACTTTAAGAGTGGCATGGGTGGTCGTGATGGTTCAGCAGTGAAGCTCTTATGCTGGGCTGGTGGTATGGTTGAACCAGCACCTCGTGGAACGATGTTACTAGGTGGTGGTATCAATGGTCCTTGGGGCAGTAACTCAATGTTATGGCTCAATCATGAAGGCAAGCGTTACTGCAACGAAGGAAATGTTACAGGTGCCGCTACAGCAACTGCTCGACAAAAAGCTGGAGATGGTTATCTTGTAACAGATAGTAACTTCATGCAATCAGTTTGTGCATGCGGTATTGAACATGGAGCTCCTAACGGTGGCCGTCCACAATATTATCAAGACTTAATGAATGATATGGCCGCAATTCCTACAGGTAAGAGTGAGCCAACACAAATTCGTGGTTGCTTCGTTGCAGAACGTATGGGTGCAGCTGTATATAAGGCTGATACATTAGATCAGTTAGCAGATCTTATGGGTGTTCCGGCTGAAAGTAAGCAGACTTGGTTAGACTCTATCGCCCATTACAATGAGTTATGTGCAGCAGGTGCTGATACTGACTTTGGTAAAGATCCATCCGCAATGGTACCTATTCTTGAGGCCCCATTCTATGGCTGTAAGGGTAACCTAGGTAACAACGCTACTACACCAATGATGGTAACAATGTCTGGTGTTATGGCAGACTTGAATCTAAATGTTACTGATGTTGAACATAACCCAATTCCAGGTCTATATGCGGCAGGTAACTGCTTAGGTGGACGTTATGGTACAGGTTATTCAACACCATGTGCTGGTAACTCTATCGGTATGGCGGTAACACACGGAAGATTAGCTGGACAGTTTGTCGTTGATAACGAAAAATAATAGTTGTACTGTGGGATAGCAGGAGACTGCTATCTCATTTTTTAAAACGAAGGATACTTGAGTAGAAAGGTTTCGTAAATCATATGGATACATACACATTGCTAAAAGATATATTTCATACGATACGTAAAGATTATGCGGGATTTGACGAAGTTAAGGAACGTCATAATCCATCACCGGCATTAACCATGCTTGCACAGGCTCACTATAACCATAAGATGACCCCAATCATGCCAATACAAGCAGTATCACAATATTTATCAAATCTACGTGATCGTAATTTGAAATTTACGATGGATCCTGATGAAAACTATCAACTGTTCTCAAGAGGTTTCTATGTACGTAGATGTGATGAAGGATTGTTTGTTGATGAAGTGACTAGCGAGACTAGACTTCAAGTTGGAGATAAAGTTCTTACCATCAATGGACAGACACCAGAAAGAATTGTAAATACACTACCAAATCCACTTCTAGCATCTGATATACCAGAACGTGAACAGTGGACGGGATATTTGAAACTTGCAGATCACATGATTGTTGAACACGTAGATGGAACCCAAGAAGATATTGTGTTTCAAAAATATCCACTTGATCTTCCAAAAGAACCACAGTTTGAAAAAAAAGAGAATACAGTTATTTTAAAATTTTCAAAGTTTGAATCCTGTGAAGATACGGAACAGTTCTTACAAGCACATCAAAAGGATATCGAACAATGTAAACGATTGGTCATTGATTTACGTAAGAATATCGGTGGAAGTGAAGAGGGTTATCTACCATTACTTAGATATATAGTCAAAAATGATGGGCTGTTAAAGGATATCTATGGTGATCGTACAATCTGGACAAACTATACTGAAACAAATTGCCAGCGTTCAATTGATAACCTCCAGCCATATCTTGAAAGTGAAGATGCTGATGTTAAAGAATATGTACAATCTGCAATCTTCTACTATGAACAGATGAAATCAGTAGGATGGGTAAAGGGTGAACAAGAATTATTTGCGGATGGCGAAACATGCATTACAAAATTTGGTCCTGAAGACGTAGTTATTCTGATTGATACTTGGTGTGAAAATGAAGCGGAGCAGTTTGTTCGTATTGCTAAGGAACAAGGACGCGCAAAATTGATTGGTAGACCTACAATGGGTAATATTGATTATTTGAATCCAATTAAAGTACGTTATGAAAATTATGAGTTTACATATCCAATCTCTAAGACAGATGCGGCTAAAAATGGGAATGGAGTAAATGATAAAGGAATTGAGCCTAATCAATACATTCCATTTACAAGCTCAGAATTAATGGAAGATACATTTTTATAATAATTGTATGATAATAACGATAGTGCTAAAATTCTAGTTAGATAATACTAACTAGAATTTTAAATTGTTGAAAGGTGGAAAATATGAAAAAGGATCATCTACCAATTTTGGGTGTTGGACCGCTGTATGTCATCACTATTATTTTGATGACAATCATCAGTATTATTCTTTCTACGACAAGATTTATTCCTGTTATTACATGTACTAATATGCGATGGATATTTGTCTTAATTGGTATTTTATGTTTCATTATTGGAATCACTCTATGGTTGAAGGCTGTTATTATTGACCGACTTGATACACACATCATAAAGAATGAGTTGGTAACTACTGGTGTTTATGCATATGTAAGAAATCCAGTGTATAGTGCGTTTATGTTTGTGTGTACAGGGGTTTTAATGATTTATGGAAATCTAGTATTGTTAGTATTACCAATTATTTACTGGGGATTTATGACTGTATTAATGAAGTCCACAGAAGAAAAATGGTTAGAAAATTTATATGGAAAAGAGTATATCCAATATCGACAACGCGTAAACCGTTGTATTCCATGGAAAGGGAAAAGCTATGAATGATACAAGTTCCTTACAAGGAGTAGAAGATACATTGTACATTCCTTTATATGCGAGAATATATGCATCTAAAAGATTCCCTAATTATTTCTATGATGAAAAAGCGTTATTACTTGAGAATCATATCTCTCTAAAGAAAATTGCACAGAATACATTTGAGTATTTCAATATGGCTAGTGTTTGTAGACAGCAGACTATAGACAAAAAGATTACTTCATTTTTAGATAATAACCATGCATGCAATGTCGTATTTCTGGGTGCTGGCTTAGAAACAGCATACTTCCGCATTAGAAATAATAGTTCTAACTTCTATGAAGTAGATTTGGAACATGTAATTGCAGTGAGAGAGAAACTTCTTGGTCATGGCAAAAATGAGATACTCATAGGTTGTGATATGTTCTCAATGGTGTGGGTGAAATACTTAGATACCTCTAAACATACATTGATTGTTTTAGCAGGCGTATTTCAATATTTTACAAAAGATAGAATTATCCATTTTATTCATCAAATAAAAAATAGTATTCCAAAATGTGAAATGGTATTTGATGCGACAGATAGTATCGGTTTAAAGCGCGCAAATATTTTTGTTAGAAGAACTGGTAATGTAAATGCAGAGATGTATTTTGCGATAGATAATCCATTTGAATTCGCAAAGGAAACGAAAACAAAACTTGTTAATGTAAGTGGATTCTTTACTGATGTTTTGAAACAATGCAGAGGATTAAAACTGATATCCAAAATCATGATGTTTTTTTCGGATAGATTAAAACGAACTATGGTAATTCACTTACGTTTAAATTAGTAGATATTATAAAAAGTATTTCAGTTATGAAATGCTTTTTATAATATGGGAAGTTTAGATATAATGATTGTAATGAATTCAAGAGAGGATACATAATAAGTATTACAATCAATATTTACTATACAGGAATCAATGGAAATGCAAGAAAGTTTGCTAATGAGATGGAATCTAGTGGATTAACAAAGAAGATTCGTGAAGAAAATGGAAACTTACGATATGAATATTTTTATCCTGTAAATGATGATGAAACGGTATTGTTAATTGATTCTTGGAAGGATTAAGAATCAATTGATTTTCATCACACATCGCCAATGATGTTAGAGATTGCGAAGTTGCGTGATAAATATGATTTACACATGCGTGTTGAAAGATATATTTCGGATGATACAAACAAAAATGTTGATCATGAATTCATTATAAAATAGAGATCTATAAAAGAAAGGTACCAAAAAATGTTGGAAGAAATTACTTCTTTGGATAGTTATGAAGCATTCATCAATGAAATATGTAGTGATGAAAACTATGTAGATCCACATTATCTATATGATAATAACAATCTATATAGTGCATTTGAGAGAAGAGACCAACATGTATATGCAAATATTGATGGTGGTAATACGGATGGGATATTCGTATTACTGATTTTACCAACCGAAAAATATATTGAAATGATTATTGGTTTATCAAAGTCTAAACATGCATACAATGAGCTGTTTCAATATTTGGAGAACAATTACAAAGGATATCGTTGTGACTTTGTTATAAATCCTAAGAATGTCTTGCTCAAGAATATACTCATTTCAAAAGATGCGAAATTTGAAAGTGAACAGCAACGTATGATTGCTAGATTTCCATCGCATAAACAATATCCGTTAGATATACAACTCTATAGTGAACAGTGGAAACAGGCATATATTGATATGCACATTAAGGAAACTTACTGGACAGCAGAGAAGGTGTTATCTGCATTTGACCGTTTTAGAGTATTCTTAGCAATCAATCACGAACAATTAATTGGATATTTGGATGTTACATATACATACAAACAAAATGAACCGTATAGTTTATTTGTTTTACCTGAGTATCAAAACTCAGGGTATGAACAAGCACTCTTATCAAAAGCCATTCAAATGAATGGAACAAGTACAATGATGACCTTGGTAGATGTAAACGCAAAGAAAGAAATTAAAATCTACGAAGAAGCTGGCTTTGAGGTAATCAAAAGACAGAACAGTATCTTTGCGACAGTTACAATTTGAGATGAACAATCTGCTAATAAAGGATTAGAATTGAAAGAGAACTAAACTTATACTATGATGTGGAAGATAAGTAACGTGGTGATGAGATGAAAAAGAAGAGTTCATTTGTATTTACAGGTGATATTGGCTTTGATAAATACATGGATAAAAAATGGGAAGATAAACGTCTGATTACAGATGGTGTTTTGCGTTTTTTGCATAGCGGTGACCATGTTGTGGCAAATGTGGAAGGGGCACTCATTGACTTGCCACCACAAGATGATACATCTGGTGTTAAACAACTCATTCATGCAATGAATCCAAAGGCAATTAAAGTATTGAATAACATGCATGCAGATGTTTGGAGTTTATGTAACAATCATATCTTAGATGCTGGTGAAGAAGGTGTAGCACAAACTTTAAAACTTGCTAAAGAGAATTACGTTCAAACAGTTGGGGCAGGAATGAATATTGAAGAAGCTGCTAGACCGTTGTTATTTGATGAATCTGGTGGGATTGGTTTATTCAGCGTTGGATATCGTCGAGGCTGCAAACCGGCTGATATGAATCGAGCTGGATGTCTTCTTTGGAATGATATGGAGCGCATTCAGAAAAACATTGATGAAATCAAAAAGACTTGCCGTTGGTGTATGATTGTTTGTCATGGTGGTGAGGAGTTTACATCATTACCTTCTTCTTATACAAGAGATCGTTATCATAAATTCTTAGAGATGGGTGCGGATATTGTGGTAGCGCATCATCCGCATGTACCAATGAATTATGAGACTGTAGGGGAAAAAGTAATTTTCTATTCCCTTGGAAATTTTATCTTTGATACAGATTATCAACGTGCACAATACAATACAGAGCATGGTATCTTAGTTAAAATCAACTTTACTGAAAAGAAGTTTACTTGGGATGCTTGCGGTATTCGCATCAATCGCGAGTTAGAACATGTGCGTACTGCAAAATTGCCTGATATCTTTGTGGATGTACAAGAAGAAGAGTATAGAAACTTAGAAGCACTTGCGGCTAAGATGATGGTTTCTGCGTATAAACGACAGTTGGTTTACTTGAACCCAAAAGAATATCAAAATGCCAACGAACAAAAATGGGAAGAAAACTTCTTGAATCCTAAACGTAGTGGTCGTGTAGAAGGGGAAGCACTAGATTTTCAAATCATCTATCCACTTGCCAAAACGGCTGAAGATGGAAAGTGGAAGAAGAGTAAACTAACAAAAGTTGTAAGGTATATTCAAAAGCAAATATAAATCGTTAAGACATCGCGTAATAGCGATGTTTTTATATCAGTATTCGATTTTTAAAACATGGTTAAATCATAATAAAATAGACAAATCTTCTGTATGTTTATTTCAAAAAAGTTGTGGTATTCTAGTAATGAGGTTTAAATCGAAAAGGAGTAAAAATATGACAGATTTATCACCACTACAAAAAGCTAGATATCAGTATGCACCAAAGCTTCCAAAGATGCTAAGAAACGGTATCTCTGAGATTTCAGTTTTGGAAGGGGAAGAGACAACAAGCGTTGCTGATCAGGAAAAGATCAAGGCTTTATTCCCAAATACTTATGGTAAGAAGGAAATTACATTCCAAAAGGGACAAAATACATCCGTAGCGAAGAAGCAGGTTGTAGGTGTTATCCTTTCTGGTGGACAGGCACCTGGTGGACACAACGTAGTGTGCGGTCTATATGATGCTTTAAAGGCAACTAATCCAGAAAATGTATTATATGGATTTAAGAAGGGTCCAAGTGGATTACTTGAAGATGATTATTTAATTTTCGATGATGCTTATATCGATCAGTATAGAAATACTGGTGGATTTGATATCATCGGTTCTGGTAGAACAAAGCTTGAAACAGAAGAGCAGTTTGCAGTTGCGGCTGAAGTTTGTAAGAAGCACGGTATCACAGCGATTGTTATTATCGGTGGTGATGACTCCAATACAAACGCTGCTGTTTTAGCTGAGTACTTTGCAGCACATGATGCTGGTGTACAGGTAATTGGTTGCCCTAAGACAATCGATGGTGACTTAAAGAATGAAGATATTGAATGTTCATTCGGTTTCGATACAGCTACTAAGACATATAGCGAAGTTATCGGTAACATTGAAAGAGATGCTAACTCTGCTAAGAAGTACTGGCATTTCGTTAAGGTAATGGGACGTTCTGCTTCTCACGTTGCTTTGGAATGTGCATTACAGACACAACCAAACGTTTGCTTAATTTCTGAAGAAGTTGCTGAAAAGAAGATGTCCTTATCACAGATTGCAGACTATATCGCTGATTCTGTAGAAGCTAGAGCTGCTAAGGGTATGAACTTCGGTGTAGCAATTATTCCTGAAGGTGTCGTTGAATTCGTTCCAGAGTTCTCTGCATTAATCGCTGAAATTAATGAATTACTTGCTGGTAGTAAGGCTGAAGCATTCAATGCTTTACCTAACTGGAAAGAAAAGTATGCATTTATTGAAAAAGGATTATCTCAGGAAGCAATGTCAGTATTCGCAATTCTTCCAGAAGGAATCCAACAGCAGTTATTCTTAGAAAGAGACCCACACGGAAACGTACAGGTATCTCTCATTGAATCTGAGAAGTTATTCTCTGCTATCGTGAAAGCTAAGTTAGAAGAGAGAAAGGCTGCAGGTACTTACAAGGGTAAGTTCAATGCATTACATCACTTCTTCGGTTATGAAGGAAGATGTGCATTCCCATCTAACTTCGACGCAGACTACTGCTATTCATTAGGTTACAATGCATTCATGTTAATCCAATATGGATACAATGGATACTTGTCAAAGGTTTCTAACCTATCTAAGTCAGCTGATGAATGGGTAGCTGGTGGTATGCCAATCACTAAGATGATGAACATCGAAAGAAGACATGGTGAAGATAAGCCAGTAATCAGAAAGGCGCTTGTTGAACTCGATGGTAAGCCATTCAAGTTCTTCGAAGCACACAGAGAACAGTGGGCTAAGGAAACATGCTACACATACCCAGGCGCGATTCAGTACTATGGACCAGCTGAGGTTTGTGATTTAACAACTAGAACACTAGCTCTTGAAAAGGGTGAATAATTAATGTTTAAAGACACAGTAGAAACTCTACTGTGTTTTATTTATGTTATAATGCTAAAAATTATATGAGGTTAGTACTATGAAGAAGGTAAAAACAATCGGGATTGTCAGTTTATCTAGTGGCATTCTAGGGGAATATTTTGTACAACATGAAGTAAAAATTGGGCTAGAACGTTTAGAAAAATTTGGTATTCAAGTGAAATTCATGGAACATGCATGCAAAGGATTGGAATATATTTCTGAACATCCACAGAATAGGGCAAGTGATTTGTTAAATGCATTCCAAGATGATTCAATTGATATGATACTTTGCGCAATTGGTGGTGATGATACGTATCGTTTACTACCGTATCTTTTTGAGCATGATGAGTTAAAAAATGCTGTAAAAGAAAAGATATTTCTTGGGTTTTCTGATACAACCTTTAATCACTTAATGCTACATAAAGTAGGTCTCAATACATTTTATGGTCAAGCTTTCCTTCCGGATGTATGTGAATTAGATGAAGGAATGTTGCCATACACTGAGAAGTATTTCTTGGAATTATTAGAAACTGGAACAATCCACGAAATAACACCAAGTGATGTATGGTGCCAAGAACGTAGTGATTATAGTGCAGAAGCTGTCGGTACAAAACGCATCATGCATGCAAATCAAGGATTTGAATTATTACAAGGTAGTGGAGTATTCCAGGGAAAGATATTAGGTGGATGTATCGATAGTTTATATGATATTTTTGATACAACAAGACATAGTGATTCTGTTGAACTATGTAGAAAATATGATCTCTTTCCTGATTTAAATGATTGGAAGGGAAAGATATTATTATTGGAATCTAGCGAAGAACAGCCAACTCCTGAAAAGTATCGACACATGATAGAGGCATTAAAGAAGACAGGTATCTTTGACGTCATCAATGGTATTCTTGTTGGAAAGCCAATGGATGAAATGTATACAAAGGAATATCAGGAAATTCTGGTAGATACTGTTAATAATCCAAACTTGCCAATTGTGTGGAATTTGAATGTAGGTCACGCTACACCACGTGCGATTGTTCCATTTGGTGTGATGGCAAGAGTTGATGTTGAAAAACAGAAGATAAGTTTTAAGTACTGAATGTAAGAAGTTCAGTACTTTTTTTTAAAAGAAAAGAAGGTCATTTTCTGACCTTCAATTAAGTTTATTGAATTGTTACTGAACCAGAAGCGATGAGTTTTCCTGATTTTCTATCATATAGAAGAATGTCATATGGTAGAACTGTGATATGAACCTGGTCACCAATGACGAATGATTGATTACCAAAGATGACAGATGTAAGAAGATAGTTATTGATATTAAGCTTTAATGTTGACTCCATACCAGTAGGCATAGAACCATCAACTGCTGCATCTAACTTACCATTTACATCGACTGTAATCTTTTCAGGACGGATACCTAAGATGAAGTCCTCATTTGTAATGATTACATCATCATCGCTGATATAGTCCTCATTAACTTTTTGGATATGATATTTGAATACTTCATCTTTATTCTCTTTTTCAACCTTAGTGCTAGATTTTTCGTCAAGATCATTAGAATGTTTTTCTGCATCACGGTGTTCAAACCATTCCTGCATGTTGAAATTGTGTTCTGGTGTAAAGACTGCTGTCTTATTGTCTAATACTGTGAAAGTAAATGTTCCATCTTGGTTCTGTTTTCCTTTTGCTTCTAAGAAGTTGATAGATGGATTACCAACGAAGTCAGCACAGAATAGGTTGTTTGGCTTGTTGTAGAGTGATAATGGATAATCATACTGCTGTAGTAAACCATTATTCATTAAGCAGATCTTTGTTGAAAGTGTCATTGCTTCCATTTGATCGTGTGTAACGTATACAAATGTTGAACCAGTTTCTACATGTAATCGCTGTAATTCATAACGCATTTCTAAACGTAACTTTGCATCAAGGTTCGATAATGGTTCATCCATAAATAGAACTTGTGGTTCAGGCGCAAGAGTACGAGCGATCGCAACACGCTGTTGTTGTCCACCAGAAAGTTCAGCAGGATAACGATCCATAAACATACCAATCTTTACGATTTGTGCAACACGATTTACTGATAAATCGATTTCCTCATTGCTTAATCGACGAATAGTTGTTTTCACTTTACCATTTTCTAGAACTTCAAATTTCTCATTTACAGTTTCTTTTTTGCTTTGATGTGCAGCAATTAATTTATTCTTTTTCTCTTCAAATTGCTGAATATATTTTTTTGCATCTTGTTCGATGGCATTTGATGAATGTAAGTTGAACTTGAAGATCTTTTCAGCTGTATATTTGGAAATTGTATAGGTATTGATCAGTTTTAGAAGAAGACGTTTCTTGTCAATTTTGCCTGTCTTCTCTTTACATTCTTCAAAGATTTGTGTGAGTTTATTTGTATTTTGTAATGAGCGAATTACATCACTAGTTGTTTTTAATTCAATATCCATTACTGGAAGCTCTTCTTTGATGTTTTTTAATCCAAAAGAGATGTTGTCATAAACCGTCATATTTGGCCATAGCGCATAGTTTTGGAATAAGAAACCAACTTTACGCTTGTTTGGTGGAATATTGATTCCTTGATCGGAATCATAAACAATTTGGTCACCGATTTTAATCTGTCCGCTTGTAGGTGTTTCTAAACCAGCAATCATACGTAGTGTTGTTGTTTTACCACAGCCGGATGGTCCTAAGATTGTAATAAATGAATTGTTTTCAATATGTAAGTTGAGGTTATCTACAGCATAGAATTTACCCCAACGTTTTGTGATATTTGTTAGTTTGATTTCAGGCATATTTTTTCCTCCTAATTACCAATTCCTTCATCAAGGCTTGCACCAGTTAATTTATTTACAATCAAGTTTGAAAGCATGATTGTTACAATTAAGATCAGGTTGATTGCGCTTGAGAAAGCATATAGTCCCATTTCATCAAAGTAATCTAATGTAGTTGATAAGATAAATCCTTGCGTACATAGTAATAAGAATAGTGATAACTCACGTAAGCAAGTCATGAATGGTAACATGAATCCACTGATGATTGAAGATTTTTGAATTGGGATGATAATGCGTGTCATTCGTTTGATCCAAGGAATATCTTGGATGATTGCGGCTTCTTCGATTTCTCCAGATAATTGCAACATAGAGTTTAATGCGTTACGACTTGCAAATGGAATGTATTTAATTACACCGACAATAACAAGTAACGTATACGTATTAAATAAATTGATATGTTTATTTGAGAATAGAATGAAGAAGGCAGCGCTAACTGCGATACTCGGCATTAGGTATGGAAGGAATGCCATACTATTTACGTAATTAGCCCATTTCGAGCGGCGTTTCTTTGAAACTGCATAACCAATTAAAGTACCGATGATACCTGCAATGAGTGCACAGGCGATTGAGACAAGGATAGTTCCTTTATATGCATCCCAAATCGTACTATTGAATAAAATACCGCGTTGTCCATACATACCATTTTCAGTGATGTTTTCATTTGTAATCCACCATTTTGTTGTTAGATTAGCGAAGTTACCTGTATATAGGAATGAGTAATCACCAGGATTAGGTAGGAATGTTTCAAAAGCAAATGAGATAATTGGGAAGATACTTGTAAAGAATGTAATGATAACAAAGATAAATGCAACTAAATGTTTACCAATCTTACCTAGGTTGATCTTTGATATTTGTCCAGATTTACCAGTAACAGTTGTATAGTTCTTTCTACTCTTTAGTGATGCTTGGTTGAGTGCGAGAATTGCCATACCAAAGATCATCATTAGAACTGCCAGAATAGATGCTTCACCAGTATATTTACTGTTGAGTGAAATATACTTGGTAGAAAGGGTAGTTAAATTTAAATAATGTGGAACTGGGTAGGATCCCATTGCGCTACCAAATACGAGTAGGATAGTCGAAAGGATAGCTGGTTTAATCATTGGAATTGTAATACGCGTTAAAATTTTATGCCGAGGTGTGTTTAGGATTGTTGCGGCTTCCTCTAGGTTTGCATCCATGTTCTTGAAGATACCACCAATCAAAATATATGCAAATGGCGCATAATGTAATCCTAATACCATGGCACAAGGGAATAATCCTACACACCACCATAGTGGCATGTTGATGCCAAATAGTGAGGCAAGCAATCCGTTAGATGTACCGGTAATCGCATTGGAATTAAATAAATGTTGCCATACAACCGCTAAAGTCCACTGCGGCATTATATATGGGAAGATAAATATAGAACTGAGGTACTTTCTGCACTTCATATTTGTTCTTGTCACCAGGAAAGCAAATACACCACCGAATAGAATCGAAATCATGCATGTTAGAATGGCGAGTGCTAAAGTATTACCCATCGGTGTCCAAAGATTTGTCTTCGCTAAATTACTTGTGAATAAATCAATGTAATTGATGAGAGTTAATCCTGATGTTTGCCCAGTTAAATGTTGGTCAATTGTTCCTGGGTGAATCTCAAATGTATCACGAATGATTGCCACAATAGGTGATACTGTTGCAATCGTACATAAGATACCGAATATGAGTAGAATCACATTAAATGGTTGTGTGAAATATGTTTTAATCTTATTAAAGAAAATCGCGTTGCGTTTTTTCGAAATTGTTGTATCCAAGGTGTGTCTCCTTTCAAAAAAATGGAAGGCACCCAACTACCACGTAGGGTGCCTCATGATAACTGTGTGTTTATTTAGAAGTATTACCGTTAAATTTATCTAGTGTTTCAATCCAAGAACCAACAGTGAATGCTACTGAAGCACAGTATTCAGGATCTTCTAATACGAGATGACCTTTTGTTGTCCACCAATCATATCCACGGTCATCCTTAGATGGGAACTTATCTACACCATCAACATATCCACCTTGTGCATGATTGAATGTCTTTTCTGTTGCTGTCATAACATCTGGATTTGAGGAGTAACCACCCATATCTTTGCCCCAAGCACTGAAGCCTTTTTCTGTACATGTCATGTATGCGATAAATGCAGCAGCTGTCCATGGAAGTGGGCTATTCTTTGTTAAGAATAGGTAATGGCAATATCCAAATCCACCAATTCCTTGATATCCATCTTCATATGCAGCAACCTTAATGTTGTTTACAGATGTTTCTGAAGATTCTTCAATTGAACGTAATTTAGAATATACCAATAATCCACATTGATCAGTTGCAGATGCGGATGTTAGTGTTGTACAAATTGGTCCATCATCTGTTTGTGCATTGTATCCATTAACCCAAAGCTTGATCCAAGCTAAAGCATATTTACCATTTTCACCTAAGTTAAAGCTTTCAGCATCTTTCGCAACTTCATCAATTGTTGGTTGGAATTCCGCTTTTGCGTCAGCTGGTAGCTTATCGAAGGCATCCTTTAATTCACTTGCATACTTATCTTCTGTCAACATATACAAGAAATTCTTGCCGACGATTTCTGAGTCGATATCCATGAATAGTGGATGTGTATCCTTACGTACGAAATCCCAGCAGTTTGTAAATTTCTTTGAGCCTGTTGAATTGTACATAAATACTTTATTTAGTGTTTGTAATGGTAGGAACCCTTTGTAGTCACTAGCTTTTACACCATTTGCGTCTGCCCATTCCTTTGGAATGAATGTTTTTAGGACACCGGTTTGATTCATCTTCGATTCAATCTGGTTACCATCCTGAATCAAAGTCATTGCGAATGTTCCTTGATCCTTAAGGGAGTCAGCTTGTAATTGCTCGAAAATCTTATTGTTCTTTGGCTGTTGCCATTCGAAATCTAATTTGTAGCTAGGATCAATTGTCTGTAAGTATTCGATGAATAATGGCAGTGCGGACTTACCGCGGCTAGAGTTACCTAAGCCGAAGAATGTCTTGCCGTTTGATTCTTCGATTGCTTTCTTTCCAAGCTCTTCGAGTGACATTGTCTGTGCTTCTGCGATAATTTTGTCTATTTCAGACTGATTGGCTGTATCGTTTGTGGAAGTGTTATTAGTTCCTTTTCCACCGCATCCAACCAATGATGCGGCCAGTACTACAGAGAGTACTGATGATAAAAAACGCTTACTCATTATTTTTCCCTCCTGATTAATGAATCTAGTCATATTATAAAAGAGAATGTAAGCGCTTTAAATTAAAGAAAAATGATATTTTTTTTAAATTTCTGATATTAGAGATTTTGATTTTGATATTCGCTAGGTGTTAGTCCATAACGCTTTTTGAAAAGGGAAGAGAAGTAAGCGACAGATGTATAACCAGTTTGTTCAGCAGCTTCGCTGATTCTACAGTTATGTTTACAAAGTAGTTTCTTAGCATTCTCTAATCGTATACTCGTAATATATCCAGCAAGGGTATAGTT
>ERZ773013.569-NODE-569-length-23105-cov-26.905640_pt1 | contig 23105 bp, 22 predicted proteins | sample MGYA00511670_ERZ773013 | MGnify/ENA primary metagenome ERZ773013 (study PRJEB29015, sample SAMEA2738120) | human oral metagenome | biome: human oral; feature: human-associated habitat; material: saliva | place: China | collected 2257 ... | reverse complement strand
CGCATTACCAAATATGTACATTCACATCATCGCACGCACATTTCCACATTATCAATTACGTGCATTCACATTATTAAATATGTGCATTCATTTTATTACACGCACATTTCCGTTTGCCATTTTGTGGGTGTTTTCATATATGCGGGCACGATAAATCGGTCCCCTACGGCTGCTGACGGATTGCCATTTCGCTGCAAACGGATTTCGATAACGTTGCGAACACCCACGAAATGGGGTGCGAACACTCCGCCAGGCGTAGGGGCCGATTCATCGCGCCCGTATCCTAACATTATCAAATACTTATATTCACGTCATCAAATACGTGTTTCCGTTTCACCGCACGCACATTTCCACATCACCACACGCACATATCCGTTTGCCATTTTGTGGGTGTTTTCATATACGCGGGCACGATAAATCGGCCCCTACGGCTGCGAACGGTCTGCCAAAACATTGCGAACGGATTGCGATAACCCAACGAACACACACGAAATGTCCAACGAACAATCCGTGAAATGCGCAACGAACACTCCGTCAGGCGTAGGGGACCGATTCATCGCGCCCGTATCCTAACATAATCAAATATACATATTCGCATTACCAAATATGTACATTCACATCATCGCACGCACATTTCCACATTATCAAATACGTGTTTCCGTTTCATCGCACACACATATTCACATTATTGAATACGTATATTCATTTCACCGAATACGTGCATTTGCATTACCGCACACGCATATCCATACCACCGCACGCACATTTCCGCCACCCTTTTTGTGGGTGAATACGGATATGCGGGCACGATAAATAGGACTTTTGCGGCTGCCAATGGGTGGCAACACGCCACTTCTCCCCTACTCTACTACAACAAACTGTCGCCGTAGATGGCTTCTTTTATGTTCTTTTCGTGGTCGAACACGAAACGAGCTACTATGGAACTGAGCAGCGCTGTTGATGGCATTTTTATGCTGTTGGCTGACTTCAGACGGTCGAGAACACTTTTTAAATCGGAGTCTATATACACTGTTGCCAACTTAGAATCGCGCAACTTGTATTCTTTAGCCAGGTCTAAAAACATCTGCCAGCTGTCTGTGGTATCGCCTTGTTGTAGTGTGTATTCGCGCGCAAGCTCTTTTCCTTCTGCTTTTGGCAACTTTTTAGCTGCCGGAGCCGACCTGTCTTTCTCGTCGGCAGGTGCCGCTGGCTTGGTGTGCAGGGTGGGTTCGTGGTGCACAGGCTCGCGAATGGGTTCGGGTTCGGGTGCTATTTCTTCTTCGGGTTCGGGCTCTGCAGGGGGTGTAACTGTGGGTTTCTCTATGCCTTGCACCTTGTTTACTAATCCAGAAATACCGCCTGGCATTATAACTCTTGTTTTTTTCTTTACCATAATAGTATGTTGCTTTATTTTTTTGCTGTATGTTTTAGTTTTTAAAAACCCACTTTTTGCGTTGCAAAAGTATGGTTTTTGGCGTGCAAAAACCCACTTTTTACATTGCAAAAAGGGGGTTTTTGCATGTCTACTTCATTCGTTTTATCATATATTCGAATGCTCCCTTCACTGCTTCTCGCTGTGTAGCAAGCAGTTCGAAGGTATTTATGCGTTTCAGTGTAGCCCTACTGTTCACCATAGGAGTAACCTTTCCAATCTGCGAAAATATGTCGTTGGTGTCGCTCCACATACGTTGTTCGTCCGATGTTCCTATACGGGGGTCTATTCGGTTTGGCACAAAAAATATTTGAGCGTGCATTTCTGGGTTCACATCTTTTAGGGCATTAATAACCTGAACGAACACTCCGGTAGAGTCTAACGTTTTGTCTTCGTATTCGTAAGGGCACACAATGTAGTCGGCATTGGTGAAAAGGGGCACCAATCCGTCCTCGCTTACGTTACCTGGAGAGTCGAATAGCACGTAACCTTCTACCTCTGAAGCCGACTCCATTAGCTGTTGCATCAGCTCGGGAGCACTTACGTCGAAGCTTTGCACACTGTATGGCTCTTCTTCGTCGTATATTTGGACGTCTTTCTGACGCTGCATTAAAATGGTTTTCTGTAAGTCGGTGTCGATAATACACACGGGTTTGCCTTTCCAACTTAAATAATTGGCAAACAGCATACATAGTGTGCTCTTACCTACTCCACCTTTCTGATTTGCAAATACTACTTTAATATTCTTCATACCTTATTATATTTTTATATTATTATGTTTGTTCGTAAATAAATTTTCCACCTTATATATATCGCATTAATGGTTGAACGATGTGTCGGAATGGTTGTTGTCGGCGTCCGTTTTGTTGCCTCTATACTTTAGCATTCGGGTTAAAAGCAAGAAACAACCGGTTTGAAACGCAATCGAAATTGTGAGCGTGATGGCTGTAAACAGACTTGGAAAGTTAAGCAAAACCAGCCATGTAGATGCAACAATAAAGATAAACGCTAACAATGCCGCAAGTAGCGCATAGCGAAGATAGGCGCACAACTTGCTGGAAGCGTGGAAATAAACCCACGCAAACACGCCGAACGCAAACACAAGGTAGAACAAATGGGAAAGAAACGCCGTCCAATCGAGTAAGTCGGGAAGGTCTTCGGTGCCATAATAAAGCAGCGAAAATTTGCCCAAAATGGCATAAACAACACCTAACCCCATAACGGTAGTGAGCACGTTAGCACACCTAACAAGGGACTTTTGGTGCCCTACCCCATTTAAACCACGCTGCAAAATGGCTAAAAATGCCACTTCGCAAAACAAAATTAACCCTTCGGCGGTGATGGAAACTACATCAGAAACCGACACGCTACCCTCTGTAAGCGTCTCGCCACACTGGTTTACCATAACCAGAAAAAGAGCAACGGTGCAAAAAACATACACTATTTCTAACACCTTAAGCACTTTTAGCTCGTTAGAACGCAGACTGAAATGGTCTATTATAAGCTTTTTCATATTTGTATATTTCTATTTTCGGGCTGCCATTTCGCTATAAAAGCAAGGCAAAATCCAACGTTTTATGTTTTTATATATTTACTTTCGGGCTGCCATTTCACTATAAAAGCAAGGCAAATACCAACTATTTACATTTTTATATATTTACTTTCGGGTCGCCATTTCGCTATAAAAGCAAGGCAAATACCAATGGTTTACATTTTTATATATTTACTTTCGGGCTGCCAGTTCGCTATAAAAGCAAGGCAAAATCCAACAGTTTATGTTTTTATATATTTACTTTCAGGTCGCCATTATGCTATAAAAGCAAGGCAAATACCAACAGTTTATGTTTTTATATATTTACTTTCGGACTGCCATTTCGCTATAAAAGCAAGGCAAAATCCAACGGTTTACATTTTTATATATCTATTTTCGGGTCGCCATTTCGCTATAAAAGCAAGGCAAATACCAACAGTTTACATTTTATATATTTACTTTCGGGCTGCCATCTCGCTATAAAAGCAAGGCAAAATCCAACGGTTTACATTTTTATATATTTATTTTCAGGTCGCCATTTCGCTATAAAAGCAAGGCAAAATCCAACAGTTTACATTTTTATATATTTACTTTTACATATCTGTTTGTATTTAAACAGTCTATAAAGTCATATTATTCAATATTTTATATATTTACATTTATACACTTATAACTATCTTTTTATTTACCTTAAAAGGTATTTTCGTATATTTATATATATACCTTCCGCGCTCAAAAGCATACCTTTTACCCAACAGATAGTAGGGCGCGCAGCAACAAAAGCCACACTCCCCCACTCCAACTAATCGTCGGTTGAAGCGAAAGCCCTATACATTAACACCCACAAAACCAACTGAAGCAGAAACTGAACAACCAACATTGTAATGCGATAAGTATCTAACGTTTGCAACGTAAGTCCACCCACGCTCGTATATAAATAGGTGTAAAACTCGCCAACCAACATAGATAGCACTGGCAAAACTGCCAAACCAATGCCGTAAAGGCGCACCCTGCCGCCAAACAACCGGGCAATGCCAATACCTAAACACAAATTAACAATGCCAATAGCCATATTATTGTAGAATGGAAACGCCAACTGAAATTTGGCAAAACCACCCAACAGCGACGTGCCATGCACCATTTGAACCGTATCCGAAGGGATAACAGCCACCACAACCCCCAAAAAGGTAAGCACCATCACCACTATCTGCATAAGCTGCAACCAGTAATGGTTGGCTTTTAGCAAGGCATGGCGAAGCTGTTCCCACGCCAACAGCGAACAAAAAGGCACCAACAGCCCACAAAGCCATAACAATGGCGTAACCTTAGATGCCGTATCGGCAACGCTAAACCCATCTGCAGTAAGCTCATCAATATGCTGCCCATACTTTTCAGATAGTTGCAACAACATGAAAACCACACATAAGCTCACCGACCAACCCAATATTGCAACGCGACGAGACGTTACTTCAAATACATTTACCTTCATATTTTTATATATTTATAGTTTTATCTCTTTACATTAGTACCTTTAAATATTATCAAATCTTTACCTTTATAAGTACATAAACATTTGTTTAATTATGTTTTACGCTATATTTGTATTTACATTATGCCATATAAATATATTAAAAAGTATACCTATAATTCAATTATAAGCAACTAAATAAAGAATTAAAGGTATATTTATATATTTACAGAAGCACGCAATAATATATTAAAACAACTATTCAAAGAACGCAATTAGCACCGTACTGTCAAGCGAAGGGATAGTTATTGAAACGCATTTATATTTTTATATATTTGAATTATATAGTATATATCAATGTTTTACACAACTTTCAGCCTACCGTTTTCGCTATAAATGCAGCACAAATGTATATGTTTAGAAAATCAAAGATATATTTATACAAAAACATAACCTTAAAAATCTTCACATAAATACAAATGTACTACAAAACATTTAAATGGCAAAACGTTTTTAATTTTTTATAAATTGCTCTACAAAAATAGAAATCTTATTTTATATTACAATATCTTTGTTTCTTTGTTTTTATATATTTATATTTTCAATATAATAGATATAGTATTGTAATATATTTTTATTCGCTTGCTTAAATCCATCTTTTTGTTTCTTTGTTTTTATATATTTATATTGGTTTAGATTTATTTTTATACAAACAAAGATACTTTATTATTCATATTTTTAGGGTTTTATATGGTTGTTTTTAGTGTTTGCGCACAGAACGGAATGGGAAAAATAGATGCATTAGAAGGTATTTTAATGAGTGGGGTAGGGTAGTTGGTATGGTTAGAAAATGGATATTTGAACGGAAAAATATATTCAGCAGAGAATGAAAAGCGAGAGAATGTGTAATAAAATTATATTCGGTGGCAACGCAATTGCACGAAAATAGTGGCAACAATATACAATTGAATGATACAAATTATACGAGTACATAACACAATTTCTACGAATAGAGGGTGAAAATTCTAAGAGAATGCAATGTTATTTCTACGAATAGAGGGTGAAAATTCTAAGAGAGTGCAATGCGATTTCTATGAGAGGGTGGGCAAATTCTAAGAGAATGCAATGTGATTTCTATGAGAGGGTGGTGCAAATTCTAAGAGAATGCAACGTGATTTCTACGAGAGGGTGGTGAAAATTCTAAGAGAATGCAATGTAATTTCTACGAGAGGGTGGTGAAAATTCTAAGAGAATGCAACGTGATTTCTATGAGAGGGTGGGGCAAATTCTAAGAGAATGCAATGTGATTTCTACAAATGGGGTGCGAATGGAGTGGGAGGTGTGAGAGCAAATTATTCTGTCCATGCATAGTTTGGTACAGTTTCGAGGAGTGAAAATTCGGTGTGCACGTGTTTTTTTCCTCCATTCTGTGTATGAAAACGGTAAAGAGATGAAATAAATCGGGGTTCTATGCTGGGAATAGGGAGGATAATTGGAACGCAATTTCTATCAGACGTGAGAACGAAATTAGGGTGCATACATATATATAAGGTGGAGTGTAAGGCACGATTCTGTATTTTTATGAGAAAATAGCCTAAGAAACAGTTTATGCAGTTTACGTGTATATATATGCTGTATTGGGTTGTTTTATATTCAATATTATAGATAACAAAAAACGAATATATTGGTATGGTAATGCAAAGATGTGTGCGTGGTGAGATGAAAACACGTAATTGATAATGTGGATATGCATATTTGATAACGAATATACACGTATTTGGTAATGCGAATATGTGTAATTGGCAATGTTAGGATACGGGCACGATGAATCGGTCCCCTACGCCTGGCGGAGTGTTCGCACCCCATTTCGTGGTGGACGTGGGGAATTGCGGAGTGTTTCGCAACCAATTTCGTGGTGGACGTGGGGAATTGACGGAGTGTTTCGCAACCAATTTCGTGGTGGACGTGGGGAATTAGGGGAGTGTTTCGCAACCAATTTCGTGGTGGACGTGGGGAATTGGCGGAGTGTTCGCAGCCTATTTCGTGGGTGTTAAGGAAACATTCACCAAATGTTCGCAACGTGTTTGGAATCCGTTTGATATACATTCGTAAAATGTTTGCAACGTGTTGGTTATCTGTATATTACATTCTCACAGAACAAAAGGGTGGTTTTTGCACTACAAAAGTATGGTTTTTGGCGTGCAAAAAGGGGGTTTTTGATGGACAAAAATAGGGTTTTACATTTTTAAATTGGCAAGAACCGAAACACTGTAAATTACATAGCGTTTAGAAAACCCAAAAGTTTTGGCGACAAAAACGGAAGATTTTTTGAAGCAAAAAACGCAAGTCTATTTTGGAAAAAAATAGAAACGAACGCAAAAAACAATGGAACGGAAAGGGTGGGGGAGGCGTAGAAAAAAAGCAGGAAAATGGGTATGGGGTAGCAACAGAATTGTTGTTGCAAAACCAAAGGGGTAGTTTTGGGCGACAAAAAGGGAGGAAATATGCTGTAAAAACCATGTACGACAAAATGGGAATGTAGTTTTTTAAGGTGTAAAAAGGTGTATAAAGCACTGATACACATAGCAGATAAGAGATGAATTAAAGGCGAATGGCGACAAAAAAGTGAAAAGTTTGGTTAATTGTTTAAGTGTTTCTGTAGTTGTAGATGTTTATTTTGCTGTACATTAGATATTTATATATAACTTATGAGGTATATTTTAAACAATATTTGTTCCTAATTTGTCGTTCGAAAAATGGGCTATTTTGCAGCAGTTTTGTGGTATGGGTAGCAGAATTCAGGCAATATTGAGGAGGAAAGGTATAGAAAAGTGCGACAAAATAGTAGGGTATCAAAAAACAGAGGTATAGCTATTGTGCGACAAAAAAGGAAGTATGCTTCTGCAAAAGTGGTGCGACAAATTGGGAGAGAAAACCGAACGCAAATAGAAAGTAGGTGTATGGTGTGTTAGGGAGGTAAAAAATGGGTGGCGTTGTCCGGTTAGGAAGACTTCCGAATGCACGCAAACAGAGAATGTAGCAATATGTTTGCAGGGGCTACGGATAGAGTTTTATATGGTGCGCATCAGGTTGTTAGCAGTGTAATGGTTGTTTGTTAGCACCTGAATAGCAGGCTGTTAGCAGCTGTATGGGCAGATTTGCCGTGCCTGCGTATATATATACGCCCACGAAAGGGGAATAAATGGAGGCGGAGGAGATGAATATTCAGCCACGAAACATTAACGGAGGAGAGGCAAGCACGATGAATCTGCCCATACGTCTGGCGGTTTGTGCGTTGCAGAATTGTGGAATGTGTGGTGTAGAATAGTGAAGTGTGCGTTGCAGAATTGTGGAACTTAAATGGCGATAGTGTAGATTGTTGGCAGCTGACAGACAGATTGTTGGCAGGCGTGGGGGACGATTTGTTGTGCCTGAATATGGAGAATATTCAGCGAAGGTGGCAGCTTTGTTGTGCCTGAATATTGCGAATATTCAACACCGATGTGAGAAATGGGTGCATATAGTTTCCCAAAGTGTCGCTAAAAGGTATTTTTTAGGCATATAAATATTGCTCCCATTGTGTCGTAAGCAATATTTAAGAATGTGTATTCTGCACGTTATCAAGCATTTACAAGTATGTAAATGTAAAAAACAGTAATGGTATTCAGCACCATAAAAAACAAATTTTGGTGGGGTGGGGGAGTAGTATTTAGAAACAGAAAGTGGTGTTTTGGGCGCATTTGGGATATGTTTTCGGCGTCAAAAAAGTGAAAAATTCCCATTCTGTCGCCCCTATTCTCCCATTCTGTCGTGCCGAAATGGTGGCGAGTTACCTATTTGTCGTAGACAAATTACGTATTTGTCGCATTCAAATTACTAATCTGTCGCAGATAAGTTCCATATTTGTCGTATGTAGAAATCGTTATAAATTGAATGTCAGATAGTTATCCGTACCCTATATAATCTATTATAATGATTAAGAAAATGATATTCTAAGAGAGACGATAGAGTTTTGTTTTGAGTATGGGAGATATTCGTTTCAGCTACAATGATGATTTTAACAAAACGTTTTTGCGACCCTCCCAATTTGTCGCCGATAGGTTTTTGCGGTGCGAAAGTATGGTATTTGCGGTGTAAAAGTATGGTTTTTGCGGTGCGAAAGTATGGTTTTTGTAGTGCAAAAGTATGGTATTTGCGGTGCGAAAGTATGGTGTTTCGTGGGTGTACGTGTGTATATTGCAATTTGTTCGCAGCGTTGTTGCAGACCGTCAGCAGCATTATCGCAATCCGTCAGCAGCTGTAGGGGTCCGATTTATCGTGCCCGCATATACGTAAATACCCACGAAATGAGGAAGGGAAATGCGTGTGCGGTGATGTGAATATACCTATTCGATGAAATGAATGCACGTGTTTGATGATGTGGATATGTGTGTGTGATAATGTGGATACATATATTCGGTAGTGCGGATATGTGTATTTAGTTATGTCAGGATACGGGCACGATGAATCTGCCCCTACGCCTGACGGAATGTTCGCAACCAATTTCGTGGGTGGGTGTGGGTATATTGTGGAATGTTAGGAACGGTTTTTGGGTTTTAGAAAGTGTCGGACAGCTATATGAAGTGCATTTAGAATTAGCATAAATATCCAGAAAGTTAAGAAAGAATGGTCGTATTTAAAACTTATAAATATTCCTAATGCGGATATAAATGGCATAATATACAATGTGGTGTTTAATGTTTTGATTTGTTTTTGTGGGAATAATTTTCTTCTAAATCCGTTTATTATGGTTGAAGTTTGGGCGATGAACCCCACGCCAAACAGTATGTATATGGCGCACCAATATAGGTTGCTTGATTGTAAAATGGGTTTTAGCGCAAATAAGAGTAGGAAAATGGTGATGAAAATGTTTACTATTAGTGTTGTTTTTTTCATATTCTGTTGTAAATTTTATACGTTTTTTTATGTTTGTATGTTGGGGCATTGTTGTGCGGAGTGCCGAATGATGCAGCGTGTTTCGTAGCGTTTTGGTAGACCGTCAGCAATGTTTGGCAAACCGTTCGCAGCGCATCCGCAATCGGTTCGCAGCCAATTTCGTGGGTGTATGTGGGTATATTGCGGAGTGTTTTGCAATCCATTTCGGGGTGTTCGCAACGTGTTCGTTTTCTGTATGTTACATATTCGCATTACAAAAGTATGGTTTTTGCGGTGCAAAAGTATGGTTTTTGACGTACAAAAAGGGGGTTTTTGAGTTACAAAAGTATGGTTTTTGACGTGCAAAAGTATGGTTTTTGACGTGCAAAAAGGGGGTTTTTGAGTTACAAAAGTATGGTTTTTGTTTTTTGAATGTTGCATTGTTGCAATCCGTTCGCCACGTATTCGCCGAATGTTCGCCACATTGTTGCAATTTGTTTGCAAGCAAAAAGCCTAAACCTTCTATGTGTATAGAAGCGTTTAGGCCACCAAAAATATTATGAAATGAATTAGTTTTGTATCTTATTTTACTGCAATACACTCCACTTCAACCAGTGCGTTCTTTGGCAAAGTCTTTACTGCTATTGCCGAACGAGCGGGGAATGGTTCGCTAAAGAACTCTGCATACACTTCGTTCATAGCAGCAAAGTTGTTCATATCCGATAGGAATACGGTGGTTTTCATAACGTTTGCCATACTTATTCCTGCTTCTTCCAGAATAGCTTTTGCGTTTGTTAGCGATTGTCTGGTTTGTTCTTTGATGCCTCCGGGTGCAAATTCGCCTGTTGCAGGGTCTATTGGTAGTTGTCCAGAAGTAATAACCAGTCCGTTAGCTTCTATAGCTTGGCTGTATGGTCCAATGGCTTTTGGTGCTTTGTTTGTGTTTATAACTTTCATAATAATGGTTTTTATAAATTGTTATTATCACCTAATTAGGTGTGTGTGGGGTGCGTTTTTTCTGTCCGCTTCCCTTATTTTACACAAAGGTACTATTTTTTTTATAATCTGCAAATTAGTTTCTTACTTTTTTATATCGTATTTTTGGAAATATAGAAGAGTTTATTTCGCGAACCGAAATGGTTATGAAAGTTTAACAAAAAATATTTTTTACGTTGAACATATACTGCACAATGGTGGTTGTATATTTGCACCGGAAACGGGTCGAAATATGGCTAACGATCTGTAGAAGCGTGATTATTAATTAGTTGTGTCTGCTCTTTGGCTACTCCATAGTGGTTTGTGCACGACGGGTTTATTAACCTTAATTTTATTATTTGGCAATTTTAGGTTTTGTGTTTATTAACATTTCCTATGCCGTTAAACTTTTTTTTAATTATTATGAAAGTAGTTTCTAAGACCCATTTGGGCAACAATCGCTGGTCTGGCGATGATGAATTGAAGATGAAAGCAATGGTAGCTGCCGATTTTTCGGAGTTATTGAACCACGATTATGTGGAGGGTTTACGGTGGACGAGTACTAAAACCGATTTAGTGGAGCTGTCTCATCTTGTGTGGGAGACGGGTTTGTTGCTCGATTCGCATGGCATTCCAATGAGTTTTTGTAGTATTGTGCGTTGCATTTGTGCTGTGTTGAATGTTGTTCCGCCCGATAATCCTTCGAGTGTTTTAGACAAGTTGCGTCGTAGAAAGAACATTCGTGTGCGTCCTATAGTGGAGCGTTATATGTTGTTGTATAGCGAGCAGGGCATATTGCACCCTATGCGTTTAGACATTAAGCGTAGGCGTGTGCGCTATGTGTAGTGTTGTTGTGGGGTGGGGTGTGCGTGTTTGGCATAGTTGCTACGGGTAGTGGCTTTTCTGGTTGTTCATTTTTGTTGTGCAGCCCCACCTTTTTTACAGAGCAAAAACCCCCTTTTTGCACGCCAAAAAGGGGGTTTTTGGTGTACAAAAGTATGGTTTTTGAAGTGTAAAAAGGGGGTTTTTGTTTTCAGAATGCGTAACAATCACGAAATAAACAAGTTGCGAGCGAGTTACGATGATGTTGTGGACGGTTTACGTTGATGTGTTGCATATATTATAATAATGTGGCGCACGAATTGGAATGCCGCAACGAACGTTCCGTGAAATACCAACGCTCACCCACGAAATTGGTTGCGAACATTCCGCAGGCGTAGGGGACCGATTCATCGTGCCCGTATCCTTGCATTATCAAAAATGTGTATTTCCATAACCCAAAACGCATTTCCACATTATTAAATACGTGTATTCGTTTTATCGCACCCGTATCCTTGCATTATCAAATATGTATATTCACGTCATCAAATACGTGTATTCGTTTCATCGTGCCCACATTTTTTCGTTGTCAAATTTGTGTATTTTCGTTCTCGAACTTGTGTTTTTCTGTTACCGAATCTGTGCATTTATTTCACCACACGCACATATCCGTTTGCCATTACGTGGGTGTTTTTGTATATGCGGGCGCGATAAATCGGACCCCTACAGCTGCTAACGGTTTGCCAAAATGCTGCTAACGGATAACCAAAATGTTGCAAACGGATTGCCAAACTATTCGTGGTGATACGGTTCGCCCCGTATAATGCTGCATGCGCGGTATAGTTGTTCAACGAAAATAAGGCGTACCATCTGGTGCGAGAATGTCATTTTAGAAAGCGAAATCTTTTCGTTTGCTCTGCTATACACAGCTTCCGAAAAGCCGTATGCGCCACCAATAACAAACACAAGATGCTTTGCTGTGTTCTGTTTCTTTTGTAGCCATGCGGCATAGTCTATCGACCGAAACTCTTTTCCGTGCTCATCTAGCAGCACAACTGTGTCGGCAGTTTGTATTTCGCGTAGAATTGTTTCGCCCTCGCGTATTTTTTGTTGTGCTTCAGACAGTTTTTTAGTGTTTTTTAGTTCGGGAATGGTAACTATTTTAAAAGGAATGTAGTGTCCAATGCGTCCCACATAGTCGGCTATTGCGTGTGCAAACAGTTCGTTGTTAGTACGTCCCACCAATATTAAAGTGGCTTTCATTTGCTATTTTTTGTAGGCGTTTTTACGTTTAGGGTTCATTGGAAACCACCCTTTTTCTACCCTTTTCACTTGTTCAAACAGTTCTCCTATGCCCCAAAGAAGCGATGCTCCCGTTACGCCAAGTAGTGCCGACCAGAATATATCTGCTACAAACAGAGCCGAAACGCAGCAAACTATGCCTCCCACAAGCCATAGCCACCAGCCTTTTGTGCCAAAATAAAATTCCCATTTCACTACTACGGGGTGTAGCAATCCTATTATAAAAAAGGTGCAAACCGCCAAAATTACACCTTGAAAATATATTTCCATTTTGTTGTATGTTAGTTTTAATTTTGAAAATCGGACACAAAAATACAAAAATAATCCTATATTTAAGGTATATATTCTATTTATTTCTGTATATTTGCACTGTTTAATGCCCTTCAGCACACCCCTCTGTGCAAATGTAAAATGGGGTGGGGGCAACCAAACTATATAGTAATAACGTCCGAGGGACGTAAAAACACCCCTCAATAAAACTATCAGGTAACTATGCAGAACAAAGAACTTATTGCCCAATGCGAGCAAAAGGCACAACAATGGCTTGCTCCTGCTTTCGACGAAGATACACGAAAGGCAGTTGAAAACATGCTAAACAGCGACAACAAAGATGCTCTTATAGAGTCGTTTTATAAAGATCTTGAGTTTGGAACAGGCGGTTTGCGTGGCATTATGGGCGCAGGCACAAACCGAATGAACATCTACACCGTTGGAATGGCTACACAAGGCTTTGCCAACTACCTAAAAATGTGCTTCAAAAACATGCAACAAATATCGGTAGTAGTGTGCCACGACTGTCGCAACAACTCTCGTTTGTTTGCCGAAACAGTAGCCAACATCTTCTCTGCAAACGGCATAAAGGTTTATCTTTTCGACGATTTGCGACCCACACCAGAGTGTTCTTTCGCCATAAGACACTTTAAAGCGCAGGGCGGAGTGAACATTACGGCAAGCCACAACCCACGCGAATACAACGGATACAAAGCATATTGGGACGATGGCGCACAGGTTTTGGCTCCTCACGATAAGGGAATTATCAACCAGGTGAACCAAGTTAAGATAGAAGATGTGCTGTTTAAGGGCAACAAAAACCTTATTGAAATAATTGGAGAAGACGTAGATAAGGCATACCTAAACATGGTAAAAACAGTGTGTATAGACCCCGATGTAATTAAACGTCAGCACAATCTCTGCATAGTTTACACACCTTTGCACGGTGCCGGACGTGTTATTATACCACGTTCGCTACAAGAATGGGGATTCACAAACGTGCATTGCGTAAAGGAACAAATGGTAAAAGATGGAAACTTCCCCACCGTAGACCGTCCAAACCCCGAAATTGCCGAAGCATTAACATTGGGCTTGAGAGACGCAAAGGCATTAGATGCCGATATTTTGATGGCTTCCGACCCCGATGCCGACCGTGTTGGTATGGCTTGTAAAGATAGTAACGGCGAATGGATTCTAATAAATGGAAACCAAACCTGCCTTATTTTCCTATGGTATATCATAACAAACAGACAGGCTTTAGGCAAAATGACACCTAAAGACTATATTGTTAAAACCATTGTAACCACCGAAGTAATTGCACAAATTGCCAAAAAACAACACATAGAAATGCGCGATTGCTACACAGGATTTAAGTGGATAGCACACGAAATAGCACTTACCGAAGGACAAAAAAACTATATTGGCGGCGGAGAAGAGAGCTATGGATTCCTTGCAGAAGACTTTGTGCGCGACAAAGATGCCGTTAGTGCATGTTCGTTGTTGGCAGAAATATGCGCGTATGCTAAGGATAAAGGCAAAACTCTCTACGATTTGCTAATGGATATATACCTTGAATATGGCTTCAGCGAGGAACATACGGTGAACGTAGAACGCCCTGGCAAGAGCGGAGCAGACGAAATTCAGCAGATGATGCGTAACTTCCGCACCACACCACCTACCAATTTGGGAGGCAGCACCGTGTGTTTGTGGAAAGACTACGAGACTCTTGAAGCAACCGATGCCACAGGAACGAAAACAAAAATAACAATGCCCGAAAGCAGCAACGTGCTACAATGGTTCTGCACAGACGGCACAAAGGTGAGCGTTCGCCCATCGGGAACAGAACCTAAAATTAAGTTCTACATAGAAGTAAAGGACAAGATGCAAACCGCAGCCGACTTTAAAGCTTGTCGTGCACGTGCCTACGAAAAGATAGAAGCTATAAAAAAGAGCCTTAATCTGTAGGCTGTTTTAGTCTTAAAATATCTCCTAAAACCTTTTTTACCCAAAGGTTTTAGGAGTTTTTTTTGTGTATACGTGGGCAAAATAAGGCGTTTCGCAGTGTGTTCGTTGTATTATTGGCAATCCGTCAGCAGCATTATCGCAAACCGTCAGCAGCCGTAGGGGACCGATTTATCGTGCCCGCATATACGTAAACCCCCACGTAATGGGGCAGGGAAATGCGTATTTGGTAATGGGGATATGCATATTTGGTTATGCAAGGATACGGGCGCGATGAATCGGCCCCTACGCCTAACGGAATGTTTTGTGGGTATTTCACGGAATGTTCGCCACCCATTTTGTGAATATGCAATGCGTCATAGAAAACTGGGTGTAACTTGTTTGTTCTGTGGCTGTTACGTATTCAGAAAACAAAAAGGGGGTTTTTGCAACATAAAAACCCCCTTTTTGTACGCTAAAAACCCCCTTTTTGCACTACAAAAACCATACTTTTAAAACGCAACAATATTCTTATGGTGGCGCACCTACCATACTTGCCAAATGCAATGCACACATTTTGGCACAACAAACACGCTATTTCTGCTTTGTTAAAACTATTTTGTGTGCCTGCAATGCCCTGTTTATGAGCTATCTGGAAACTGCCTAAATACTACCCACAATACTACCCATAAGAAACTTGATATGCCTTTCGCTATGTTGTACCTTTGCAAATGTAAAACAACAAACGGTTTTCTAACAACCAAATGCTACAAAAACGCTACAACATATTTATATATATAGTTAGCCAAAAACGTAAAAGCATAAAAACAAAACTATAAAAACATATAACGAGACAAAAATATGAAATTAACATTAGACGACTATTTATCGCCCCACTTCACAGTTGGCGAGTTCTTTAGATCGGGAACTGCCATTAGGTTGGGCATAAACAACACCCCCGATGCCTATCCCAACGAAGGCATTAGCACCGAAGAGGTGATTGAAAACCTAAGAGCACTGTGCACAGAAGTGCTCGAACCACTACGGCAAAGGGTGGGGCGGGTGATTATAACAAGTGGATACAGGTGCAAAAAACTAAACAAAGCAGTGGGCGGAGTGTGGAACTCGCAACACCTAAAGGGCGAAGCTGCCGACATTTTTGTGCCTAACACCGAAACAGCAATGCGCTATGGCAACATTCTGGAACAGCATTCGGCGGTGCAACAACTATTGTTAGAACCGCTCGGAGCTAAGCAAAAACGATGGATTCACGTGGGATATAAACGACAAAAATAGGACTTTCGGCGACAAATTAGGAACAAATTTGCTTGCTAAATATGTTATGCCGATACACCTTATTATATATAACGCAAAACGTAGGTGGGTAGTCTGCCTATGAATATCAGTTTTATTTTTAAATTTTTATTAACCTTTTAATTCTTAAAAAATTATGGCATTAAAGTACAAAATGTACCAATTACACACTGCAAAGCACAAGTACAACAATTATTGGTATGCCCGTGTAGCCTATATGGGCACCTTAGACACTCGCCAATTGGCAGCTCGCATTAGCGAACGATGCACCGTTACAGAGTCGGACATACTTGCTGTGCTCAGCGCTTTGGTAGTAGAGATGACGCATAACCTGCAAAACGGAATGCGAATAAAGCTCGACAACTTCGGAACTTTTAAGCTTTCCATCAGTTCAAAGGGCGAAAAGGAACGCAAAGACTTTATTCCTGCAAAGAATATAAAGAAAACTCGCGTGCTGTTTCAACCGTATACACGCGTGGGAGTGGACAATTCGCGCTTTAAAAGCTTTGTTACTGGTGTACAAGTAGAGGAACTTACCGCCTACAAAGGTAGCCGAACGAAAAAGAAAGAAGGCGAAACCACCGGAGGAGGAACTAATCCCAGTGGCGGACAATCGCACCCATAAGTAGCCAATGTTGCCAAACTTTGCTAACCTTAAGGGGCTTAGGGTCTGCCAATAATGGCACTAAAAACCAGAGAAACCAATGTGCACTGCTTGCTAAAAACAGTTGCAAACAATGCGGAAACAGTGCTGCGTGGTTTCTTTGGTAGTTCCAAAAACACACAAAAATCTTTTTATTAACTGTTTAAAACCGTAAAATTATGAACAAAGACAAATGGAAATTCATTGTACAGTTAGTTCTTTCAGTGCTCACAGCCATAGCAACCACGCTGGGAATGGGGTCGTGCAGATAAGCAAAAAATACGCATAGAGCGGACGAATGCTATCTGTGTTGCGCAAAAATCAATAGAAAACACATTGCAAAAACACTCATCAAACAACTTAGAATATCGTTTTCTAATCAGTTATAATGATTATATAGCAATGTGTAAACAACTGAAATACAAGGTCTTTTGGCACATAATAACCGACAAAATAGTAGGTTAGAGCCGACAAGAAAGGAAGAACGCTTCGACAAGTTTGTAGGTTTTGTGCGACAGAAAGGGAATGTACACACGAAAAAACGACACATTGGGAGGCAGGCAACTACCAAAACGGAAGTTGCTTGCCTCTTTTTTGTGTTTTGGGCGTATATTTATGGCATTTGCATGGTGTAGCAACGGTTTTCGTGAGTATGTGTTCTGTTTGTTGGTTACTATATTTTGGTAAAACCAAACTGTGGGCATCGCATTGCACTTTTAGCCTTTTTGCATAACCATTTGGCAACCAACGTGTTGTAATGCTGTGGCAACAAATAGGGAATATGTATAGAAACGCATTGCAACGGTGTGGCAACAAATGGGGAATATGTACAGAAACGCATTGCAACGGTGTGGCAACAAATGGGGAATATGTATGGAAACGCATTATAACGGTGTGGCAACAAATAGGGAATATGTACAGAAACGCATTGCAACAGTGTGGCAACAAATAGGGAATATGTATGGAAATGCATTGCAACAGTGTGGCAACAAATAGGGAATATGTATGGAAATGCATTGCAACGGTGTGGCAACAAGCCGAATAAAAGTATGGAAAGGCATAACAAGCAAACTGCGACAAGAAAGTAAAAAACTCTATGTTGTGAGCAGAAACACTTAGTTTCGACGCTCGTTTAACATAACTTTTCACTTTTTTGTCGCAGTTTATATATTTATATAAAGGCAAGCAATGGGGCGAAATGTTTGTAGAAGTTAGTCGGTTGAAGGTTGGTTTAATTATAGAAGCGTCTTTCTGAGATCTCCAATGCCTGCCTTTTATTAGTGTGTTCTCTCGCTTTAATGTTATGGAACACGTTTCGTCCCATTCTCATTTAGGCACTCCTATCCTTCATCTTTGTTATTCTCATTTTCATCTAACTGGCGTATGCACCTCTCGCAAGGTATTTTAGCCATTTGCTAAACCAATGAAACCTTACGCTTAAGGTAGTATAAATCTAAAACGTCAAGGCGTTTTTATTCTTTCGCAAGCTATTTTCGCCTTTTTCACTAAACCATTATACCTTTCTATCAAGGTATCCCAAATTTTCTTTTTGTGGCAGCTTTACCATCTCACGAGGGCTTAGTTGCCTTACTATTTAAACATTACTATTCTTTAATTTAAACATCATTATTTCTTATTTTAGGCACTTCCGCCTTGTTTTACGACATTTTTTTCGCCTTTTTTCGTAGGCAGTCGGCACATATTCCCTTATAGTACAGCTGGGCATCGTCTATTGTAAAGCCTTCAATTGCACTACTTTGGGGCATTGGCGGTTGTGTATCGGGCATATCAAACACACGTCCGCACTCTTTACAAGAGAAGTGAGCGTGCGGCGTTGTGGTACCATCGTAGCACACATGGTGTTCGTCTATGGTTATCATAAGTGCTCCGCCCTTCTCCGAAAACATTCTTAATGTATTGTAGATGGTGGTGCGACTCACTGTTGGGATGCGTTTTTTGAGTTCTACAAATATATCGTCGATTGTTGGGTGGGTATGATGTTCCATCAAATAACGCATAATCTCTATGCGCTGAAGCGATGGGCGTATACCACAATCGAGCAGCTTTTTATAGGCTGGATCTATGTACATAATTTACTATTGCATTTAAATTCTCATTGCAAAGGTATATAATTGTTGTGGAAATACCAAACAAAAAACAGTTAAAATTTTCTGTTTTACTTACTAATAAGGATATAAAAGCGAACAAATTACTACTTTTTTGGAAAAATTGTGTAGTTTTTCCATATTCAATACTATATATTTTGTATTTTATAAACGTTTGTTTTGTGTTTTTGGGGGTATATTGTTCTGTTTTCTCCACAGTGTTTTGCCACTGCTGTGTTGCTATTTTTGTGTTAGGAAGGCGGCAAGATTGGGTGGTGCAGGAAACGTTTTGCAGTTTATGTGTTCCATTTGTTGTAGTCCGCTTTCGGTAATTCGGCATCGTTGGCACCGGCTATCGTGTTTGCAAGTGTGGCGTTCCAGGTATCCTTTTCGTTCGAGAGCGGCTATTACTTTCGATGCGTTGGAACGTGTAAGACCCATCTCACTGGCTATTTCGCCAGCGAGAAGGGTCTCTTTATTAGCGAGCATGCACAGCAACATAAGTTCGTTTATGTTTATGTTGAATGTGTTTTCTAATACTCGTTCAAATTCTATTACTGCCCGAAAGATGCTGTGCACTTTGTGAATGCAGTTGTTATCCATACGCTTTTGCTATGTTTGGCTTATTTTAAAAGCGTTTCTTTAATCATCTGTTCCAGTTCGTTTTTGGGGTGAGCACCTACCGACATGGTTGGTTTTCCGGTTTTTGGAATAAACAAAAGCGATGGTATTGAGCGTATGTTGAATAGTGCTGAGAGTTCTTCGCTCTTGTCTACGTCTATCTTATATACGTCTATTTTGCCGTCATACTCCTGTGCTATCTCTTCAAGAATGGGTGCTGTGGCTTTGCACGGACCGCACCAAGTGGCATAAAAGTCTACTATTGCAGGTTTGTCGCCTTTAAATTTCCATGTGTCGCCTGCGTTTTTGTAGTCCATTATCTTCTCTCTGAACATTGCTTCGTTCATTTCTGTTACCTTCATATTTGTTCCTTTCTTTGTTTTAACCGTGTTTGTTTGGTTGTTGTCTACTTTGTTTTTTGCTGTTGTGTTGCAGCTTCCAAGCGTGAAGACTGCGGCTACTGCGAGCACGAAAATATTTTTTTTCATTGTTTTTTTACCGATTTCGTTCCACATTTGTCGTTTTGCTCTCTTTTATTATCCTTTTCACTATACACTAACGTCTGCTATTTTGTTGTGGCTTTTTGCGCCGTTTCTGTTGTAGTGGACGCTGTTTTATTATACATTCTATATGTTTCCATTGGAAACTAATGCAAAGTTAGGTATTTTATTTGTACCTTACAAATTTCCAATGGAAATTATTTCGCTTTATAACTTCCTTTAACTTATATTACCATCTATTGGCTATTGCGTTGCAAGAAGTGGGTTTTTACATTGCAAAAAGGGGTTTTTTGCGTTGCAAAAGTATGGTTTTTAGCGTGCAAAAAGGGGGTTTTTGCGTTGCAAGAAGTGGGTTTTTACACGCCAAAAACCCCCTTTTTGTTTTTCGTTAGTATAACAAACACGTTGTTAATGTGTTACGAACATTCCGCCAGGCGTAGGGGACCGATTCATCGCGCCCGTATCCTAACATTATCAAAAACGTATATTTCCATACCTAAACACGTGCATTCACATTATTAAATATGTGCATTCATTTTATTACACGTACATTTCCGTTTGTCATTTCGTGGGTGTTTTCATATATGCGGGCGCGATAAATCGGCCCCTACGGCTGCTAACAGATTGCCAAAATGCTGCTGACGGTTTGCGATAACGTGGCGAACACCCACGAAATGTGCAACGAAACAACCCCCTATGGTTGCTAACGGATTGGCGATTATACAATATATGTGCGTTATAATGTGGTGTTTGTGGGACATAAAAATAGGAGAAGCGCAGAACACTTTCGTATTTCTACACTTCTCCACAACGCATTTATAAGAAGGTACTTGGGACACTGTGCCACAATTTAGCGTGTGGCGTGCCCAAGAAAGTTAGGTGCTTATGTTAAATTCCACCAAACTGCAAACTAATTGCCCATGTAAACAGGGCGAATGCTGTACATTGTATTTTTTGGATTTATGGTGCTCTCGGTGTAACCAGCCATTACTTGGTTGATGGTAGTTACCTGGAATGTAAACGCTGCAGCCTGTTTTGGATTGCTTGTACTGGCATCTGATAGCCAATATGCACCCCAACAGCCTGGTTTATCTAAGTGCATAACATTCTGACATGTACCTGCCATAGGGAAGAAAATGCCCTTTTCGAAATCGGTTTTCGTTAGTTTTCGCAACAAACCGTTCATATTCATAGCTGTAGCAGACCCGTTTATTTTTCGTTTCCTTCTACCATTTGCATCTAATATCCAACCTTTATTATCGGCTGAAACGGTAGGGTCGAAGAACGAACCATATATAACGTTGCCACTATCGTCTATGTAATAGGCTATGAATTGTGCTGTTGCTGTTATCAATTTGTTGAAATCGTCCTGTGAAGGCATAGCCCATTTGCCATCAGAAGCATACGCTGCCAAGTCGCCAAACTGTTTATCGGCAGACATTTTACCCTTTTGGTTGCCCATTGCGGTCCAATATTTGTCCGACATACTACTATGATAATCGTGTGCATGTGCTATATCGCCCCAACGATAGTGGTCGAATTCTACACCGTTAGTGTTGTTTGGCAGTGGCTCTCCCTCCAAAACTCTTTCTGAAAGAGGGTAGCTAGACCGTTGCATATAGAAGTAAGTCCATGGCGTTTTTGCCAAATGGTAGCCGTCTTTCCACCCTGCCGATGTTGCACCGGGCGTATATTGCAAGTTGTATTTTCCCCATTTCACGTTGTTAATTTCTATGTATGGTTTTGTAACATTCACCGTAAACGGGTAGTATCCAGCGGCTTCTATCTTTAAAGGCTTAGACACTATGTAGGTGTAAGTGTTGTTGTCGGTGGTTACGATGGTGAAAATAGGACTGAAGTTATTATCTGCTAACACAGCAACATCAAACTCGTTGCGAGCTGTTTTTGGTGTAATGGTGATGCCAGAGTTATCGCGTTCGCTTATAGAACCTGTTTTTAAATTGAAGGTTGCCGTGCGAGTTATGCCATCAATGGTAAGCGATTTTATGTTTGTTATGGGTGTATCGTCATTCTTAAAGTCGAGATGTAGCACAGCATATAGCTTTTTCATTTGCACGTTTCCCGTAGCTTTGCTGTTTAAAATCTTCACATTTTCTATGGTTCCCCAGCTATAATCGAAGTTGCTAAGTGTAGCAAACGTACCATCTTGATGTGCTTTTACAGTGTTTCCATTCTTCGATAGTTCGTTGTAATCCATACTAAGCTCAACCGTTTCGGGATTTCTACCGGCATAATTGTATCGCAATGGGTAGAACACGGCAATGTTGTCGCCCTGTTTACAGTCTACATTTCCTTCCAATTTTTGTTGGTTTGCCTTAGTTTCAGCCGTAATATAGTCGTACCCTTGTGGGGTAGTTAGGTTGTAGGCAATAAATTTGTCGCCGTCTTCCCATTTGTTTCCGTCCATCAAACTCACCGTAGAGCGAGTAGAAGGAATATCTACCGATAGCGTACGCTTTGCTGTTACATCAGGATTAGTAGCGTCTTGCGTGTTGGTATCAGTCTCAGTGGAGCACGACGCCAATGCTCCCGCTGCAGCACATAGTAATGCGCTGAATACAATTTTTATGTTCATAAAGTTTGTAAGAATAAGTTTTGTTTTACAATTCCACTATTTCCGCATCTTTAAAGTCGCGTGGTGCAAACTCTTTTTCCTGGCTACCGAGTGTTTGATGCCCGTGTGGAATAAGCTGTTGGTTACTTACTGAAAGAACAGAATCTGCCAACAATTGGCATTCTGTGCTAACTGTTGTAACCTCAATACGTGGTTTTAAATACTTCTTCATCGCTGTTTTAATTTACAATCTTTTTGGTTTTACATTTCTTTTTGGTCCTATTCGCTAAATAGGGAGTGCTAAATAGTCCTACTATCTATAGCTGAATTGAGTTGTAGAAGAAAGTTTGTGTTGTGGCAGAACACACTTTCTGTTGGGCTATTTCTCTCCAAATGCTTGGACAGAATTTGTTAAAAGCGCATTAAGCACTAATTCGTTGCAAAGTTATTATATTTATTTTAGATGTGCAAATATATGTAGATAAATTATGTAAATTATATAAATATGGTTTTGTAATAGGCGTGCGCGAGCGTTATGTTTAGGTTGTTTTTTGTGTTTTTTGTGTTTTCTGCAGGTTGTTTGTTGGGTGTTTGCAATTTGTTTAGAATGTTATGGCAATCCGTTCAGAATGCATTCACATAATGTTCGCAACGTGTTCGTTATCTGTGTGTTACATATTCGCCGTGTAAAAGTA
>ERZ773013.564-NODE-564-length-23198-cov-4.339195_pt1 | contig 23198 bp, 29 predicted proteins | sample MGYA00511670_ERZ773013 | MGnify/ENA primary metagenome ERZ773013 (study PRJEB29015, sample SAMEA2738120) | human oral metagenome | biome: human oral; feature: human-associated habitat; material: saliva | place: China | collected 2257 ... | reverse complement strand
ACTATTATAAATAGTATACAGATAGTATTTATAAACTGTAAATATATGCATAAGTATTATTATACTTAGTTTTATTTTGTAAGTCAATATTTTTAGAAAGACTGATGATGCCCAAAACCAGGGTAAATATTAACAAAAAACACGCCAAGCTTCAACTTAGCGTGCATAATATGCAATTTCGTCAAAAAGTGGGAGCGGTTTGCCTCGCCACTGTTGCAACAAACGGCCCTCATCTGTAACTACTAAAATTGTTGGATATTCAACTACATCATAAGCTTGCAAGAAAAACTCATTCCTGCCAGAATCAGGGTCCATAACTTCAACTTTTAAGCCCGTTTGCCTTTCGAAATCTTCAATATATTCTCGAACTTCACGGCCATGATCGCTATAATCTTTATAGACTACTACAATTCTCATTTTCACCTCTAACTTTTGCTAAAATATCTTCGAAATCTTCAACTGTTTCGAAACCGTTAAACACACTCGCAAAACGAATATACGCAACTTTATTCATTTCAAACAGAACTGCCAAAACAGTTTCACCAATCTGGTGCGAAGAAACTTTGTTCGATTTTTGAAGAAGTTCGTTTTCGACGCGGTTAATAATTTCTTCAACTTGAAGATCGGAAATAAATTTTCCGATTGAACGAATAATTGAGCTTTTAAGCTTTTCACGACTAAACTCTTCTCTTCCACCTTGCGACTTAATAACAATAATCCGCGGTTTTTCGATTCGCTCGTAAGTTGTGAAGCGAGTTCCATCTGGAGCAACTCGGCGACGGCGCACAGATTGGCCGTCAACCGACATTCGACTTTCAAGAACCTTGGTTTCGTCGAGCTTAAATTCCATTAGTCTTCCTTTTTATTGCGTTTTCGGCGGCGCAAAAATGCAGGAACATCACTTTCGTCTTTTTCTTCGTCTTGAGCCCAAATATTTTTAGTTTCAATATCGCTTGTGAAATCTTCAGCTGAAGATGGTTCTTCTTTTTTAAGTTCCATATCAATTGCGTTAGAAACTTTTTCGTCAATTTCTTGAGCATCTGCATGTTCATCTTCAAGATTGAAAGTTTTCGAAACAACGTTTTCAAGTGATTCAACTGGAGCTGGTTCGCTATAATCACGATCGAAACCAGTTGCTACAACTGTAATGATTAATTCATCTTCAAGATCTGGATTCAAAGTTGCACCAAAGATAATGTTTGCATCTGGAGCGACTGCGCCCGTGATAATTTCAGCAGCTTCTTGAATTTCACTCATGCTCATATCATAACCACCAGCAACATTGAACAATACACCTCGAGCACCTTCGATTGAAACTTCAATCATTGGGCTTTCGATAGCTTGTTCAGCAGCTTTTTGTGCTCGATTATCGCCACTTGCACGACCAATTCCCATCAAGGCTGAACCAGCATTACTCATGATCGACTTAACGTCAGCAAAGTCAAGGTTAATCAAACCATGTTCAGTAATAAGTTCTGAAATACCCTGAACTCCTTGGCGAAGAACATCGTCGGCAATTTTGAAAGTCTCAAGAAGAGGAAGGTTGCGATCAACAGTTTGAAGAAGCCTATCGTTAGGAATTGTAATTAAAGTATCAACTGCGGCTGCAAGTTTTTCAATTGCCCAGTCGGCGTTAGTCTTTCGTTTTGCACCTTCAAAAGCGAATGGTCGAGTAGCAACACCAATCGTTAAAATACCCATTTCGCGGGCAATTTCGGCCACAACATGACCAGCACCAGAACCAGTTCCACCACCGGCACCAATAGCAATAAACACCATGTCTGCGCCTTCAAGAGCCTCGCGGATTTCTTCACGCGATTCGAGAGCAGCACTTTCTCCAACAATAGGGTCAGCACCCGCACCTAAGCCGTTTGTTGTTTCACGACCAAGGTGAATTTTTTTATCAGCTTTTGATTTATACAACGCTTGAGCGTCAGTATTCATTGCAATAAATTCAATGTTGTTTAGGCCAACATCTTTCATTCGATTAACAGCGCTTCCACCTGCGCCACCAATTCCTACAACTTTAATTTTTGCAAAAGTTTCAACTTCATTCGGTTTAATTTCTGGCATTTCTTCTCCTTAATTTACTCCCATTATATCACTTTATCGCTTTTTCTTAAAGAATCTTGCGAAAAATCCAAAGCTCTTAGGCTCAAAATTATCTCGATATTCTTCTCTTCTCAAAACCACATTTCTTGCTTCAATTATCAAGCCAACTGCAGCTGAAAACTCTGGTTTATTCACTTCTTGTGAAACGGTTCTTTCGACGCCGTTCTTACCAATTCGAGTCGCTAACTGCAATTGTTTTCTCGCGTATTCATCAATTCCCTTAAGGTTTGAACCCGCTCCCGCTAGCACAATTCCGTTTGGTAATTGATTTTCGAAACCTGATTTTTTAAGAACTTTTTTAACTTCTTCGAAAATCTCTTCAAGTCGTGCCTCAATAACTTCTTCGATCTCTCGTGTATTAAAGCTATAATGTTCGCGACCATGCTTCACAACAATATCGCCACTCTCTTCTCTTTCGAAAGCAAAACCATGCTTAATTTTTATTTCTTCGGCAACTTCTGGCGAAACTTTCAAGCAAATTGCAAGATCGTTAGTGATGTTAATGCCCCCGAGCGGAATAACTTCTATTAATCGCAATGCACCGTCTTCATAAACTGCGACTCCAGTAGTTGAGGCACCAAGATCAACAACTGCAACACCGTTTTCTTTTTGATTATCTGTCAACAATGCTCGAGAAGAAGCCAAAACACTTGGAACATAAAGTTCTGGGTCAAGATCTAATCTTGCAGCAGTATTTCTTAAGTTATCTATATTTGAATCTAATGCTGAAATAGCACTACCGTGTACTTCTAAGCGAACACCTTCCATCCCGTAAGGATCAACTAAGCCTTCTTGATTGTCGAGATTATAATAGTATGGAATAAATTCCAAAACTCGATGATTTGCTGGGATTTTACCAATTGTGGCAACCTCTTCAACTCGCTGAAGATCTTCTTCATCTACAATTCCATCTGGTGAATTGATTGCAATCATTCCGTCAGTATTTGTGCTTAAAATGTGCGCACCATTGACGCTAAATATAGCACTACTACTTTCATAGCCAGCCATTCTTTCTGCTTGAAGCAAAGCCTTATCTAAAGCTTGATAAACGCTTTGAGCGTTAGTTATCACCCCTTTTTTCATTCCGTTATTTTCTGCGGAGCCAACACCGATAACATTTGGCATTCCTTCTTTATCAAAGTTCGCAATAATAACACGAACCTTTGAAGTTCCAATATCTACTCCTACCACATTTCGAGAATTCTCATTCATAGTTCCATTATACCGTTAATGCTAATTTTTATCAAGTACGAAAATAGCAAATAATAAAAAAACACCCCTCGCAGTGATTAGGTGTTCTTTTGGAAAATAATTTCTGGTGCTGGGAGAAAGATTCGAACTTTCGAAGGCATCTGCCGACAGATTTACAGTCTGTTGTGTTTGACCGCTTCACTATCCCAGCTCTTTAACTTGTATTAAAAAATACTTGGAGCCACCTTTCGGATTCGAACCGAAGGCCTGCTGTTTACAAAACAGCTGCTCTAACCAGCTGAGCTAAGGTGGCATATCACCAAGTACGTTTCTAATTATACACGAGCCTTTTCAAAAATGCAAGTACTTTTTTGATTTATTTTTTCAAAATTTCTATTGTTGAATCTACAATCTGGAAATCTGGCAAAAAACTCGAAATTTTTCTTCGAATTTCTACATTTTTCGAAGAATCATTCACGATAATCTGCGCAGTAAAAACATGTTCTTCCCCGTCAAGGCTCCAGAAATGCACATTCTTAATAGACACAACACCTTCAATTGCTAAAATATTCTTTTTAATATTATTTAAATCTTTTACATTAGGTACTCGCTGAAGTAAAATCTTTAGAGCATCCCAAGCGTTCATAATCGCACCGCAAGAAATAAACAGCAAGATAAACAAACTCGCAATTCTATCGAGAATTACAAGACCCGAAAATGAAATTAAAATAGATGTAAGAAGGGTTAAAACCCAACCAAAAAGATCCTCGAATAGATGAAGCGAAACTGTTTTATCGAGAATATTCTTCGAACCGTGAAGTCGAAGGGCTGCAAATAGGTTAACTAAAATCCCAATAACTGAAACCGCCATTAATCCCGGAACATTCATGTTCGCATGGTTGTGCGGATTTATAAATTCATAATATAAAGCTCTCGTCATCGTATATGAAAGACTCAACATGACGAAAGAATTTAAAACAGCACCCAAAACCGACAAGCGCTTGTACCCGTAGCTCATAATTGAAGTGGGCTTTTTATCGCTGAATTTACTTAAAACCAGTGTAAATGTTAATAAAATAGCATCGCCTAAATCGTGAATTGCGTCTGCTGAAACCGCTGCGGAACCCAAAAACATCCCTAGAAAGAATTCAGCGATCGAAAACCCTAAATTTAAACCGATTGCTAACGGAAGATCACTTGTGTGCACATGGCTGTGTGAATGCCCAAAATGTTCATTCAATTGATGTTCGCGAGTATCTTTGCTAGCTCTTAAAAGCCCACTTTTTTTCATTTTTCTATAAAACTACTCTAAAGTTAGAATTTCTGCACCATCTTTAGTGACTAAAATTGTATGTTCGAAATGGGCTGAAAGCGAACCATCTCGCATTAAGACGTCCCATTCACTATCTGTTCCATTGAAGACAACATCGCCTTTTCCAAGAGAAGTCATAGGTTCGATGCAGAAAGTGTCACCTTCTTGAAAAACAACACCTTGACCAGCATGCCCATAATTTGGAACTTCTGGATCCATGTGCATTTTAACACCAATTCCATGACCAACCAAATCCCGAACATTACCGAGTTTTGATTTTTTAAGTGATTTTTCAACTGCAGCCCCAATATCACCAGTTTTTACACCAGGTTTAACAACTGAAATTCCGGCAGCGAGTGCTTTTTTTGTATCATTCAAAAGATGTTTTACTGCACCTTTTGGCTCTTCACCTACAACAGTTGTCGTAGCAGAATCAACCATCATGCCTTTGTATTGAATCACCATATCATATTTAACAACATCACCTTTTTCGAAAGGAATATCATTCGGTGCACCATGAACAACACAATCATTTAAAGAAATACAAACCACACCTGGAAAATTAACTTCAGGTGTTAGATATGCAGATTTTGCGCCGTATTCTTTAATTTTTTTACGCGCAAAAGCATCAACTTCAAGACCAGTTATACCAACTTTCGAAAATTCAGTCAATTCGCGTAAAATTCGCGCAAGGATTTTTCCACCTTCGCGCATTGCCTGAAGCTGTTCTTCAGTTTTATTTCCTGTAATTAAATTCCGCATGCTTCGATTTCCTCCATAATTCGGTCGTGAACTTGACCAACAGTTCCAGTTCCATCAATATGCGCAATAACTACACCATTTTCGTTAAAGTAGTTCAAAACTGGGTACATTTCTTTTCGGTAAATTCGAAGTCGCTCATCAATAACTTCTGGAGTATCATCAAGACGACCACGAATTGCAAGACGACGCATTAGTTCACTTCGCGGCACCTCTAAAACAATAACAAGATCAACATCTCGACCGTGATTCTTTTTATTTTCAATTAGCCATTTTGCCTGAGCAAGTTGGCGTGGATAACCATCAAGAATTACTTGCTTAACCTTTCCATTATTTGCTCGATTTAAAGCTTCTCCCATAACGCGATTTACGATTTCTGGATCAACCAATTGACCCGTACTCATTTGCGCAAGAAGTTCAGGGTCTTTGCTGTCACGCAAAAGTTGACCAGCGCCAAGCCAGCGCCAATCATTTCTTGCGGCTAACAGATTTCCTTGAACACTTTTACCAGCACCTGCTGGACCAAAAAATACGATCATTAAATTCCTTTTGTTTTTTAAATTATGTACTTTTATATTATAGCACAAAAAATAAAAATACTAAAATTCTTCACACTAATAGTCGCTCGCTTCAAGATGAATTGCAGCCATTAATTTATTAGGATTAAATCGAGGATATTCACCCTCACCCGATTTATACATCTCACAATAACTACCCAAAACTATCTGAAGCTTACCAACATAATACTCACCTGAAGTTTCCCATTCACCAGAGTTATTCTTAGTGAAAGAATAGCTTTTATATTCATCACTAAATTTTATTTGACGACCACTATTTGAGCGATAAGTTTTAATCATTGCAACAGTTCTGGTGACCGAATCTTTTCTGGATTTATCTCGAATAGACCTTTGCAAAGCTAGCAAAGCCAAGAAAACCGCAAGAAATATCAGCCCAGCAATCGCAAGAACCAAAATAACTTCAATAATCGTAAATACTTCATAAAGTTTATGCTTTTTCATAGCCCCATTATAGCTGACCTCCTAAAAATCAAATTGATTTTTCAAAAAACTATTTGACTTTTATTATCAAATTCATATATAATGTTCATTAGCTTACGAGCGCTGTTTTAGCGCTCTTTTATTAAAAAGGAGATTCTCTATGAGCATTTTTCAAAAAATTGTCACTATTTTATATAAAATAGATTATGATAGTAGTTTCAAAGTTTTTCCTACTAAATTAAAAAAAATATAGCACATCAAATAAAGAATACACTATAAAAGATTTGAATTCTTTCTACATTGACTATTTCGAAAAAGACTATCCTAAGCCTTTCTCAAAAGAAGAAATTTGTATAATTTATGAGATTGCTAAGAATTTCATAATAGAGATTCGAAACAACCCAGATAAAAACTTGGTTAACTTCTCAAGAAAATTATCTATATTGTTCGCTCAAGATTTCAGAACAAAAGAAATAGGCTTTGATATTCAGGAATATTCTGATTATTTTATGGCTATATCACTAAAAGAAAGAGAGAAGCTCGCAAATAAGCTTATTTCCGACTGGGAAATTTAAAAACGACCTTTTTGGCCGTTTTTTTATTTTAATTCAATTCTTCCTTCACGATTCTCGCCAAAACAGCACCATCAGCAGAATTACCAAATTTTGCTTTCATTTTGCCAATAATTGCACCCATTTGCTTGATCGAAACTTCGCCCATTGCTGAAATTTCAGCTTTTACAGCTGCACGAATTTCATCTTCGCTCGCCATTTCTGGCAAATATTTCGAAAGAATTTCAGCTTCTTTTAGTTCATTTTTGGCACGTTCTTCATCTAATAAACCGGCCGCTTCTTTGCGCTTTTTTACTTCTCGCGCAACTAGCGTTTCGATTTCATCATTATTCAAACCCTCTTCGCGCTTACCAAGTTTTACTTCTTCGTCTAAAATTGAAGCTTTCAAACCTCGCAAAACTGTAGTTTCGAAAGCATTTCGCGCAAGCATCGCAGTTTTTAAATCGGCGTTAATTTGTTCTTTTAGCATTTTCCTCCTTTAAAAAATAAATTCCAGCCTCTCGACTGGAATTTATCTGTTTTTTAGCGAATACCAAGTCGCATTTTTTGTGCTTTTTCAGCACGGCGTTGATTTCGAACGATTGCTTTTTTGCGTCGTTCAACCTTGCTTAGAGGCTTTGAAAATCGCATTGATGCTTTAGCTTCGCTCAAAACTCCACTTTGTAGAACTTTTCGATTAAAGCGACGAATGATATTTTCGTTAGCTTCTTTCTGGTCTTTCCTTGTTACACTAATACTCATACTGATTACTATTTTACCAAAGTTTTTCTAAAAAAGCAAGAAGAAAATAAAATCGCCCAATTTTGAACGATTTTACGAAAATAGAGATTAAATGTCTTATTAATTTCTTATAAAAGCCTATATCAAATCTTCATAGATTTTTTTAAGTTGTGCACCAATTTTCTCAAGACTTTTACTTTTTGCAACTTCATAACCTTTTTCAATTGTTGAATTAATTTCACCACTCAAATATTTTTCAATCGCTTCTGTAAATTCTTCATTATTTTTACCCATAAAACAATTTTCATTTTTCGAAAGCCAAGAATCATACACACCAATATTTCGAACCAACACCTGGCATTTCCCCGCCAAAGCTTCAAGAACAACAATTCCCTCAGTTTCTTCATAACTCGGGAAAAAGAACATATCCGCGCTCGTAAATGCACCCTGAATAATTTCGCCCGAAATATAACCTGGCAAAATTACGTTTTCGGGTTTTTTTCGAATTGCTTTTTTCACGTGTTCGGTTAGCGCAGCAGCCGGCGTGTGACCAAACCAAATAAATTTCATCTCTGGAAAATCACGAGCTACCGCCATAAAATCCGGCAAACCTTTTCGCTCAAAATAATGACCGACCGAAATCACAACTTTTTCGTCTTTTTTGAGTTTAAAATATTCTCGAAAAGCCTTAATTTTCTCTGGATTTTTCGAAAATTGCGAAAGATCTATTCCGTTCGATATTGGAATAATTGGCGCTTTCAAATTATATTTCAAAAGTAAATTACGCGAATATTCCGTCGGCGTTAAGATTACATCGGCGGTGTTATAACACTTTACAAGCCACTTTTTAAAAGCTGGCGCCGCAAGATTCGAAAGCGCAAACGAATTTCGAAAATCCTCTTCGGTCGAGTGCGCATGAAAAACCACTTTTTTACCATTCTTGCGAGCCTTTTTTGCCAATAAATAAGATTTTGGATTAATGGTATTTAGATGAATTATATCAAAATCTTCAGATGAGTCGGTAGTAAAATCTACGCCGGCTAATTTTAACGCGGCTTCTTGGTGCTTCATTGCACGACCAACGCCACTTTTTGCGAATATTTTTTCATCATCTCTAAATAATAAAACTTTCATTATTTCCTCCTCTTTAAATGCAAAATTTGACCTTCAACATTTTTTTGGCCTTGCCATTCATTTAAACCTAGCGAAAAAATCACGTCAACTTTTTCATCTATTTCGGCAAAAAAATCTTTTGGTGCATTAAATTTTAACATTTTGATTTCACGCTCGCCATCACTTAAAGTTAGTTTCAGGTGTTGGTTTTTATCGCCCATTTCTTGACGTGCAATTACACAAGCGTTCTTAATTTCGAAAGTCGGCTCTTCATTCCCATTTCCAAAAGGCTCAAGAAGCGAAATTTTCTCAAAAAGTTCTAATGAAATTGGCGAAAAATCTTCAAGCTGAATATCCACTTTTGGCAAAAGCTTTTCGAGCTGGTTTTTTAATTTTAATGAATCATAAAAATCGTTCACGCTTTTTCGAAAATCATCAATTTTTGAAGTTGGCAAAGTTACGCCCGCAGCCGCATCGTGACCACCACCTTTAATAATAATTTCGCTTGCATTTTGCACTGCTTGACTCGCCGAAAAATCGCCAAAACTACGCGCCGAGCCCTTCGCTACATCGCCCTCAATCGAAATTACAAAAACGGGTTTCTTAAAACGTTCTAGCAAACCGCTCGCCACAATTCCAATAATTCCATCATTAAAACTCTCATCAGCTACAACCAAAACTTTATCATTTTTAAAATTTTTGGCTTTTTGAATTGCAATCTCGAGCGCTTCATGTTGAATTTTGCGGCGTTTTTTGTTTAATTCATCGAGATTTTTGGCTTTTTCGAAAGCAACAAAAGAATCTTTTTCAAGCATTAAATCTAGCGCCTTTTCGGCGGTTTCAAGCCGACCAGCCGAATTGATTCGTGGGCCAATGATAAAGCCAAGCGTTGAACTTTTCGGCTCTTTCACACCGGCTAATGCAAGCATTGATTTCAAACCAGCTCGGCGTGTTTTCGAAAGAACCTTTAGCCCCCAAAAAGTGTTTTGGCGATTCTCGACCGTTTGTTTCATGATGTCGCAAACGGTGCCGAGTGCTACCATATCAAGTAGCCACTTTTCTTGGCCAGCAGGAAAGCCCTCGAGTTTGGTTTGAAGCGCTTGAACCAATTTAAACGCCACTCCAACGCCGGCAAAATTTTCAGCCTGCGGATATTTGTTTTCTTTTCTGCGCGGATTTACAACCGCAATTGCATTCGGTTGAACTTCGGCAATGTTATGGTGGTCGGTTACAATTGTATCGATCCCAAAACCTTTTGCGAAATCAATTTCAGCGTGATTTAAACTTCCGCAGTCAACCGTTAAAATTAAGTTCGTTCCTCGATCCGCAAGAACTCTCACGCCACGCTCGTTCATTCCGTAGCCATCTTTAAAACGATCGGGCAAAAAATAATCCACATTTTTAAAACCGAATTTTTCGAAAGCCGTCAAAATCACTGTTGAAGCTGAAACACCATCAACATCATAATCACCATAAACTGTAATTTTTTCTTGTTTTTTGTGGGCAACAAGTAATCGCTCAACCGCTTTTTCCATATCCGGCAACAAAAAAGGATCGTGCTGGTTATCATAATTCGGATTCAGAAAAGCTTCACGATTCTCTTTTGAAATTCCACGATTCTTTAAAATTTGCTCAAAAATTTGTTCAACCGTCATTCGCGAACTCTATCTTTTAACAGACCTCTCGATATAATTGTTTGAACGCGCAACACTGTTTTGCTCGCGAACTTTCACTACGATAGACTGCAATTCGGAGAAAAACAAAAAATTCGTATTCGCAAAATAAGTATAGGTATTTTTCTTCTTTTCCCTAAATAAAAATCCGGCTTTTTCAAGCTTGGCAAGTTCACGTTGAATGTTTCCTGGATCTTCTTTCAAAAGTTTAGCGAGGCCACGAGAGTGCATTTTAATAACTGGATACGTAACAAAAAATACGACAATTTTTCGCTTAACTCGTGATGTAATAAAAATATCTAAATCTACCATATCCTCACCTTTTCGTATTTCTATTTTACAAAATTTTAGTTTTTTTCGCAAGCTATATTTATTTTATTTTTTAAACCTTTTGATGTAAAATAAAGATACATGGATTTTTATTTTGAAGTTGCACCGTTAAAAATTGTTCGCGCTAATAGCGAAGTTTTTACTTATGCCTCAAAAGAAAAACTTGAAATTGGCCAAATTGTACAAATTCCTGTTGGCAAAAAAAATATGTTTGGCGTAGTTTTTAAAGAAGTCGAAAAACCAGATTTCGAAACTCGCGAGATTCTAAAAATAGTCGAAAAAACGCCAATTCCAAAACATTTAATTGAGCTTTCAAAATGGATGAGCCAATATTATGCGACGCCTCTTTCGCAAGTTTTGAGCGGAATTTTACCAGCCGGTTTAGGCAAAAATCGCCGTTCTTCAAAAAAAGAAAAAATCAAATTAACAGATAAAAAAGAGAGTTGTTCAAATTTTTTATACACAAGCCAACAGCAAAACGCAATCAATAAGCTTGACAAAATGCACTCCGGAACGGTTCTTCTTCATGGAATTACCGGATCGGGAAAAACTTCAATTTATATAAATCAAACTGAAAAAGTTTTAGCCAACCAGCAATCCGCAATAATTTTGGTTCCCGAAATCGCATTAACTTCACAACTGGTTTTAAATTTCGAAAAGCATTTTAGCAATATTAAGATTATTCACTCACACCAAACCGAAGCCGAACGCCATAAAACTTGGTTAAAAATTTTGAACGACCCCGAACCGCAAGTTATTATTGGTGCGCGCTCTGCCCTTTTTGCGCCCGTAAAAAACTTAGGGCTAATTGTAATTGATGAGTGTCACGAGCCAAGCTTCAAACAAGACCAAACACCAAAATATTCTGCTTTGCGCGCAAGCAGCTTTTTGGCTTCGAATTTTAATTTTAAAGCAATTTTCGGTTCTGCAACGCCGTTAATTGAAGATTATTTCTTAGCCGAATTATCTGAAAAAAATGGCGGAAACGAAATTATTAAACTAACCGAACTCGCCAAAAAAGAAGCTCAACCAGCAAAAATTGAACTAGTTGATTTAACAAAAAAAGATTCAAAAAACCACCGCTTTTTTTCGAAAAAAATGCTCGCCGAAATGGAGCAAACTTTAAGTGAAAATAAACAAGTTTTAATTTATCACAACCGTCGTGGTTCGGCCAGCATTACACTTTGCCATAATTGCGGATGGATGGCACTTTGTCCAAATTGTTTTGTTCCGCTAACTCTACACGCCGATAAATTCTTGCTAACTTGTCATATTTGTGGACACAAAGAACGCCCACCAATTTCTTGTCCAGATTGCGGTGAAGCAGAAATTATCCACAAAGGAATCGGCACAAAAGCAATCGAAGAAGAAATTCGAAAACTCTTTCCGCAGAAAAAAGTTGCACGCTTTGATGCGGATAGCGATAAAAATGAAACTGTAGAAAAGCTTTATAACGAAATTCGCAACGGTGAAATTGATATTATTATCGGAACCCAAGTTGTTGCAAAAGGTTTGGATTTACCGAATTTAAAAACCGTCTGTGTGGTTCAGGCCGATGCGGGATTAGCTTTGCCTGATTTTACTTCGAGCGAGCGAAATTTTCAGTTAATTTCGCAAGTGATTGGTCGCGTTGGGCGACACTCTAACGAATCAAATGTAATTATTCAAACTTATCAACCTGAAGCTCCATCGATTCAATTTGGCTTAAATCAAGATTATACTGGATTTTATAATTTCGAAATTAAAAATCGCCAAAAGCAAAACTACCCACCTTTCGTGTATCTGTTAAAATTAACCTGCGTTTATAAAACCGAGATTTCAGCCGTGCGAAATTCACAAAAAGAAGCGCGCGAGATTCGCAAAAAATTTTCGAAAGATGTACAAATTTTTGGTCCAACGCCAGCTTTTTATGAACGCGTGGGCGAAACTTATCGTTGGCAAATTGTAATTAAAAGCAAAAAACGCGCGCCCCTTTTAGAGATTGCACACGAATTTCAAGGCAAGCCACAATGGCGAGTTGATTTAGACCCACCAGGATTGATTTAATTATCTTTTTTCGAAGTGTTAAAAATGTAATTCTTTAAATAATCTAAATTAGCTTTTCTTGCTTCATCTTTTGTAATTTTGCCGGATTTTATCTTTTCAATATCTTCAAGCATAAAGCCAGTCAATTCGCCAAAATCCACCACGCTTAGCGAAAATTTACTATCAGGGTTAGGAAATCCTCGCCCTTCAGAAACCATTTGTCCGTAATAATCTTTCGCAAGATATTCTATACCTTCATAATTATCCGTTTCGAAAAATATCAACACAAGATAAATCAACGCTAAAAACATTTCCCTGTCATTTTTTGGTTTTATTAGATCTAAAAAATCTGAAATTTCTTTCATGGAATAACTCCTTATACTTTAAAGAGCAAAGATTAATCCATCTCCGCCAAAATAATCCAACCGTCAGAAGATAGAATTCCGATATCACCGCTATTGGTTTTTATATATCTTTTAAATTCTTTGCCATATTCCGATATTTTTTTCGGGTAAAATGTTTTTATTTCATTATCGCTAAAATAATCAGTAACGATTAAAGCATATTTTTCAAAAAAATATATACTTTAATCAGGCATATCTCTGTCAAAATATCTATCTATCACAGGGCCTAACTCTATGTCAAACTCCTTTTCTATATTTGCAGTTATTTTGTCCATATTTACCTCCTAGCAAATCACTAATCAAAACTTCTGCTCCTAATTGTAGTGTGCATATATGTATGCTGTCAAGAGTTTTTAAAAAATGTCTAGATTTAGTGTTTCTTTTCGCTGGTTGAAACGAATTATAACTTTCGACTTTTCAAAATATTTACTCTTTACTGTTTTCGAAAAATCTTCACGCAAAAAATCTGAAATTTCATCCAAAATCCGCTCATCGAAATCACGTAAAACATCGTGGTGCAAATAGGTTCCAATTGAAAAATATCCCGTTCGAGAATTCTTGAAACCCCGATTTTTAAAGTGATAAAAGCCAAAGCTAAAACCAATGAATCGCGAAAGATTTTCAAGCAAAAAATCTCGAGTTTTAGTATTCTCAGATTCAATCGAAATTCGCAAAATATCGCGCCGATTTCTCGGCTTCGAAAAATATTGCGAAGAAAACGCGCTCGTTTCGTGAGGTTTAAATCTTAAAATTGGCTTTTCGAAAAAATATTTCGAAGCGTGAATTTCATTCAACATTTTGCGAATTTTACTCAAGTTAAAATTATCATCAAATCGCCAAGATTGCTCTTCTGCAAAAATTTGATTAGCGTATTTTTCAATTTCCCAATCTTCAATCTGCAAGTTTTGATCCATAAATTTTTTAAATTCCGAATATATATTTTCATTTTTCGATTTTAAAGATATTTCAGTAATCCCACTATCAGGCCAAGTGAAACCTAAAACCGAATAGTCCTCAAAGTAAACCCATCCTCCTTCATGCATTCTTCGCCAGAATTCATCCACGATAATGTGTTCGTATAAATGCAGAACTTCCCAATATTTATAAGATTTATATATATTCAAAATTAACCTTTCTCTTTAAAATAAAAATGAGCTATATAGCTTGTTAACCTTGAGACTACTTTCTTCGAGTATTAGATTTTACCATAATCAAACCTAGAAATCAATGATTTTGTAGCTTTTTTACCCTAAAAATGGTATAATAAAAACAATGAAAAAAGAAGATATTATAACCTTACCTAACCAAAATTTGCGCAAAAAATGCGAACGCGTGCATGTTATCACAGATGAAGTTCGTCAAATTGTACAAGATATGATTGACGCCAGCCTCGACTGGGAAAATGCTCATCCGCACGAAATTTCGGCCGCAATTGCCGCACCACAAATTAACAAACTTTATAAAATTATTATTGTTCGAAGTGATTTGGATGACAAAAATAATAAAGAATTCACCGCTTTAATCAATCCTGAAATCACAAAATTCGAAGGAAAAACAGATGTTGATTTTGAAGGATGTCTTTCAATTAAAGGAATTTACGGCAAAGTTCCTCGCGCGTCAAAAGTTCGTGTTAAAGCGCTTGACATTCACGGCAATGAAGTTCGAATTAAAGCCGAAGATTTTCTTGCGCGCGTACTTCAACATGAAATTGACCACACAAATGGTGTTCTTTTTATTGATCATATCCGTGATAAAAAAGATGCCTTTTATCGACTTGATAAAGATGGCGAATTGCAGCCATTAAACTACGAAAAAGATATCGAAAATAACTCTGATTTGTGGGAGGATTTATAATCTTGAAAAAAACTCCAATAATCTTTTTTGGAACGGAAGATTTTTCGGCCGTTTCACTCCAAAAACTTATTGATGAAGGTTTCGAAATTGCTGGAATTATCACCAAACCAGATTCTCGAAAAGGGCGTGGACAAAAGTTTCAGGCACCAAAAGTGAAGCGAATTGGCGAAAAGTTTAATATTCCAGTGCTTCAACCGCAAAAAATATCAGAAATCACTGATTTCGTTAAAAAGTTCGAAAAACCTGCGGGAGTTTTGGTTTCTTTTGGTCGAATTATTCCGCAAGAAATCATCGATTTATTCACGCCCGCAATCGTGAATGTTCACCCTTCACTTTTGCCTAAATATCGTGGTTCAAGCCCAATCGAAAGCGCAATTTTAAACGGTGATGAAAAAACCGGCGTTTCACTGATGAAACTTTCGAAAGAGATGGATGCAGGCGATGTTTACTCACAAGAAGAAATTGAGCTTTCGAAAACCGAAACCGCAAGCGATCTTTATAAAACTTGTGGTGAAATCGGCGCCGAAATGCTTGTGCGAGATTTACCAAAAATTATCTCTGGTGAAATTAAAGGACAAAAACAAGATGATTCGCAAGCTGAATATTGCCAACTTCTTAAAAAAAGCGACGCCCTTCTTTCTCAAGATGAGCAAACTGCAGAGCAAGCCGAACAACAAATTCGTGCTTTCGAAATTTTTCCAAAAAGTAAAATTAAGCTCGGTGAACATTTAATAATTGTTAAAAGCGCAAAAGTAGTTAGTTCTAACCCTGAAAATTCTCCCCTAACGCTAAAATTCGCCGAAGAAACGTTTTTAAAGATCGAAAGGCTAATTACACCAAACGGCAAAGAAACCACTGCCGAAAACTTTGAAAACGGCTATCTAAAATAAAACCACGCTCTTCTGCGCGGTTTTATATTTTAGCTAAAAATTTTATCGATATTTGCTTTAAGTTCGTCTTGCATTTCTTTAATTACAAGCATACTGATTTGATTGAAATCTGGGCGGTTAATTTCAAGCCACTTCAATGAGGCAAATTCAGATATAACTTGACGTGTCTCTTGACCATTATTGTTTTGAACTAACGCTGCAAAAGTTTTGTCATTTCGAAAGTCTGGAACGTTTAGTCTTAGCCAATTGTCAACGAATCCTGGAGCATCATCCATAATTTGTTCAAATTCTTCAAGTTTTTCACTTGAAAAACCATCCATAATCCGTTCACCTATTCGAGCTTCGAGTTCTTCTTGAACGTGTTGCTTAAACACCGCTGCTTCTTCTGGCGACATTCGTTCAATGCCAATTCCTTCAAAAAATTTATCGTCTAATTGAAACATTCTCTTTCCTTTACTTAACTATTTATATTTTAGCACAAGCGTAATGTTTTTTCAATAATTAAATAAAAAACGGTAAAATACCGCCTTTTATTTTAAAGATTAACCCTTTAGCTTGCGAGCAACAACTTCACGTGTAAAGAATTCAAGTTTGTCACCAACCTCAAGCTGAATTTTCTTTTTAGTCTTGAGCGAAAGTCCACACATTTCACCTTCAATAACATCTTTTGCCTCTTGTTGTTGACGTTGAACGTGCGAAACTTCAACCTCAGCAATTTGCTCTTTCTTTCGAATTACGCGAGCGAGCAAACCAGCATAAACGCGACCAGATTTTACTTCTCCACCGGCAATGATTTCTTCTTTCATTGTACGGAAAACACCTTTCACATCCAATGAACCAACCTCGGTTTCAACAACTTCTGGCGCAAGAAGTTTTTCCATTTCTGCGCGCGCGTCGTCAAGGAGTTCATAGATAACTTTATAGATTCGAACTTCAACACGATCGCGTGTCGCAATTTTTTTGATCGCCGGTGAAAGCTCAACGTTAAAGCCATAAATAATTGTTTTTTCACCAGCGGCCGCCAAATGGATATCGTTTTCAGTGATATTACCGATTCCGCTACTAATAATATTTAAATTAACTTCGCCGCCAGTTTCAATCAACCTGAGACTATCTGAAACAGATGTTAGTGAACCTTGAACGTCAGCCTTAATAACAATGTTAAAATCTTCCGCGTCATGTTTTTGGTTCATCATTTTTAGTAAATCCGCACCTGTAACATTGGCTGTTGCCGCATTTTGAGCAGCTTCGATTTTAGCTTTTTGCGCAAGATGTCGCGCAATTTTTTCGCTTTTAACTACCTTGAAGACATCACCGAATTGAGGCAATTCTTTAAAGCCTGTTACTGTTGCGGGTGTTGAAGGACCAGCAATTTTGAGAGCATCACCTTTGTAATCTTGAAGTGTTCGAACTTTCGCATAAGTTGTTCCAGCAACCAAGAATCCACCCTGTTTTAGATCACCTTGTTCGACAAGAAGCGAAACAACAGAGCCTTTTCCAACTTCCATATGTGATTCGATAACCAAGCCTTCAGCAGGAATATCCACATCAGCGCGCAATTCTTCTAGATCGGCTGTTAAAATCACCATATCGAGAAGATTATCGATACCTTCGCCAGTTTTAGCAGAAATCGGCACCATTGTTACATCACCGCCCCACTCTTCTGGCATCAAGCCGCGTTCTGAAAGTTCAGCCATGACACGATCTTTATTTGCTGTGTCTTTATCCATTTTATTAATTGCAACAACGATTTTTGCATTGGCATTTTGCGCAAAGCGAATTGCTTCAACAGTTTGAGGTTTAACACCATCATCGGCCGCAACAACGATAATAACAACATCTGTTAGGGTTGCTCCGTGTTGACGAAGAGCCGCAAAAGCTTCGTGACCCGGCGTATCAAGAAGTGTAATTTTTCGGCCTTTTCTTTCGGTTTGATAGGCTGAAATATGTTGAGTGATTCCACCAGCTTCACCCGAAACCGTTTTCGTTCCAAGAATTGTATCAAGCAACGTTGTTTTTCCGTGGTCAACGTGACCCATAACTGCAACAATTGGTGGGCGAGGTTTCGCATTCTCTGACACTTCATGCAATTTATTTAAGCGAGAAGTCACTTCATCTGCTTTAGCTTTCTTTTTAAGCTCAACATCTTTTAGCCCAAGCTCTTCAACAACAATTACCGCCGTTTCGAAATCTATTCGCTGATTAATCGTCGCAACAATTCCGTTTTTAAAAAGTTCGCCAATTAAAGTTGTAACAGAAAGATTTAAGGCCCCAGCCAACTCATCAACAGTAATCGAATCTGTGATATTTACAATTTTCTTCTGACTCATACAACCTCCTTTGGTTTTTTATTTTCTTAAGCTGAAGTTCGGAAACCGATTTCGAAACCGATTTCCGACTGTTCAACGCAAGAATACTTAAATTATTTTACAAGGCTAAGAGAAATTTTTCGATTTTCTTTGTCGATGTCAATAACTACAAATTCTTTTCGCTCGTTTAGAGTAAAGATATTTTCTGGGTTAACATCGTTGCCTTTACCAAGTTCTGAAACGTGAACAAGCGCTTCAATCGCTGGACTAATTTTTACGAAAGCGCCGAAAGGTGTAATTCGAGTTACAGTTCCTTCAACTTTCGAACCTTTTTTGAATTGTTCAACTTCTGAAAGCCATGGGTCTTCAGTTAGTTGTTTCATTGAAAGGCTTAAGCGATCTTTATCAATAGCGATGATTTTAGCCTTGATAGTGTCACCAACTTTAACGTAATCTTTTGGATTGTTTACACGTTCCCAAGAAATTTCAGAAATGTGTACCAAACCTTCAATTCCTTCGATGTTTACGAAAACACCAAAATCAACAACACCAGTAGCAACACCTTCAACTACATCGCCAATTTTTAAGCTATCAAATCGTTCGTTCAAACCATCTTTGATAGCTTCTTTTTCGCTAAAGATTAGCTTATTAGTTTTGCGATCTGCGTCAAGGATTCGAACACTGATTGGTTTGTCGATAAGAACATTCAATCGGCTCAAAATCTCATCTTTGTCGCTCGCACCAACTCGTGGGTAGTGTTCTGCTGAAAGTTGTGATACAGGCAAGAATCCGCGGATTCCTTCGTATTCAACAAGCAAACCACCTCGGTTGGCATCAAATGGAACGATTTCAATAGTTTCACCGTTTTCCATTTTCGCAATAATTTCTTCCCAACCACGATCTTTCGCAGCTTTTCGAAGAGAAAGTAGCGACATTCCGTTGTCCATTTCTGTGTCAACAACGCTTGCTGTTACTGTTTCACCTTCAACAAGGTTTTTTGAATGACCAGCTTCTCGGCGAGGAACAAATCCAACACCTTTAGCGCCCAAGTCAATCAAGATTTCGTGCTTGCGAACTGAAAGAATTTTACCTTCAACAGTTTCGCCTTGGTTTAGTTGGTTTACGCTCTCTGGAGCAGACGCCAACAATTCGTCCATAGTTAGTTTTTTGGCTTCAGCCATTAGTCTTTAAGACTCCTTCCTTAATTGTATTTCTTTGAACATAGCTAAAATTAACCTGCCCAATAGATTGCTACCATTTTAACAGATTTTTAAAGTTTTTTCAAGCATTAAAACTAAAAAATAACCCTCGTTCTTGAAGGTTATTTTTTAATATATGATCTATTCCATATTTTCGTAATAATCCATAATTTGCCGACTCAAACCTTTTCTGAATTCAAGATAATCCGTATTATCGTGTGAATCTTGAACACCTCTATTTCCCCTATTAAGAATTGTTAGCGCTACAGGAGTATTTCCTCTATCAGTTGGTTGGCCAATAGTAAGACCTTTATATGGGTTAAAATCTTCATCCTTATCGTTCATATCAATAAGATCTTCTAGTTGCGCTTTACCTTCTTTGTTAGTTTTAACCAACCCCATAAAGCCAGCATGAGTAACAATATAATTGCCGTTATCCATTTTTAGCACAGATGAAATTGGTTCTTGCCCCGTATTTGCAACGTAATTTCCTGCACCAACAAGCCTTTGAAATAAAGTATCTTTATACGCATCAGCTGTAGCAACAAAACTTCTTTCCCTATAGCCGTGTCTAAGATCGTCAACAAGATTATCAAGGTTTGTTCCCATTTTGTCATATGTTAAATTACCGAATTTATCTACTTCTTTCTCTAAACGTTTCGGCTGAGTGTTAAATGAGTTGAAATTATTCACATTTCTCCTTAAAAAATATTAAAAAATTACGCTCTAATTATACCCCCCCCCGAACAGTTTTGTCAAATTTTTAGTTTTAGAATTTTTTCGAAGGTTGAATTTTTAACTTTTTCATCGTAAAATAGAAGTATGATTATTGCGATAGATACGGGTGGAACAAAAACTTTATTAGCGGGATTTTCGAAAGAAGGAAAAGTTTTAAAGTCTTTCGAATTTGAAACACCAAAATCGAAAGCAAAATACCTTGAAATTATCGAAAAAATTATCAAAAAAGAGTTTTCGAAAGAGTTAAAAAATAACCAAATTGAAGCAATTTCTTGCGCCGAACCAGGAATTATTAAAAATGAAACTATCGCATGGGCAAAAAATTTAGGTTGGACAAATTTCAAAATCAAAGATGAGCTTTCGAAAATCTTTCCAGAGCCTAAAATTCTAGTTGAGAATGACGCCAATCTTGCGGGTCTTTTTGAAAGTAAGAAATTCAAAAATAAAGCCCAAAATGTTCTTTATGTAACACTTTCAACCGGTATCGGTTCGGGCATAATTACAGATGGGAAAATCAATCACGGCTTAAAAAATAGCGAAATTGGTCGAATTCCAATTGAATTTGATGGTCGGATTCGAGAATGGGAAGACTTTGCGAGCGCACGGGCAATTTTCAATGTTTATGGAAAATACGCTAAAGATATAACTAATCCGCGACATTGGAAACATATCGCCGATAGGGTTGCGCGTGGCCTTTTGGTAATTATTCCAATAATTCAGCCTGAGGTGATTGTGGTTGGTGGTAGCTTGGGTGAAAATTTTGAAAAATTCGATCTGTTTTTAAAGCAAATTCTAGCCGAAAATCTACCAAACGGAATTGTTTGCCCAGAAGTTGTTAAAGCTGAAAAGCCTCGAGAGGCTGTGATTTATGGCTGTTTTGAATTCGCAAAAAAGGCTCTAGATTTTTAGTATGAATCTAGATTTTGTTAAAACTTTACGCAAAGATTTTCCGCAATTCACTTTTAAAGAAAGTGATGATTTTCGTTGGTCAAAGCAAGAAAATACTATTTTCTTCGATCCAGATTCTTCACATTTTCATCTGTTAATTTTGCATGAATTATCACACGCACTTCTTGGCCACGAAAATTATTTTCTCGATATTGAACTTTTAAAAATGGAGTCCGAAGCTTGGGAATTCGCAAAAAACTCACTCGCAGTTCAATATGGAATTTGTTTTGACTCAAATTTTATCGAAGAAAAACTCGATACTTACCGAGATTGGCTCCACAAGAGGAGTTTGTGCCCAAATTGTCAGATAAACGGTTTTCAGCAGACAGACTTAAACTATAAATGTCCCGCCTGCGGTACTGTTTGGCAAGTTAACGATTCTAGATTTAAAAACTTACGCAGAATAAAAAAATAAATCACGCTCTTTCGAAAACGTGATTTATTTTTATTTAAGCTACTCGAACTTCAATTTTCGATTCTTCAGATTCATCAATCATTGAAATTGGAGTTGAAGTTGAGGTGGTTGCGGGTCCACGACGGCTAATACGCCCACCTTTTCGACCTGCAATTTTTGCAAGTTCATGGTTTGCAGCAAAACCACCAGTCGTTCCATTTTTACCACCTTTTTGTCCAATGCGTGAATAAAAATCTTTACCGTATTTTGCTTTATTAGTTGCGGCTGCCTTTGCGCCACCAGCTTTAGTTCCAGCCATTTAATCTCCTTTATTTTTAATTAAATCTAATCTTTTTTGTTGATTATGTTTTTATTATAGCACAACATATGCTTTTTGTCAATATTTACATAAGAGCTTTTTATTTTATTATAGTATTTTTGTATAGATTTTGATATAGGGTGGTTAGAACCTGACTCAGCCATAGCAACAAGAGAAATAAATTTATCTTCTTTTATATTTTTATCAACAACTATAACTTTTTGAACATTAAAAACTCCCTTAGTTAATGTTCCTGTTTTATCTAAAACTACTGTATCAACTTTTGATAGAGCTTCTAAATAGTTACCACCTTTTATTAAAACTCCTGCTCTTGAAGCAGCTCCTATTCCACTGAAAAAACTTAAAGGAATTGAAATTACAAAAGCACAAGGGCAAGATACAACTAAAAATGATAAGGCTCTAAATATCCAAAGTTTAAAATTATATTCTCCACTTATAACTGGAGGTAAAATAGCAAGTAATATTGCTAAACCTATAACTATTGGTGTATATATTTTTGCAAATCTTGTTATTAATCTTTCAGAAGTTGATTTTTTAGAGGCAGCATTTTCAACTAAATCCAAAACTTTATTTACTGTTGAATCAAAGTATTCTTTTGTAACTTTTGCTATTATTAAAGCATTTATATTTATACAACCACTTAATATAGTTGCTCCCTCTCTCACTTCAACAGGGATTGATTCTCCTGTAAGAGCCGAAGTATCAAGAGTGGACTCTCCTTTTATAATAATAGCATCAAGAGGAACTCTTTCTCCTGGTTTTATTTCTATTGTTTCTCCAATTTGTACTTCATCAGGGTCAATTTTTTGAGATTTATTATCTCTAATAACATTTGCATATTCGGGTTTAATATCCATCATATCAGCAATAGATTTTCTTGATTTATTGATTGCATAGCTTTGAAATAGCTCTCCAACTTCATAGAAAAGCATAACTGCAACTGCTTCGGGATACTCTCCTATCATTATAGCTCCTAATGTTGCTACTGTCATTAAAAAATTTTCATCAAAAAAGTCACCTTTTTCAACATTTTTTACAGCTTTTAAAACAGTATCTTTTCCAAGTAAGATATAAGCTATTAGCATTAAAATAAGTTGTAAAGTTTGATTCATTTTTACAAACAATGTTATTACAAATAATATTGCAGAAATAATTATTATTACTTCCTTTTTCTTCTTCATTTTTCACCAACCAATCCCCTTCTACACTTAACAATAATTCAAATTTTGATCGTATTAATTAGTTTTAAATGAGATTACTGTGATGTCCTATAATGTTGAACAAGCATTTTGGAGCTTGAGAAACATTATAGGCTGT
>ERZ773013.561-NODE-561-length-23233-cov-10.572008_pt1 | contig 23233 bp, 20 predicted proteins | sample MGYA00511670_ERZ773013 | MGnify/ENA primary metagenome ERZ773013 (study PRJEB29015, sample SAMEA2738120) | human oral metagenome | biome: human oral; feature: human-associated habitat; material: saliva | place: China | collected 2257 ... | reverse complement strand
CAGCCTACCCTGGGTTATGCATGTAGTGAGGAGGTCAACGCCGTAGGTGTTGTACGTTTTCTGCGTGGAATGCCGCGATAAAACGACAAAGAATAAAAGGTACAACGCCTACAGCGTTGTTTCCACTAACGGCAAATAACCCAGGGTAGCCTTCGCTTTCGCTCGCCAACCCTGGGCTATCAAAAGTACAACGCTTACAGCGTTGCATCGTTGTAACATTCACCCTGGGCAATGTGTTCATGGAAATATTGACATAACATTTACGACGATATACAATTATAACATTCATAATTGCGGATGTATTCATTGATATATTGGCATTGCACCTATGTCATTACTCGCTGTAACACTATTCATTGGCATAAAATTTTTATTGCATGACTATTTCAACTTATTTTTATCAGTCATTCAACGATAATCAATGATTAAATCGTTTGACGCAAATGGGCGCACGATTTGATGCATTTCACCGTATGAAATACATCAAATCACACGATAATATGGCGCAAATCATTTTGTCTTCTAAAATCAACTGCATGGCCACCTCTAATGAAATCCAAAATCACCCATTTTATTTCTTAGGCTAATACCTCTCCCCCCTCTTCGGGAAATCATTGGTTACTGTTTGTGAAACCTATGAAACGGGGAGCGCAAGGGGCTGAAAACGGGAGGCGAAAAGGCGAAGAATTCAGCACGAAATGGGGGGGGGCATGGTTGCTTTTTCCACAAAAAACAAGGACATCTGTTATAAACAGATGTCCTTTTACGCTTCAAATATATGTGTTATGGTAGCTAATGCAGTGTCAAATTGTTATAAAAGACGATGCAGCGGATCACTCCGCTGCTCATCACTCATAATGTTGTAAGAGCCGACTTTGGCTGAATTATACTAATATAGTCCAAATGTTATTGAGTATCAAGGCGCTCCTTTCTTACTCCTTTCACTTGATGTTTATCGTGAAAGACATTGCAAAGATAGAAAATCTCTATCCCTTTAGCAATCGAAAAAATATATTAAGTCATTGATAAAAACTATAACTATAAGATAAAGTGTTGTAAATCAATTAATAATCATTATTGAAATAGTGGCATATTTCTATGAAAACTTTTGTTTTTCTTGATTACTTCAACTTGTTGTTTGCGATTTATTCCCTGTGGGATGAGGCCGACTTTTCTCGTTTAATGCGTCAGAATAGCAGGTCAAGAGTGAAGGTTGAGGCTTATGAGCGTATGCCTATGCGAACATTTCCCCTTCGTTTTGGCTCATGAAGTGAGGTGATTTATGCGCGAAAGGATGAGCGAAAAACCATAAGAAAGCATGGGAATGTTACAATTTTTGTGTAAGTTTGCAACACGATATCATTTTTCTCACTTATGATGACATTAGAGTTTATCTTACGAATCTTTGTTGCTGCCGTGTTAGGAGGACTCATTGGACTCGAACGCGAGTATCGCGAGAAGGCGGCAGGACTACGTACTCATTTCTTAGTTGCACTCGGATCGGCCCTCTTTATGATTATATCGGCCCATGGTTTTGACGGCATATTGAAGGATCCTAACATGCGTCTTGATGTGTCACGCATAGCTGCTCAGGTGGTGTCGGGCATTGGTTTTATTGGTGCCGGGACGATAATCTTTCAGAAAAATGCCGTGCGTGGACTGACCACGGCAGCCGGAGTGTGGGTTACTGCGGCAATAGGCTTGGGCTGTGGAGCCGGACTTTACGTGCTCTCGGCAGTGGCCACGGTGCTTGTTCTCGTGGGAATGGAAGCGTTCAACTATGTGCTTCGTCATCTCGAACACCATCATGCGAAGAATGAAGACAAGGCGTTGGCAGACGAAACGCCACAAAACAATAAACAATGAAAATGAAAAGACAACGACTTGTGAGTCGCCTTGCGTGCCTGTTGCTATTGTCATGCAGTGTGATTTCAGTCGAAGCAGCGCAGAAAGAAAGTCAGACGGCGCGGAAATTAGCGCGCGAAGGCTATGTGAACATCCGTGAGGTTGATCCGTCAATCCATGTGAGTTTGATGTATGGAAGGGCTGATAACTTCTGCGGAGTAGTGCTATATGACGACCTCAAAGAAGCCTTTTTGCATCCCGAAGCCATGGCCGCATTGAAGAAAGCACAGGCATATTTGAAGCAGTTACGCCCCGATTTGAGTCTGAAAGTCTATGATGCGGCTCGCCCGATGCATATCCAACAGAAGATGTGGGATAAGGTGAAACACACCGAAAAGGATATCTATGTGTCGAATCCAGCCCATGGTGGTGGCATGCATAATTATGGAATGGCAGTTGACATCACGCTTTGTACGCTGAAAGGTGACACACTCGACATGGGAACAAAAATCGATTATATGGGTAGTGCGGCCCACATCGACCATGAAGATCGCTTGGTTGAGGAGAAGAAAATCAGCAAGAAAGCGCGTGAAAACCGCCAGTTGTTGCGCAAAGTCATGCGATATGGCGGGTTCATTCCACTCAGAACAGAGTGGTGGCACTTTAATAAATGTTCGCGTGCAACGGCAAAGAAGTATTATAAAGTCATTCCATAAGTTTATGATGCACGACAAAAGGCAGCACAAAGCGGTTTGCCTTGCGTCGCGGAATGTTATCGCTTAGCAATGAATACAGCCACGTTTATACGCCAACACCGCACAGACGATGTGCGCACCTTAGCCCTTCAAGCCCGCCGATGGCCTGAAGTTGACATGGCTTTTGCCCTTTCTCAGATACAGGGATGGCAGACAGCGCGTCAGAAACTGCCTGAATGGGCAAGGCGAGATGACGTGTGGTTTCCTCCTCATTTGTCGATGGAACAGTGCTCAAGTGAAGCCACTGCGCGTTATAAATGCAAGGTAGTGGAGCGGTTGTTAGCAGCAGATGAGCGGCAGAAAGGCACGTTAGTAGACCTCACTGGAGGCTTCGGCGTGGACTTTTCTTACATGGCTCGGCTGTTTGAAAAGGCTGTATATGTGGAGCAACAAGAGCGCCTTTGTGAGGTGATGCGCCACAATGCAGCGTGTTTCGAACTACAACAGGCAGAGATAGTAGAGGGGGATGGTGTTGCCTATCTTCGCGAACAGCAAGACCGAGTCGCACTCGTTTACTTGGATCCTGCCCGCCGTGATGCGCATGGGAGTAAGACTTATGCCATTAAAGACTGCTCGCCCGATGTGGCAACACTTAGTGATGAACTTGTGGAAAAGGCGCAATGGGTTATGATTAAGCTATCGCCGATGCTCGATTGGCATGCAGCTGTGGAGGAAATGAAATATGTTTCAGAGGTTCATATCGTGAGTGTTGGAGGCGAATGTAAGGAACTTTTGCTCATTCTACGACAGGAAGCATGTGATGAAAAGCGTCTGTATTGTGTGAATGATGACGATGTTTTTGCGTGTGCTTTCAGTCAAATTGCTATTCCAGTAAACATGGTTGACAACCTCAGTTCGGCTCGTTGGCTCTATGAACCCCATGCTTCACTGATGAAAGGAGGCTGTTTTGGCGAGCTGGCTGAACGCTATGGAGTGAAAGGAGTGGGGCAGAACTCCCATCTGTTTGTGTCGGATAAGCGCGTGGAAGGCTTTCCGGGGCGAAGTTTTGAGATTCAAAGCATTATGTCGATGAACCGAAAAGAGGTGAAAACAAAGCTTGGCGGACTAACAAAAGCCAATGTGGCGGTGAGGAATTTTCCGTTGACCGTTGTCGAACTTCGGCGTCGTTTGCACTTGAAAGAAGGGGGAAATGATTATTTATTTGCCACGACTGTGGGGACAACACATACCTTAATATTATGCAAAAAACAAATGTAAATTTGGAATTATGACCAATTTTGGCTAATTTTGCATGTTTAGAAATAAAATGATAGATACAATGTCATCAGTTGAAATAAAGAAGGTAGAGAACAAAAAAGACTTAAAAACCTTCATCGATTTCCATTATGATCTTTACGAAGGAAATGAATATGATGCACCGACACTATTTAGTGACGATATGCATGTGCTTGATCCAAAGAAGAATGCGGCCTTTGAGTTCTGTGAAGCAGAGTTATATTTAGCTTATAAAGAAGGCAAGTTGGTGGGCCGTGTGGCTGCCATCATTAACCACAAAGCAAACAAACAGTGGGATACAAAGGCTGTAAGGTTTGGCTGGATTGACTTTATTGACGACATAGAAGTGAGCCGTGCATTGCTTGATGCGGTAGGAAACTATGGCAAAGCCCATGGTATGGACAACATCATTGGGCCGCTTGGGTTTACTGATATGGACCCAGAGGGAATGTTGACAGATGGTTTTGACCAGCTCGGAACTATGGCAACGCTCTATAACTACCCTTATTATCCGCGCCACATGCAGGAACTTGGCGGCTGGGAAAAGGACAATGATTATGTAGAATACAAGCTCATTGTGCCGAAAGAAATGCCAGAAAAGTATATGAAAGTGGCTCAGATGATTGAAAAACGCTATGATCTTCATGTGCGAGCAATGACAAGACATGAGATCTTTAAGGACGGATATGGTCATAAAGTGTTTGAAGTAATCAACGAAACATTTAAGCATCTCTATGGCTATTCAGAGCTTTCAGATCGTCAGATAGACCAATATGTGAAGATGTATCTGCCCTTTGTTGATTTAAACTGGGTGCCGATAGTTGAAGATTGGAGTGTAACGCCCCATAAATTAGTGGGAGTTGGCATTACGATTCCTTCGTTGTCACGTGCATTGCAGAAGCTACACAGAGGTAGATTGTGGCCGTTTGGTTGGTGGGATATGCTTCGTGTGTTGAAGTTTCATAAGACAAAGATAGTCGATTTGTTGCTGATAGGCGTTCTTCCTGAGTATCGTGTGAAAGGCGCTAATGCCCTTTTGTTCTCTCATCTCATTCCTATTTACCAGAAATATGGAATAGAGTGGGGTGAAACCCATGTGGAAATGGAAACCAATGGCAAAGTACAATCGCAGTGGCAATACTTAGAAACCGTGCAACATAAGCGTCGTCGATGCTATAAAAAGCTGATTTAAGTGTTGCTGAGCCAGCCCTTTTATGAAATAAAGAAAGACAAATATGCCTGAAAACGAAACGATAAATGAAGCTCAAAACCGTCAACAGGAGCCAACGGTAGCCTATACAGACGATAATATCCGACATCTTTCGGATATGGAACACGTGCGAACACGCCCGGGAATGTATATCGGTCGTCTCGGCGATGGTAATCTTCCGGAAGATGGAATCTATGTATTGTTGAAGGAAGTTGTTGATAATTCAATCGACGAATTTAAGATGAAAGCCGGCGATCGCATTGAGATTGAGGTGGAAGATAACTTGCGTGTGAGTGTGCGTGACTACGGACGAGGCATTCCTCAAGGGAAGTTGGTTGAGGCAGTAAGCATGCTTAACACCGGTGGTAAGTATGATTCGAAGGCTTTTAAGAAAAGCGTTGGTCTGAATGGTGTAGGTATTAAGGCAGTGAACGCATTGAGTTCACACTTTGAAGTAAAGTCATTTCGTGATGGGAAAGTACGTGAGTTGACCTTTGAAAAAGGCGTGAAACTCAATGATGTTACACTCGAAACAGACGACGAAAATGGTACTTTTATCTACTTCGAACCCGACAAATCACTCTTTAAAGACTATAGTTTCCATAACGATATTGTTGAGACTATGCTGCGCAATTACACCTATTTGAACAGTGGATTAACCATCATGTACAACGGACGTCGCATCAAAAGTCGGAATGGTTTGGCTGATTTGTTGAACGATACTATGACGAACGACGGCCTGTATCCTATTGTTCATATCTTGGGAGAAGATATAGAAATCGCCTTCACTCATACCAATCAATATGGTGAAGAGTATCATAGTTTCGTGAATGGTCAGCACACTACACAAGGTGGAACGCATCAAAGCGCATTCAAAGAACATATAGCTAAGACGATAAAGGAGTTCTATAATAAGAACTATGAGTATACCGATGTGCGCAATGGGCTTGTAGCTGCCATTGCCATTAATGTCGAAGAACCCGTATTTGAAAGCCAAACGAAGATTAAACTTGGCTCAACTCAGATGGCTCCTGATGGCGAAAGTATCAATAAATATGTAGGAGATTTCGTCAAGCAGAATGTCGATAACTATCTTCATATCCATCCAGACGTGGCGGAAGTCATTGAGAACAAGATCAAAGAAAGCGAGAAAGAGCGCAAAGCAATGGCTGGAGTTACGAAGTTAGCACGCGAGAGAGCGAAGAAAGCTAACCTTCATAATAGGAAGTTAAGAGACTGCCGTATCCATTTCTGTGATGCCAAAAACGATCGTAAAGAGGATAGTTCAATCTTCATTACTGAGGGAGATTCGGCCAGCGGAAGCATTACAAAGAGTCGTGATGTGAATACACAAGCGGTGTTCTCTCTACGTGGTAAGCCGCTGAATTCATTTGGATTAACGAAGAAAGTGGTTTATGAGAACGAAGAGTTCAACTTGCTTCAAGCCGCACTTGATATCGAAGACGGACTCGACAGCCTTAGATATAATAAGGTGATTGTAGCTACTGATGCCGACGTTGATGGCATGCATATCCGTCTATTGATAATAACTTTCTTCCTACAATTCTTTCCTGAGCTCATAAAGAAAGGCCATGTATACGTACTTCAAACGCCACTTTTTCGCGTAAGGAATAAGAGAACAAAGATTAAAAACAAACAAGTGATAGCCGAAGCTGACGCGCGTATGGATAAGAAAGAAAAGAAATCAGACTTTATTACGCTGTATTGCTATACGGAAGAAGAACGACTTAAGGCTATCAAAGACCTCGGTCCAGACCCTGAGATTACGCGTTTTAAGGGATTGGGAGAGATTAGTCCCGACGAGTTTGCACACTTTATAGGGCCTGATATGCGTTTAGAGCAGGTGACTTTGCACAAGAACGATCAGGTGGGGAAACTCTTAGAGTATTACATGGGCAAGAATACGATGGAGCGACAGAACTTTATCATCGACAATCTTGTTGTTGAAGAAGACCTTCCCGACATTGATTCTGAACCCTTGGAATAAAGTTCTTATGTCGTGAAAAGCCATAAAGTAGAATAAAAAATAAATCATAATGAAGAAAGAACTATATAAAACCGACCGCACTCATGCATTCCTTTATGGAATGACATGGGTGATTTTGTTTTTACTTTTATTGTTTCCTCAGTCGATAAAGGCACAGCAACTGAATTTTGGATACAATTCACCGATGCGCAAAATGATGCTTGCCGAGATGGCCATTACAAACCTCTATGTCGACAGTGTCGATGAAAAGAAGCTTGCAGAAGATGGTATCCGTGGCATGATTGAGCAGTTAGATCCTCATTCTTCCTATTCAACGGCGAAAGAAACTAAGGAAATGAACGAGCCACTTCAAGGGTCGTTTGAAGGCATTGGCGTGCAGTTTAATATGGTGAAAGACACGCTTTTAGTCATTCAACCCGTAGTAAATGGTCCGTCAGAACGTGTTGGAATCTTGGCCGGCGACCGCATTGTGAGTGTCAACGATACTGCCATTGCAGGCGTAAAGATGTCAAAAGAAGACATCATGAAACGCCTTCGTGGGGCTAAGGGGTCAAAAGTCAGACTGGGAGTTGTGCGCCGTGGTATTGCCGGTATACTCAAATTTACCGTTGTTCGCGATAAGATTCCAGTGAAAACTCTTGATGCTGCTTACATGATTCGCCCTCATGTGGGTTATATCCGCATAGGAAGTTTCGGCGTAACCACGTATAATGAGTTTATGAAGGCAGTCGAAACATTGAAGGCTTCAGGCATGAAAGATCTCATTCTTGACCTTCAAGAGAATGGCGGAGGCTATCTGATGGCAGCCGTACAGATTGCAAACGAGTTCCTGCATAATAGCGATTTGATTGTCTATACGCAAGGACGTAAGGTGCCACGACAGGACTATTGTGCCGATGGTAGTGGCAGATTACTTGATGGAAAAGTGTTTGTTCTCATCAATGAATATACTGCTTCAGCGGCTGAAATCGTTACGGGTGCAATACAAGATCAAGACCGTGGCACCGTGGTTGGCCGCCGTTCGTTTGGTAAAGGCCTTGTACAGCGTCCCATAGACCTCCCTGATGGCAGCATGATTCGACTCACCATAGCACATTATTTCACTCCTTCTGGCCGCTGCATACAAAAGCCTTACAAGAAGGGGGATGCCATTGACTACGCTATGGACATTGAAAAACGCTTCGAACATGGCGAACTTTACAGTGCCGATAGCATCCACTTTGCTGATTCTTTGAAGTATTACACGTTGCGAAAGCACCGCGTTGTTTATGGCGGTGGAGGCATTATGCCAGATGTTTTCGTGCCACTTGACACGACGCAATACACAAAATTCTTGCGTCAGATGGCTGCACGCAGCTATATCATCAACGCTAATCTCAAATACATTGACGTCAATCGGAAACAACTGAAGAAGCAGTTTGCAACCTTTAATGACTTTAATGCACACTTTGAAGTACCCCAGTCGTTGATTGACGACGTAGTCCAGGCGGCCGAAAAAGACAAGATTAAGCCTAAGGATCAGCAGGAGTTGCAGGCCACATTGCCTCAACTTCGACGACAACTCAAGGCACTTATCGCCCGAGATTTATGGGATATGAGTGAATATTTCCAGGTAATCAATGAAACAAACCCTATCGTGGTAAAGGCTGTCGGACTGCTAAAATAAACATGATTCAATATTTATAACGCTCTATTTCTATAGCAATGAAGCTCAAATTCAAGTTTTATCACCTGCTGTTCATTACCGCTTTTTCGGTAACGATATTCTCTTCGTGTCACTCAGGGCAGCAGAACGCACGGCAAACTGCCGATGCTATCGAGGATACGGCATCGAGTAAGGAAGCTTATTTCCGTACGATGACCAAGATAGCTTATGCAAAATACCTTAAAGGTGAGACGCAATCGAGCTTGGAATATGCCTATATTGCCCTCGGACGTTCTATCGAAGAGCGATTCCAAAACTATGAAGCGACGTTGGCTTTCCTTATTGGTATCAACAAAGCTAACATTGGAGAATACGATGATGCCATGCCATATTTCCGCAGAGCTATAAGCATTTTCAACTCCATGCCCACACCAAAGAACCAATGGAATGGCTTATATCAAAAGGTGTACACACTGCTCAACACGGAGCTTGTGATGCAAAACGCGGGCAAATATGACGAGGCTTTGCGCCTGCTTCCCGACTTAAACCGTTCTTTTCGGCTATTGGCGGAGTGCCCAGATACGGCATCTGTAAAGGCCGGGGCTAACAGTACCTTCGGCTTTATGCCTCGTTCGGCGTTCAAATTAGCGAAGTCCAGTGAGACAACTATCCTTGAATTGCAACAACGGCAGCAGCAAGCCGAGCTGAAAACCATGCGTATTGCCCTCATCATGGGTGTCGTTATCTTGTTGCTTCTCATCTTTATTGTGTTCAGAATTGCGCGTTATAACCGCATCATCACACGTAAGAATGAGTCGGCAGTAGATACAATCAACCGACTGCTTCAATATCGACAGGCATTGATAACTGAACGTAGTCAGCACGAGCAAAAGGTCGAAACACAGGCCGAAGTGAAAGAAGAAACTGACACAACGCAGCCAGTTGAGGAGAAGGAAGAACCCGAAATAGATGCTGACCGCGAGCTCTTCAGTCGCATTTCCAATGTCATCATGAGTCGCAAACTGTTCCTGAAACCGAAACTAACTCGTGAAGATGTCATCAAAGAAGTATATGTTCCACACAATAAGTTCGCTCAACTCTTTACCCGATATGCCGGAATGAGCTTCACGAAGTTCATCAATGATCTTCGTTTGGAGTATGCCGCGCAGTTGCTTCGAGATAGTCCCGACTACACCATTGAAGCCATTGGAGAAGAGTGTGGCATGCCTATTGCCCAAACGTTCTATAGAAATTTCTCTGATAAATTTGGTGTAACACCATCTGATTTCCGTACACTTTCACAGAAAAAAGATAGGGAAAACCAGGAGAAATGAAAAATTGTGAGAACAAAAAACCCTCTAAACAAGGGGAAAATGAAGATTTGTGAGAACATGTGAACATTTGTGATACTTTATAGTTGCAGTTATTTATACCTTTGCATCGAAGGTTTAAGTTTTAGACTATTAAGTACTCAACTTTGTAAATTGCAACAACCCGTGAGGGCAAATGTTATTTCATTTTTCGCATTCAAAAATTATTTGTTTAGAGAGTTATAATGAATCAGGTTCCATCATGATGATTTTGGTTTCATAACCAAAAACTTCTGAAAGAGCAACATGATGGACATTATAAAAAATATGCGGCCTGTTGAAGGTCGCATATTTTTTGTTTTTAAAGCTTGGTTGTGCTGAATGATAAGAAGACAAGCCACAGCACGCAGGCTCACCTCATTCAAACAAAAGTGTGTTTTCTTCTTATTGTTTTTCTTCTAAGGCTTTCAACATTGCCAAAGCTTTGTTTTCATTGGCCTCCATTATTTCGCGTTCACCCGGTCCTTTGTCGTTAATGCCACAAAGATGCAATATGCCATGGATGATGACACGATGGAGTTCGTCTTCATATTCCTTTCCAAACAATTCGGCATTCGACTTCACTGTGTCTATGCTTATCACGAGATCGCCACTCACAATGTCGTCTTCGTCATAGTCAAATGTAATGATGTCGGTGTAATAATCGTGGCCAAGATACTCGTTGTTCACCTGTAGTATCTTTGCATCGTCAACGAACATATAGCCTATATCGCCCACTTTTCGCCCATAGGTTGCTGCAACCTGCTTTATCCATCGGTTGATAATGCGTTTCTTTAGCTTAGGCATTGCGACGCCATCTGTGTTGTATGTAATCATAACATTGAACTTGTTTATCCTTATTTACCTTATTTTCATTTTGGTTTTGCTACCCATTCGTCGGCATCTTTGCCAAAGAAGCGTAGCTCTCTCACCAAGGAACTGCTGATGCTTGATAGCGAAGGGTCGGCAAACAACAGTATGGTTTCAACACCATTCAACTGCCGATTGACGTCCGCTTGCTCGCGTTCATACTCATAATCCTTTACCGATCGCACGCCACGCACAATGAAATGTGCGCCTTCTCTGCGTGCCATGTCAACCGTAAGGTCGTCGTATGACTTCACGGTGACGCGCTCTTCGTCGGCATAAACGGCTTTAATAGCTGCCACACGTGCCTCAATTTCTTCGCTCGTATGCTTGAGTTTGCTGACTGCAACGGCAATAACGAGGTGGTCGAATAGGGGGAGTGCACGGTCAACAATGTTCTGATGACCGATTGTAAAGGGGTCAAACGTGCCCGTAAAGAGTGCTATCCGCTTTTCTTTTTCCATCATTTGCAAAATTAATATATTCTTACTTCAAATGCAAATGTTTTGGTTTGGAAATGAAAAGAAAGCCTCACCCCCGGCCCCTTAGCGAAAGAAGGAGAGGAAAACAAGGTCGAACAGCCAGCCCTATAGCAAAAGAAGGAGAGGAAAACAAAGCCTCACCCCCGGCCCCTCTCCAAGGAGAGGGGAGTAGAATGCTTAGGAAATGGAGGGTAAAAGGAGCGCAACTTGGGGGCAAGCGTTGAGAAGGTGTGAAGCCATTCCATGGCTTCGATGCCATGATTTGCGCCATTTCAGGCGGTAAAATGGCGCAAATCACAGCGTAAAATGAGGGAGATTAGCGCATCGTTTGCCGCAAATGGCGGTGATGTTCATAAGGAACAGGATAACACCTTGAAAGACAACATCTTGCCAACAGGCTGCCAACGGCGTTTGTCTTGTTTTTCCTTAGGCCATAAGACAGTCTTGGCAATGCCATGCCTGCTATCGAACGACCTTTGTAAAGCTGCCTTTTTGTGTCGTGATTTTCACGAGATATAGGCCACGCGGAAGGGTAATGGCCACGTGGTTTTGGCCTTTTATGACTTTGTTTGCTACCAGGATGCCGCTCGGATGATATACACTGACGCGCTGCAATCCCTCTTGGCTCACCTCAAGCAGACTGCCATTGAAGCGCACATCGGCTGCCTGAACCACCTTCTCAATGCCGTCTGGCCCATTATCAGGATATCGATTGTAAGGCCCATTGACAATAGACACGATGAAAGGCGCTACGTCTTCGGGCCAGAGGTCAATGATCTTATCGCCTTGTTTGCCTGTCAATGTAAGGCGATAGTCACGATTATTGATGATTTTTAGGTCGCTTGCACGCAACCATCCGCTCATGATTTGCAAGGTGTTTGCCTCATGGTTGAGGCTGATTGCATTCGGATTGGTCTTGAGATTGATGCGCCGTTTCCCCTCGTCATCTACAAGTTGCAGCGTGATGGGGCCAGAATATTCGGCTTGTTCACGGCTGAATGCGATACATCCAAGCTTGAACAGCGGCGTTGTTCTCTGGTCAATTCTGTCTGCCGGAATACTTTCTCCCGAGTTATCCTGCACAATTCCCAAGACATTGCTAAACAAAACGTCGCGTTGGTCGCGTTGTTCTACGTTCACATGCGTAGGTGCTTGCATGTTGACGGAACGCACAATGCAAGTCTCTTGGGTATAATCTTTGATGACACTAAGGCGCAATTCATAATCCCCCGGCGTGAGATGTTCAGGCAACGACAAAGGAAGCGTTACGCGCGTTGTGGCAAACATCTCAAAGTCTACACTCTTTTCGGTGGTGAAAGTGGCAGCCGGCAGCCCATCGCTACCGATAAATTCGAGGCTCACCACACCGTCAAAAGGCAGTGCATTGAGTTTGCGCAGCATGACATGGGCCGTGTTCTTCGCACCCGAATAAAGGGGCTTGTCAAACGTTGGGGCAGCCATGAGCTGGAAAGCCGGGGTAGTTGACGGCATTTCGAGATAAGAAATGTGGCCCGCTTCAACCTTAAAGACGATGCGTGGTGCCTTTTTCAGCTTTGTCCATGAACCGAAATCACCCGACGCGTGGCGTTCGCAGGCAACGGCAGAAAGCGTATATTGTCCGTCGGCAAGACCCGAAAGTTTGAGTGGAATCGTCACATCCTCGTTGATAAGTGCACTGGGTGACATCTTGCCTCCATAGTCGGCAAAGCGCGAAACGGTGTATCCGCCTGCCTCATGAAAGGTTGATGGGCAGATGCCCACAGGCGAATCGTCGGCCGAGAAGATGCCAATGCCGAGGTCACCACAAAAGAATTGGCTGCTTTGATTTGTGAAATGATTAATCGTAATATGGGCTTCGGTGCCCGTAGTTGTGGGAGGTGTCTCCGTGAAGTGCATGTCTCCTTCGATGGTAAAGGCTAAGTTTGGCGCATTTTCACGCAGTTGTTCGTCAATGGGAGGTGTGCCTTGGCGATTTGGATGCACTGCCATGACCATGAGTTGTCTGTTGAATGCCAATGGTCTCCCATTGAATTCTTTTCCTGAAGTGCTGAGGCTGAGCGCCGAAAGTGAATAAAATCCGTCGGCTTGTCCATCCCAACCGAAGTTCATGTGCACCATTCCGTTGCGGTCAAAGCCGTCTGCTACCCACGCGTGTCCAGCTGCATTGTTCTTTGAATTGCCAGAGATATAGAGCGGAAAGCCTTTCCGTAGCTCGCTCTGTACAATCTCCAAAAAGTGTGAAGTGCCTTCATCCTGCTTCGTAATCATGGCTACATCATAGTCGAAATGATTGCGAAAGGCTTGTGCCGCAGCATAGTTTGAGGCACTACTTGCACCAGAGGTGTATTGCATAAATACCGAAATGCCGACATCACTCATGAGTTTTGCAACGGCATTGGCCTGTTGTTGTGTGTAAGACACATGCAGATAGTCGGGCAACATCTGTTTCCAAGCATATTCAGACGCCGAAAAGTTGGCCGTGCGTTGCGTGTGATCAAAGGCCACAGTATAAGTGTTCTCCCCCTGACCGCGCTTAGGCCATTGATGAAAATACATGAGTTGAGCCATTGCAGTGGCTACACATCCCGTGACATATTGGGTCTGTTGGTTATAGGGCTCACCCTGTCCCCAGTGTGATTTCAGCAATGGCGCAACTTCATCTGCTTGAGATGAGGCGACGAGAGCACGCGACTTCGTTTGTGGATATTGTTGAAGGGCGCGATATACTTCGCGATATTGTTGTAACAAGAACCGCGCTTCAGGATTCAGTTTGGTGGTATCGAGCGAACCTTTTGTGCTGTAAGCTAACACCTCGCCCATAACATCATCGGCCGAAACGATGACAAAGCCCTGCCCACGCTTGTCGTTATAGAGATAAAAAGGGGTGGAAACAGCCGCAGAGGTAGCGCGAGTTGCGCGTGACTTTTGCGTCACAACAGCGGGAGTAATGTATCGTTTGGCAATCTCCAATGCCTTGTTTGGCGTAATTTCTTTGGCGAAACCATAGGCAGAAGAGCATAGCAATGCAAATAAAAGAGCCGTGAAACGAGGCGTTTGTCGAGGCTCAACGAAGGCTTTCAAGCGTCTTAGCATGATGTGTTGTTATATCTTTTTTTCGTCCATTATAATGAAGTATCACTGCAAAGATAGGCCTTTCTTTTGACAAAGCCTCATGTAAACGTTTGTTTTTCAGTCTCTTTTAGGGGATAACCGAAAGGAAATGGGCAGAAAACGGCTCGTTTTGACTGAGTGGATAGGGCCGAATAGCACAACAGCCACGCTGACTGAGCAGCGGCGAGTGGGCGAGATGAGCCTGTAAACTCATTCAAACAAATGTCCCTCAACAAAGCAGTCATTGTGCCTGTCGAGGGACTTCGTACATAGATTTTATGCTATTTTTCGTCTAATTTCTTTCCGCTTGGCTTACAAAGAGGTGAAAGCGGTGATCAAACCAAAGATAATACCCGGTGCATTTGCTAAGGCAAGAGCCCAATCGCGCTTCTCTTTGAAGAGACCATAACCAACCCACAATGTGCAGTTTATGGCCGCCATAAATGGTTGAATGAAGGTGCCTTTCTGACCATGGAGGTTGTTATCAATCTGGGCGATATAGAAAATATACATCAAAACCGATGTCGCCATACCCACCCAACCTAAGTTTGTGAAGAACTTTTCTTTTGTCATAGTCTTTAAACTTTAATGAATTATTCGGCAACGGGTTATTGCTAACGTAGCTGCCCTTGTGCTTATAAAAATAAAAATGTTATCAATTTCTCCCGAATATAACCTCCGCTACTGATAGAAACGAACGCATTGTTGTTGCATTCTGTTTTGCATCGGCGGTCGGCAACCTACTCTTTGCGTGATGTGGTGCGTTGCTTGTGCATCTCTTCAAACTTGAATCTGTTTGCGCTTAGAATTGAAGCTCGTTAATCAGCGGTGCGGAGTGCGCGCCTGTCGGCTTGTGGCTGAATGTTGATTCCATTGAAATTGCGTATAAATCAACTCATCATTACATCGCAAAATTACGAAATATATCTTGAATACTGCAAACGATGAGCGATATATTTCATATTAATCTTTGTCGGCTTACTTTTACTTTACGTTTCACATCATGGCTTGTCGTTCGGCCATTGCCAATCTTCTCTTTCTTGCTCTCCTCTCCCTTTCTGCCTCTTTCAATAGGCAGAATCGCAGCCTTTTCGGCATTCATTTCATCCGTTCGCCTTTCTTCTTCTCACTTTTTTGGGTATATTTGCACAGCAATTAAAACAAAATCACAATCGAAATGACATCTACGATGCACCCAATAGAAACTTTCACCCCAGTTCGCGCAGCTAATCAGCGCGATGTTCTCTCGCTAACGCTTCCGCCATTGCGCCTCTTGCGTGTGGCCTTTGTGGGCGTTGGCGCTCGTGGTCGGCAAGCGGTGATGCGCTGGTGTCACATCCCCGGCGTCGAAATCATGGCAGTTTGCGACAGCGTTAAGTCTACTGCAGAGGAAGTTTCGAGGCAAGTTGCACAATTAGGCAAGCCGCGCCCCGCCGTCTTTAGTGGCGAATCAGCCTACATCGAATTGTGCCAACTGCCCGCCGTTAACCTCATCTATGTCTGCACAGACTGGCTTTCGCATGCGCCGATTGCCGTCCATGCCATGCAAAACAGAAAGAATGTGGCCGTTGAAGTGCCTGCTGCGCTCTCCTTAAAAGATATCTGGCAGCTGATAGACACAGCCGAACGCACGCAACAACATTGTATGATGTTAGAAAACACCGTGTATGATGATTTTGAAATGGCGGTCGAAAAAATGGCTCAAAAAGGCCTGTTTGGTGAACTGATACATGCGGAAGGCGGCTACGCGCACCCCATTGGAGACCGTTGGACGCCGTGGCGCATGGCTTATGCCCAGCAGAATTGTGGCGATGTTTATCCCACACACAGCATCGGACCAGCTTGTAAACTTCTAAACATGCATAAAACCGACCGCATGCACTATCTTACATCGATGCAGACGAATGCCTTCATAGGAACACAAATTTATCAAAAGGTGATGCAAACACCTTGCAGTTTCTTTGCCAATGGTGACCAAACGTCAACGACGATACGCACATTGAAAGGCAAAACTATTCTTATCCAGCACAATGTGATGAGCCCACGCCCATATAACCGTATGTTCCAGGTTATCGGAACGCAGGGTTACGCAGCCAAATATCCAACTCCGGAAATTATGCTCAGTCGCGAATCGGCCGCTAAAGTGGGCATAGACATTGATGAGAATAGTGTGTTGTTGAGTGCTTCGCAGATAGAAACGCTGCTCCGTAGCTATGCTCCCGACTTTCGCCCCGAGACAATAAACTTAGCCAAGCAGCTTGATCCACGTGGCGGCATGTCTTATTTCATGGATTTGCGATTGGCTCATTGTCTGCAACAGGGACTTCCCTTAGATATGGATGTTTATGATTTGGCGGAATGGTGTAGCATCGCAGAACTCTCAAAACTTTCTATCGAACATGGCTCAATGCCTGTAATGATTCCCGATTTCACGCGTGGCGCAGGCTTCGTGAAATAAAGCCCACATATTTAAAACTTATCCTCCCGTAAACAATTAAAACGTCTCCACGTTTGCATTAGTAGCGCAAGCTTTATCAAATAAACCCCACACATTTTAATCTTATCCTTTTGTAAACAATTAAAACAACTCCACGCTTGCATTTGTAGCGCAAGCCGAGCCTCTCTATCGTTGTTTTAAACTCTTTCGGCCGTGGCCGAAACTCAGAATTGCGCGATATTTATATTTTCGGCCATGGCCGAAACTCTCTTTTTAGCGTTTTTCTTTCTTCGGCCGCGGCCGAAATTCCCTTTCATGCACATTTCACCTTTTCGGCCACGGCCGAAACTTCCTTTTCAGTTTATTCCCATCTTCGGCCACGGCCGAAAATGATTTTTCCTCGAAATGCGAACATCCGTCGAAGCATATCATCGTCAAGAAGAATCTCAGGCTCAACCATCGCTGGAAACGAAAAGGCGAGCATTCGCCCAGCTTTCTCTCAGCTATTTTGTCTACGTGCGTGTTCTTTCTATGATTATAAACAACTGTTTGAATTTGACCACAGGTCGTCCGAGGTAGGTGGAAGTATTATAGTCGTTAGCTTTTGCCCATTCAGCCACAGCGTTTCGAGATTCCTCTGGATAATAAAGTGTCAGAATCTTCTTGTTGATTTGGTCTAGCCAGTTCACAACAGGCATCTTCATATCATCCAATACAGGTATCTTGGAAATGCCGAGGGCTATTGCTACTATGCTGGTATAGAAGTCGCCTTTTTCCAATGCTGGCTCTACATTCAGCTCTCTTTTTACACCTTCTACAAGATTTTTTATGTCAAGAATATCATCGGTGAGATCTAATTCTTCAATAACATTTATTTCTGCATCTGCAAGCCGATGGAACATATCGGTATCTTTGCGCCCTATTTGTTTGAGTCCAAAATGTGTTTGAAATCTGATAGACTCAACGGCTCTCTTCTCAGAAAGCTCATTCTTGCGATTCTGTTTTCTTTTCTTTGTCATAACTTATTTATTTTAGAATTTGGATATAAAATTATCATCAGAGTATGCAAAAGCGCTGCATAGAATAAAAGAAATAATATATTTTATAAAAATTTTAAGAGGTATGCAGTGATGTTGCAGATACGATGAGTATCTTTGCATTGTAGTCTACGGACAAAGTTCCACTACTCATCATACTATATAATACGAATAAGGAATGAAATAAAGATGATCAGCAAGACATTCAACCGATACATCTGGCTTCTTAACACGTTGCTGCAACAGCGACGACTTACCTTTGAAGAGATAAGCTATCGATGGAAGGACAGTTATCTTGGCGATGGGAAGCCCCTTGCTCTGCGTACATTTCATGTACACAGGGAGGCAATAGCGGAATTATTTGGGGTTGAGGTGAAATGCGATTCCGCTACATACGAATATTACATCTCATCACCGAATGAGTTGCGAAGTGACAGAACCCGCCAGTGGTTGCTCAACTCCTTCACTATATCCAATATGATTGAGGCTGGTCGCAATATGAAAGACAGGATTTTGTTTGAGGATATCCCTCATGGGACTGAATACCTCCAGACGGTCATTGATGCTATGCAGCGAGAAAAAGAATTGCAGATAATCTATCAGCCTTTTGACGGGCAGCGTGCAACCTACCATCTTCAACCTTATGCTATGAAGGTCTATAACCAAAGGTGGTACATTGTCGGTTATCTGAACGAGCACGAAGGCCTCCGTAACGTTGCTCTTGACCGAACGATCGAAATGGAACTGACGGATAAATCCTTTGTGGTGCCAAAGGATTTTGACGCAGAGGAATACTATGCCAATACGGTTGGTATCTTTGTGAATGAAGAACTGAAGCCTCAGAAAGTGGTTCTGCGAGTATACGGAGTGCATGTTGAATATATGCGCTCGCTCCCACTTCATTCCTCTCAAGAGGAAATCAAAACAAGTGATGGGGAGTATAGTGACTTCCAGTATTGGCTTTGTCTTACGCCAGAACTAGCCACAAAGATATTGTCAATGGGCGAAAAGGTAGAGGTGCTCAAACCTCATGGTTTGCAGGTTGAGATAAAAAGAAGATTAGAGGAATGTTTAACAAGATATAGGTAATTGAACATGGAAATTGTTGGTTATTCAGAAAGAGGAGCAATGAATGCTCTGTTCTATGGTATTGCTTTGAATAGAGACGAGAAGGCAGCAAATGCAGCAATGAATGTATTTCTGAGAATGGCAGGCGAAACAGTAACATTTCATAACTTCAAACTGTATTCTGAATTCTCTTTGTCAGGATTCGGTGCCCCAGATTTTGTCATCACGGCCGAGAACCAATCGGGCGAGACCATTGTCTTTTTCATTGAAGCAAAAGCAAGTGCCTGTAAATGTTACGATCTAAAAGAAGAAAAACGTCGCCATGAAGAATACATCAAAGATCATACGAAATATGCTGATGGCCATTCCTCGAATTTGTTCTTTCAACTCAAAGAAAAGTTTCTTTTGTTGAAGTATGGCCCGAACAATGATTCAAAAATAGAAATCATAGACTGCCGAAGAAGACTTGGAGACCATGAAATTGTGTGCAAGTTTTACAAAGACATAAAGTCTGATTGGCAGAACAGCAGGTACATTGCTGTCATCCCAAAGCAAGAGAATTACCAAGAAAATCCGGTGTCTATGGTATTCAAAAATGGAAATGACAGCTGTGAATTTGATATACATCTTGTATATTGGGAAAACATTATGGAAAATGATATTCTGAAGGGCTATGTTATACCTACACTTGATTATAATGAGGCAAAGAAATCACAAATCTTAAATAACCATAGAGAAAGGAGATAAACGTGAACATCAAGGTACACAGAGGTCTCAACCAGATTGGTGGTTGCATCACTGAAATATGGACAAATACATCCAGGGTCTTCATCGATTTTGGGCAGAATCTTCCAGGTAATGGTGAATCAACAACTTCAGAGCAAGACTTTGGTATGGTCACTGATATTATTGATAAAAACATGAAAGAACACGAAGCTGTGTTCTACACCCATGCTCACGAAGATCATGTCGGTTTGTTCTGGTACATCCCTATTGATCAGTATATTGGAGAAGGAAGCAAAGAACTGCTGCTAATTAAGTATAGGATACTCGAAGAGGCCATTAAAAAAGAGAAAGAACAGTACAGCCAGCAGCCAGAACGTGATTTTCACAAGGAAATCATGCTTGAAATGAAATATGTCTCTGCAATTGCTCATGCAGATGAAGTGAGAGAATTTAAAACATGGACGCGAACAGAAGCAAAGAAGGCTCCTGCACCCATAATAGTAGGTGACATAAAGGTTACTCCGTTCTATAATTGTCATAGCATTTATGATTCCTACATGTTTCTTATAGAGGCTGATGGCAAACGCATCTGGCACACAGGAGACTATCGCGAGCACGGCTATCTGGGCAAAGGACTTTTCCCGACACTGAAGAAATATGCTACAAATATTGACGTGCTAATCACTGAAGGAACGATGCTGAAGCGTGAGGGCAGATGCATCCATGAACGTGAGGTGTCAAGGAAGATGGCAAGCGTGATGCAGGCGTTCAAATACGTCTTTGTCTTGGCATCAGCTACAGATATTGAACGACTGGCAGCAATAAAAGGAGCAGCAATAAGCGCACAGAAGCCTTTGTGCATCTGGTCTTTGTTCATGAAAAGAACGATGGAACTCTTTACGGAAAGGGAATCAAAACGCTCGCGAGGTTTGTTTTCCTTTAACCCTCTGTTCTATAGTGAAAGACTTTATGGCAAGTTGAAGCGCAGAGGCTTTACCATGATTGTTGGAACATCACAAATAGATAGAGTCAAAGGCCTTATCAGTAAACTTCCGCAGGAGGAGACCTTGTTGATATTCTCATCTTGGGATGGATATTACAAGATTCCTGAACAAGTGAAAGCCAACCCGAAATATAAGGAGTTTCGTGAACTATTCTGCAATGTTGTGGACATTCACACCTCTGGCCATGCAGACAAAACAACAATAAAGAAGGTTATAGAAACTATAAAACCCAAGAAGGTTATCTGCATTCATAAAGAGGCAGATGCTAAACTATAAGTATATATGGACAGAAATATTTTAAAGGAAGCGTTAGTAGGTGTAAACGGAAAACGAGATGTGGACTTATTGGTCAGTTTGTCTAAACAACATTATGATGAACTTGAAAATGGAAGTGGGAATGCATTAAAAGAATGTCACTTTATTGACTCTTCAACCGCTTTAGGTGTTAATTTCTTTCTTCTTTATGAGAAGTTACATCCAGAAGCAACTGTCATGTTTGAATGGGACAAGAGTTCTCCGTTGAAGGTCGGTGGTAAATCGAATCTTGACGTTAAAGTTAAAGTCGATAAAGGCAAGAAAGTCATTTACTATGAGTCAAAATTCCTTGAGCCATATTATATGAGCAATTCTCGTTTTACGGAATCGTACTTTATGATAGAGAACTATTATGACCACTGGAAATTCACAGAAGACAAGCTAACTGATATATTAAGAAGGTTTCAGTCGTTTACTTATTATAACGCTTCTCAGTTGTTTCGGCATTTGCTTGCTATTGTCAATCATATAATTCATAATAAAGATGAGTATGAGAACGTTTCTATCGTTGAACTCAATAGCATCTCATGGGAAATGGAAAATGAATTCATAGATCTTCTGAAATTGACAAGTAGATCAAAGAGTCATGCTATTAAGCGATTCAAGATATTAAAAGAAGAGGAACTCATAGTTAAGGATATGTTCCAAAAAATTATTGAGAATTATGTTTCTGATGTTATCCCAAATAATCTTACCCTTTTATTTGAGACCTCAAGGTACAACAATGTTATAGATTTGATTGATAACCACGAAGGTTTCAAAAAAAGATACTTTATTAAATGAAAATCCTTCAAATCTCAGATACCCACAACCGACACCAACAACTGATAAACCTACCAGATGCTGATGTTATCGTGCATTGTGGTGATTTTACCGATATGGGAACCGAAGACGAGGTACTTGAATTCCTTAACTGGTTCATAGAGTTGCCTTACCCTCATAAGATATTTGTTACCGGCAACCATGATCTCTGTTTATGGGAAGCAGACGATATAGAAGGTCTACCTGACAGCGTTCACTTCCTCCAAGACAGGGGGTGCGAAATTGAGGGTATAAAATTCTTCGGATTAGGCTACAATCATCCCGAAAGCCTGATACCTTATAATGTGGATGTACTTGTTACCCACGAACCGCCAGCAATGATACTTGATGAAAGCAACAATACTCATTGGGGCAACATGTCTCTTCGCAACAAAGTATTGGAAATCAAACCACGCTATCATCTGTTTGGTCATGCTCATGAAAACTACGGCACAGAAAACAGGGACGGGATTATTTTCTCAAACGGATCATCTCTTGACAACTCATATACAATAGTCCGTAAGCCCAAGTTATTTATTTACAAATAATACGAGTGTTATTTCGTTGTAATAGCAGAAAAGCTTCGTCATGAAATCTCTGTCATTCATATACCATTTCCCGAAATTTCAAAAGGGCACGGATGAAGAGTTTTCTTTTAAAAAGGTCACCTTTAAAAGAAAAAGCACTTGCAATAAATTTGCAAGTGCTTGATTTTCAGTTGTGGACCAGATAGGGCTTGAACCTATGACCTCCAGATTATGAGTCTGTTGCTCTAACCAACTGAGCTACAAGTCCAGGCTTATACGAAGTGAATATAAACACACAACGTAATAAGTTAACGTGTGCAAAGATACGACATTTCATATAAAGTGCCAAATTTTTTTGCAAAAAATGCAGGAATTAAGTGGCAACTATCCGAGTTAAACGGAGCTGTTATGCCTGTTTACAACCGACTTTTTAGATGTAAGCTGGTATCAAAAGAGTGCCAGGTAGTTGATGGTATGATATTTATTTTTCAATATCATGGAGTTTCAAATGTGCGAATCCCAGTTTGTTTTATTTGGGTACTTGTGGTGTTATCTGTCGGATTTCCTTTATACTACCTGTCATGGGATCGAGCAGGAGGGCAGTTGACTGTTTCTTTCCGAATAAATCACCACTGAGTGATTCTACGGTACCGAACTGTGCAGCATTCATTTCAAAAGTAGCAACAATGTCCGTATTATGTTGCAGGGTCAGCTTTATACGGCTAGGTTTGCTTATGCGCAGGCCAATGTCAGCCTTATCCTCCTTTTGACCAGCTGGTACAGGGGCGGGAGCAGGAGCCGTGTGCAGGT
>ERZ773013.555-NODE-555-length-23327-cov-3.417111_pt1 | contig 23327 bp, 19 predicted proteins | sample MGYA00511670_ERZ773013 | MGnify/ENA primary metagenome ERZ773013 (study PRJEB29015, sample SAMEA2738120) | human oral metagenome | biome: human oral; feature: human-associated habitat; material: saliva | place: China | collected 2257 ... | reverse complement strand
TGGATTAAACCACTTTACAGTACCCTGAGCCATGTCGTGCCTTTCTTTCTTTGCCCCGCAGGACAAAAAGCTGCGCTCTCGCGCGATACCTTGTGGCCCCAACAGCCACGGATGCTATATTACCCCAACGATTCTGCGGATAGCTCATAAATTCCCAAGTGGTAATCAATGGCCGCTTCCGGCCTCATGCACACCGCTCACAAAGAAGTGGCTAGTGTCTCTCTACCTCAAGGGCTTCTCGCCAGCTCGCTATTGCACAGTCCGCTGCGCTTACAACCTCCTGCTCGTTTTGCAGGGGGTTGTTGCTCAGTACGGCACAGGCTCGCATTCCGGCTCGCTTAGCAGAGCAAATACCTTGGAGAAGGTCCTCGAAGACCATACAATCTTCAGGTTTTGCAGAGATACGGCTAGCAGCCTCGAGGTAGATGTCTGGTTGGTCCTTGCCGCAGCCTACCTCCTTTGCGCAGGCCACTGCGTCGAAGAGGGCGTACACGTCCACATGTGCCTTCATGGCTGCGAGAACATCGGGGTCGTTGGTAGTCGCCAACGCTATGGGCACATTTGCACTCCTGAGCGCGGTAAGGTAGTCCTCTGCACCTGGCCGTAGGCGAACCTGCGAGGCGTAGAGCGCGCGGCCCATGGAATTCCACTCGTCGCAGATTTCCTCCACGGAGTCTTTGAGCCCGTACCGCTCGATGCACCAGCGCGCTCCTCCTGCAAAGCCGAGCGTAGTAAGCGTTCGTCCCACCTCAGGTGTGTATGAGATGCCACGTGACCTGAGGAAAGCAATGTCTACCTGCCGCCAGAACTCGTAGGTCAGGGCAAGCGTGTCGTCAAAATCGAAGATGGCCGCCGCGAAACTCGGCGGCCACAGGGGGTTCTCGCTGTGCGTTTGTCTCATGTACTTCTTTCGTTGACTAAATAGGAGGCAATACTGTATCAATGTCGATTCTATGTCACACTGGGAACCTCATATTGTTCGTCTTTGGAGAATCATGGCTAAAACGAAGCAGCGATTTGCCGGACTTCTAAGCGGCTTGGCACTTGTCCTGGGTGTGGTGCTCGCCCTCGCCTTGGCTCCGTCCACTGCGAAGGCGGCAACCACCACGTACACCACCGCAAGCTCAGATGGTTCTCTCTCTACGCACTCGAACATCTCTCAGGCGCTTTCGGTGGCCAATCAAACGGGGAGACCCATTGCCATCGATCCTGGTCACGGGGGATGGGACTCCGGTGCCAATGCAAACGGCATGAAGGAGGCTGACCTCACCTGGAAGATCGCCCAGGCATGCAAGGACTACCTCGAGTCCCGCGGCGTCACGGCCTACCTTACGCGCGGTCAGTACGAGTACGTTTCGGTTGCCGGCCGCGTGGATCGTGCGGTTGAGAACAACTGCTGCGCTATCATCTCCATTCACATCAATGCCGGCGGGGGAAGGGGAGCCGAGGTAGAGTCCACCAACTCCTCGAGCTTCAACCAGGACCTGTACTACGCTGGACAGTCCCTCTCGGCCCTTGTGCTCTCGGGGCTCCAGTCCAGCGGGCTTACCGTCCATGGCGCTGGCATCATTACGAGGGACTATCCGTCTGGCCAGAACTCCTCACTCTACGCGGACGGTTCCGTGGCAGACTACTATGGCATAACCCGCTATGCGAGAAAGGCCGGCATCCTTGGCGTCATCATCGAGCATGGCTTCATTGATGGCACGTCTGATGCGGCAAAGCTCTCAAACGACTACTACCTCGCGAGCTTTGGTAAGGCAGACGGTGCTGCAATCTACAACCAGTTCTACAGCTCTGATACCTGGTGGAGCGTCTCGGGCATCAATGTCTCGACTACCGAAGCCTATGTGGGCGAGGCTGTAACCTACTCGCCGAAAATCATGGGAGTTGGCGAGAATCTCACCTATAACTACGTGTGGGCAAAGCCAGATTGGTCTTCGTGGGGCTCTACCGTGAAGAGCACGGGCTCTATGATCACTTCCGCTTCCGGCACCTTCACACCAACGGAGCCGGGTACGTATTGGCTGTTTGTCGATGTGTGTTCCAACGGGACGTCAAAGACCACGCGTATGGTGACAGTAACTGTGAAGAGCGGTTATGGCTATAGGGGCGTTAAGGTCACCACGGATACGCCTGTGGCGGGCGACTCCGTTACCTTCTCCGCTAACGTCGTCGGTCAGACCTCCGGCCTCAGGTACAACTACGTCTGGTCCTACGAGGGCTCCTGGGCGAAGGGCGAGTGGGGCTCCACGGTGCTCTCGACCGGCTCCGACACCGCCGAGACAGCCGGATCGTTCACGCCCACCAAGGCCGGTACGTACACGCTCTACGTGGACGTGGTGTCCCCGGACGGCACGCGGGAGACCAGGTCCACCACCGTCGAGGTGAAGGGCGTGGCAACACCCATTTTGGGCGATCCTCAAGTTGAGAAGTCACAGCTTGTGAGTGACCTCAAGTCTGGTCTTGCGGCACGCGGCATTGCGTTCCCCTCAGACGTGTATTCGGCTTACGGCGCCTCGACGGTTGAGGAGTTTGTCGAGAGGCTCTGGGATGCCGCCATTGCGGAGGGCGTCCGTCCGGAGGTTGTCTACTCGCAGGCCATGGTCGAGACCGGCTACCTAAAGTTTGGGGGAGACGTCCAGCCCAAGCAATGCAACTTCTGCGGCCTTGGTGCAACGGGCAATGGAGTTAGCGGTGCAGACTTCGGCCCCTATGGGTCGGATGCCGTCTATATTGGCTTCCTTGCACAGGCGCAGCACCTTCGGGCATACGCAGGAAAGGCGCCCCTCTCATCTAAGACATACGACCCGCGCTATGGAACGTGGCTCTTTGGCAGGTCTGAGACAGTCGAAGGTCTGAGTGGTACCTGGGCAGCAGATACGACTTACGGTGGCAAGATATTGTCGATCATGAGCAGGCTGTAAGCGAGGTTCCATACAACAAAGGGGTCGGCTCCGCGTCTGTGATGCGGGGCCGACCTTTTTCTATATCCATATCGTTCTGCGACTAGCGATCTGGTTCGTCTTCGATTGAGCGGAGCATGCCATAATACACGTCGTCGTGCGTCATGAGTCCCAGGATGGTCATAAACTCCCGTGCGACTGGGAATATCTCGGCGTCGAGGGAGGCCCGCATGCCCTCGAAGAACACATCGGACACCTCTTCGGTGGGAGCTATGGCTATGTCTCTAGCTGCGAGAGCGGCGCGAACCTGCCCTTCGGAGAGAGGCTCGCTTGTGGTGGCAGCGCCTTGCAGCTGGAGAACAATAGCAGAGAGCTGGGAAGCCATCTGGTTAGCGATGCCGGGCATAAACGAGAGAGCACGCTGATAGCAGGCGCGCGCCGCGCGCATATCCTGGCGGTTCCACTCGTAGCTCGCCATGCGGAAGTAGCCAAGACCCACGCCTTCAGGGTCGTGGGCTAGCTCGAGGAGGTGGCCCACCTCAGCCATCGCATCGTCGGAACGGCCCTCGGTATCCAGGCATTGGGCAAGTTGCAGCCTTGAATGAATGCTGAGAGGGGCTATCTCCACGGCCCGACGAGCCCGCTCTGTTGCCATGGACCTCTGCCCCTGCGCGAGCGCTGCCACCGAGACAACGAGTTGTGCTTCGAGGTAAGCGTCGGGGACAAGCCGCGTCTCCCGAGAGCCGTCCCAGAGCAGGCGGTTGTAGAGAGCCCGGTCGACATAGCTGCCAAAAGCACGCCACTCTACCGCAGGGGTGTCCTCGTACGCATGGGCCAGCTCCAGGGGTTCCAAGGCCCCAAGGGTAACTGAGAGTGCGCCCTCAGCGTCTTTTTGGGAGAGCTGCTCCTTGGCCTTCTCTACAGCGATGGTGAGTGCGTCCCCATTGACGAATTCATCTTGGATGGCCTGCGGATCATCCTCGGCGATCGCCCCGTCGATAAGTTTGGTCGCGCAACGTCGCGCAGCCTCCCTTACGGTTGCATCATCGTCGTTGCCAGCGAGCTCCATGATGGCGCGAACGTTTCCCTCGGTGGAAGACGTGAGGTGGCGAGAGATTTGTGACGCGACTTCGATCCTCTTGCTTTCCTCAACGATTCCAAGTTGGGCAACTCGATGGGCGCCCAATGCTGTCGCAAAGGGATCGGCAAGGACGCGCTTTGATAGCTCCACTGTCTCATAGCGTCGTGCCGGGCAGAAGCGCTCACTCTCAAGCGAAAAGTCCTGCCTTACGGGTGAGAGCTGACCATCATGCTCGTCGAGTACCGCAGCGAAGCTACGGTAGGTTTCTACTGGGTCAAAGGTTCCCGTGAGGGGAATCTTGGAGAAGCCCTCGCGGTCAAAGCGCACCGAGTAGTAGCAGTCATGGGATTGCGGTGTATCAACGGATCCGGCTACCCACACCCTCTGTATGAGTGAGCTGCAGCGAAACGCGCAGGCCGCAAGGAGAATGCCCACCCGCAGGTTGTAGTCTGTGGCGGCGCGCCGGCGCATCTCGGGTGTTGCTGAGACTATGCCCACGCCATCAACCCAGACGTGTGCGGGCATGACGGAGGGCGGCGTAAGGTCCACGACAAAGGCTACGTCACCGTCAGCGACGTTAGTGCGGAAGCTTGCTTGAAGGCGGTAGGGCACCTGAAAGTGCTCGATGCCGGTCGAGATACCCTTGCGCACTGCCCACTCACCGTTTGGGCGCTCCTCCTCGCGGGTGGGGAGACCATCGGCGATGGTAGGAATCTGCGAGGTCACAGAGGTGGCCACGCGCTGCCTGAACCTGACGAGCTCTTCCATGGGCACGTCATCGGCATCTTCAAAGAACGTCGATGCGAGCAGAGCCGCATTGAGAGCAGCCTCTATTCCAAGTACCTTGAGCTTTGCAGCATAACTCAGCTCGGGATCGTTGACGCGCAGGTAGAAGAGATGCGACGTGTGCGGGCGTACCGCACTCACAGAGGGAATAGCGACGTCTGGTGCAAGAAGACCTGCATCATCAAGTGAGTCAGCGAGAAATACCTCGAGGTTCGAAGGCGGAAGCGCACCCTGGTTTGAAGAGTTGGGGGCAATGATGGACGTTGCTCCCTTTCCCTCTACGTCCTGCTCTCGTGAGCGGATGTCCGCAACGACGAGTCCAAGGTCAGAGAGGGGGTCATCCGAGGTCATAAGCCGCTGGGAGAGCACATCGATGTCGAGCGTTGAGGTTACGCGCGGATTCTCCGCGTTGACGGCCGCAGCAAAGCGGGCACCGAGGCTCTGTCCGGCTGCCGAGTTCTCGGAGTCAGAAAGAGACGTGGGCAACTGATCTGTGCCGGACGGCTGTCGACCAAAGGCATGCGACAACGCTTGCGTGAAGTCATGCGCCCAGTGTGGCCAGCGCTCGTTATCCGTCTCCTCCATGTGGCACCTCCTCAGTGCATGTGGACCGGTGTCTCCGGTTGCTTCCCCTGAGTTCACCTTATACCCATGGCGCAGAAAAGACACCCCAGAGACCGCAATGCCTCTGGGGTACGAGAAGCTAGGATTACGTCTTGTGTGGGGCTGCGCCGCCGAGTATAGGTCTAATGAAGAGGCCGCTTCTGAGCTTTGGCTCAAACCAGGTGGACTTTGGCGGCATTATGCCTTCCTCATCCGCTACGGCCATCATGTCGGTGACGGGTGTTGCCCTGAGGGCAAACGCAATACCGCACTCTCCCGCAAGAGGCTCGAGGGCGCTTGCGTCTGGCTGACCTCCCACAAAGCGAATGCGAGCGTCGCGACCGGGGTCGGTAATCCCAAGAATTGGGCTGAGAACTTGATCCTGGAGAACCGAGACGTCGAGCTTTCCCACAGCCGACTGGGGGACTTCACCTTGCCAGGCAAGCTCGTGCCAGGAGCCGCCAAGGAAGAGCCCATAGTGGAGGGCATCTGTTGGGCGAACGGGTACCTCAGTGGGTTCGCCTACGGCAAAGCCCCTTTCGGCGAGACGCGCGAGGAGTTCCTCGGGGGCAAGGCCTGCGGTGTCTGCCACCACGCGGTCGTAGGGGAGCGTCACGAGCTGGCTTTCGGGGAAAAGAACTGCCAGAAGATAGTCGCAGGGCTCGGCGCCGGGAGCGCCCATCGTGTCACCGTGGGCCTCACGGAGTGACCTGCGCACACGTGCCGCAGCAGCAGCACGATGGTGCCCATCTGCAATATAGGCGCGCGGGACGAGTGCCAACATCGTACGTAGGGCGTCGACGGCCGCAGGTCTGTTCACGCGCCATACGGTCTCGTGCAGCCCCTCGGCATCGGCGAAGTCGTAGAGCGGGGTTGCTGTGGTGGCGGCCGCCACGATGGTCGAGAGCGTTGGATTGTCACGGTAGGCGAGAAGCACCGGACCCGTCTGACAGCCGGTTGTTGCAATGTGGTCTGCCCGGTCCTTCTCGTCAACCGGTCTCGTAAACTCATGGCGGCGAATGGTGCCGGACTCGTAGTCGTCAATCGAGAAGGCGGCGACGATGCCCGTCTGCTCGTGTCCGTCTCCGCTCAGGCGATAGAGGTAGTAGCAGGGCTCCCCGTCGCGAACGAGAGTGCCGTCGGCCACGCGGTCGGCCAGGAGGCTTGCGGCCTTCTCGTAGACGTCTGGGGCGTGCATGTCGTGGGAGGGGCCAAACGCAGTCTCGGGGCGGTCGATTGCGAGGAAGGAACGAGGGCGTTTGGACACGGCCTCGCGTGCCTCCTCCCTGGTAAAGACGTCATAGGGCAGTGAGGCGAAGTCCTGGACCCTGTCGGGTCGGGGCCTGTAGCATACGAACGGCTCTGCGCGCATGTCGCTCCTTCGTTGCGGTATTGATACGAGCGGGAGCCTTGATGTCTCCCTGGTCAAATTCTAGCGCGCAAGTAGCGTTGCTTCGGGTACCGTAGACGCTTGGAAACCCGTACGTGACAGCCAGGGGAGGGCGTCGATGGCATCTGGGGTATTTGCCCGGGGAGTGGACGTGCGAGGACGTGGGACCGTGGTCTTCGACTTCGATGGCACCCTCTCCGACACCATAGAGGGAATCGTCTCCACGGCACGGAAGGTCTTGAAGGCCCATGGCTTCTCGGATGCCCAGATTGGTGACCTTAGGCGCATTGTCGGACCTCCCTTCCCAGAGGCGTTCTCCCAGGTCTATGGTGTCTCCGAGAGGGAGGCTGCACAGATTACCGCGGAGTACCGCGTAATCTACGACACGCTTGGCCCCGAGGCCTTCCCTGCCATCCCAGGCATGCCCGAACTCGCCGACTCCCTCCATTCGGCCGGGAAGCTCCTTGGGGTTGCATCCTCGAAGCGCGCCTCCCTACTCGAGCGCGGTATGCGCGAGTCTGGGCTTGCGCCGCACTTCGACGTATATCTGGGCAAGCTTGGTGACAGCGACGATACCAAACCAAAGACCATTTGCCGTGTTCTGGACCAACTGGGAGTGGCCCCTGCAGACGCGGTGATGGTCGGCGACAGGTTCCATGACGTCGAAGCAGCCGCACAGGTTGGCATGCCCTGCGTGGGGGTCCATTATGCGCACACCTGTGCGGTGGAGGAGCTGTGGGACGCCGGTGCTGTAGCCGTCGCCGAGACAGTCGATGAGCTTCGTGGGATTCTCATGGGCTAGCTTTTGGGCAGAGGGCCACGAAACCGCGAGCGCCTGCCGATTTTTTGGGCGCTCAGCGCAACCTGCCGGTATTGGTGGGGTAGAACAGAAGGCATGATCGCCGCGGGACGTGCGTCCCGCTTCCGAAGGGAGACATCATGGCAGACTTCGACATCACGGACGGCTTCCGCAAGATATTCCTGGCTAGCGTTGGCGCAGTCGCCACCACCGCCGAGAAGTCCCAGGAGGTCATCGACGGCTTCGTCAAGAAGGGCGAGCTTACTGTCGCCCAGGGCAAGGCAATCAATGAGGAGCTTACCCGCAAGGCCAAGGAGGTCATGGGCGATACCTCAGACGCCGCTCTCCGTGCCAAGATGGAGGCCATGACTCCCGAGGAGCGCGCCGAGTTTGCCAAGAAGGTTGCCTCCATGGTATCTGACATCAACGCCGATGTTGTCGAGCCGGATTCCGTCGAGGATGCTCCCGTCGATGACGGTGACGCCAAGGAATAGAACCTGTGCCCGAGGTTCACGACAAGAGTGAGACCACGCCGGGGAGCTCGCCACACACCAGTGACGAGCTCCTTGACGCCTGGTACAAGAGTGTGAGCGAAGAGGGTTTCGAGGACGACGACACGCAGACTATCGGCCTCTTTGGCGGTCGTAACAAAACGTCTGATGGCTATGAGTCGTCGCGGAGCTCGCGCCTCAAGCGCGTGCGCGAGGTCCTCTCGATTGTTCGCCGCTATGACATCTTCCACGGGCTTACTCCCAAGAGCCTGCGGCACATGCTTGAGGAGCTTGGACCCACCTTTGTGAAGGCAGGCCAGATTCTCTCGATGCGCTCTGAGATTTTGCCCGAGAGCTTCTGCCGCGAGCTCACCAAGCTCCGCTCTGACGTAGAGCCCATGGATCGCGAGACGGTGCTCAAGGCCTTGCGCGACGAGTACGAGACCCCCATCGGGGACATCTTCGACGCAATCGACGACGTGCCGTTGGGCTCCGCTTCCGTAGCGCAAGTGCACAAGGCGCGCCTCGTCTCGGGCGAGATGGTGGCCATCAAGGTGCAGCGGCCGCACGTCCAAGAGACTATGGCGCAAGACATCGCCATTATGCGCTCGCTCGTGAGCTTCATGGATCGCTTTATGTCGGGAAGCCAGTTTCTCGACATGCAGTCCGTGGTCGACGAGCTGTGGCAGTCGTTCCGTGACGAGACGGACTTCCTCGTGGAGGCCAGAAACCTCGAGGAGTTCAGGCGCAACAACGCAGACTGCAAGTTCGTGGACTGCCCAAAGCCGTATCCAAAGCTCTGCACCAGGCACGTTGTGGTGATGGACTACATCGAAGGCATCCCCATCGATAGGACCGCGCAGCTCGTGAGTGCGGGGTACAGCCTTGAGGAGATTGGCACCAAGCTCGTTGACAACTACACGCGCCAGATGCTCGACGATGGCTTCTTCCACGCGGACCCGCACCCCGGAAACCTCATCATCCGCGGCGGACAGATTGTCTACATCGACCTGGGCATCATGGGGCGTCTCTCCTCTCACGACCGCAAGGCCATGTCGGACATGGTGAAGGCCGTTGCGCTGAGGGATTCTGCCGGCCTTGCCGATGGGCTCCTGCGCTTCTCGATCTCTGACACCTCGGGTGTGGACCATGCCCACCTCCTCGATGACCTCGACATGATCATTGCGGATTATGGTGAGGCTGACCTCTCTGACCTGGATGTGGGGGCCTTTGTGAACTCCCTCATCTCAATGGCGAGAAAGAACGGCGTTGAGCTTCCCGGCACGGTCACCATGCTCGCGCGCTCCCTCGTCACGCTTGAGGGCGTCGTAGACGAGTTCCTTCCCGGCGTGTCGATCATCGAGATCATCACGGCCCACATCAAAGCCCACACTACGCCGAGGGACTTCATCAAACACGAGGCCAAGGGGTTCGCCCGCGAGGGTACGCGCGCCGCCCACGGGCTTCTCGGCGCGGCGTCGCAGGCCGACCTCGCCATGAAGATGCTCACGCGCGGCCAGCTGCGCCTCAACCTCGACGTGGCGGGAACAGAGGATCCCATCAACGACTTTGCCCACATTGCCAACAGGCTCTCGATGAGCGTGATGGTGGCAGGTCTCTTCATAGGCTCGTCAGTGGTCTACTACGCGCGTATCCAGCCCGTTATCTTTGGCATACCCATCATCGGCTTTGTGGGGTACCTCGTTGCCCTCATCCTTGGGATATGGGTTGCCCGGAGCATCATCAAGGACGACCGACGCCGCAGGAGGTGAGACAAAGGGACAGTCCCTTTGTCTCATTTAGCGAGCTGCGACCCCTTGGGCCGGGAGCGTAGGCGCCCCGTTCACCGCAAGGTCGATGACGCGGTACGCGCCGTCGTGGATGCCTGCCTTTGCGGCATCCTCTATGCGGTCGCACATGAAGCCGATGAGGCCGCGCTCGCGCTGGAACGAGTCGATCATCGACAGTACCTCGTCCGTCTCGTCCATCTCGTATGTGCCGTCGCCTACCTCCGCGGCGCGTATGGCACCCCATGCCTCGTGGCCGCCCACGCGGTGGATCATGAGCTTGGGCACGGGATAGAACGAGAACTCGCTCGGCTTTGTCACCAGTACGTCAGAGCAGCGCATGAGCAGGTTCGACGAGTAGACCGCGGCGAAGATGTCCTTGTCGCAGAAGGCGTGGACCCCAGGTAGGCACTGGGCGTCTGGACCGTGTGGATGGCACCCTCCGATAGGTGCAGCGCCATGGGCCAGTTGTCGGGGATTGCGTTCACCACATGGGTCATGCCGGCATGCACGGCTGCCTGGGCAGGCCAGACGTGGGTTCCCACGTATGGATGTCCTTCTCGATGTCGTGGAAGATCGGTACGCAGAGCTCGGCGTTCTTCTGGTCTGCGGCGTTGTAAGGGAGCTTGCGAAAACCCTCGGAGTTGAGGGGTTCCCACACCAGCTTGTTGAACGCCCCACACGCTGAGAAATCCTCGGGCCCTTGGAGTAGAGGTCGTTCTGGTAGCGGATTGCCTTGGAGCCGGTGGCTTCCCTGAAGGAGGCCAGGTCGGGCCAGTAGGGGGTGTGGCCCATAGCGTGTGCGGCAGAGGCCATGGCCATCGAGATGCGGTAGTGGCCCCAAACCCCATGCGTATGTTGCCGACAATGATCGGTGCCCCGTTGGTGTTGGGGGAGATGACGAGGTTTCTCACCCCGAGAAGTTCTCCTATGACAGGCGTGGGTGCTGCCGAGAGGTGATAGACGGTATTTGAGTCGTCCCCAAAGCGGCAGAGGAAACGCTCCTTTGACTGGACCGCCTTCTGGTACGTTGCCTCGCCCTGCCCGTTGCCAAAGACGCTTCTTGCCCTGCCCGTCGACGCTTCCATCGATTCCTCCTTGACGCCCAGGGACCGTAGGTGATAGTCTCGCTATCAGATTGATAGTTAGACTATCACCTGAGGAAGACAGCCGCCAAGGAGCGGGATGGCGAGCATGGCTGCACGTGTTGCGGGAGGCATAGAGGACCTTGTCGGCGGCGCTACTGCCCAAGGGATAACCGGTGATGTGCGGATGGACCACGCCGTGGCGTGTGCCGCAGCGCTGTTCATTGAGAACCGCATTTCCGATGTTCGCATGACCGACGTTGCGGAGAAGGCGGAAATCGGGGTTGCCACGCTCTACCGGCGCTTCTCGACCAAAGGAAGGCTCGCCCTCGCTGCGGGCACGCTTCTGTGGCGACGCTTCAACGAGAGGATCATGAACCTTGTTGAGTCTGATGCCTTTCTCGCCATGAGTGGCGCTGACAGGCTTGAGCGCATGCTTCGGCTCTACGCCGAGGGCTACGTGGAGAACGCAGGCTTTGTGCTCTTCGTCGACGACCTCGACCGTCTTCTGGTGTCGGAGAAGATGGACGAGGACGCGCTTGGGGCCTATGCGCGTGAGGTTGATTCCTTCTATCTCATCTTTGCCGATGCCTACCAGCTGGGGCTGCAGGACGGCTCGGTTGCCCGGAAGGTTGACTTTCCGCTCTTCTACAGGAGCGTTGCCCACGCCCTCATGGGAGCGGCGCAGAAGCTTGCCCGTGGGGAGGTCATTCCCTCGGACGACTTCTCCCGGGCGGCCGACGAGCTGGAATGCATCGTCGATATGGCAGTGCGTGCGTTGAGATGAGACAAAGAATGAGACAAAGGGACAGTCCCTTTGTCTCATTGCAGGATGCGTGCCACGATGTCGTGGGCGAGTTCGTAGACGCCGGGCATCTTGGACTCGCGGGGACCCGCCACGTTGAGCGTGATGGCCCTCATGCCGAGGGACTCGAGCCACGCAAGCGCCTCCTCTGCGCCTGCGCTCGCGTCGGCACCCTCGAGGACCAGCACCGGACGCCCCATGCGCTCGGCGAATACGGCCGTCATCTCGGTGCCGCTCCTGGGCTCGAGTCCGCCGGGGGACACGATGAGCGTCGCATGGCTGTCACGTACGTTCCACGCCGTGCGCTCCACGTAGCCTGCTGACGTGCCCTCGCGAAGCTCGGGGTACAGGGCGAGAAGCCCTGGAGGTTCCGGCATGTCCTCGGCAAGGCCGCCCGGAGGGCACCAGCCGCAGATGGGCACGCCCTGCTTGCGTGCGGCGTCGAGGCCGCCTCGGTCTGCGCCGGTCTGCCCGCCGGAGCGCACGAGGGCAACGAGTGGGAACCCGTCGATGATCCCCGCCGTCTCCGACTGCTGGCGCGCAATGGTCCCGGCGTCTGTGGGGTCTGCGGCGAGCGAGGCCTCCCACTCCTGGCGCGTGATGTGCTGCACCTGCTCCGTGTGCGTGACGCCACAGCGGTCAACGGTCTTCTCGATGCGGTGGTGGGGGTGCATGCCGGCCTTTTCCTGGACGCGACGGCTGGCCTCGTTGCCCTCGTAGTAGCCTGCGCGAACGGCAGCGAGGTTCTCCACCAGGAACGCGTAGCGAAGGACCTCTCGCACGGCCTCCGTCATGTAGCCCCGGCCCCACCAGGGGCGTGCTATCCAGTAGCCTATCTCGGCTTCGTTTGGGGGAAGGGGCTCGTCGGGGCTTTCTCCCTGGTGGCGTAGGGCGATGGCGCCCACGGCCTCGCCCGATGCGGTCTCCTTCCCGTCTCGCAGGGTAATCGCCCAGGAGTCGGGTCCCATGAGTATTTCTCTTAGGACCGCCCTGCTCTCCTCGAGGGACGCGTGGGGAGCCCAGCCCGCACGAGGGCCAAGCTCAGGGTCGCGCGCGTAGCGATAGATCGCGGGAGCGTCATCCTCGCACCAGGGGCGCATAACGAGATGAGCCGTCTTGAGCGTGATTGGCCAGTGCATTGGGTCCTCCGGAGATTGCGCTACTAAGTGCTCACCACCGTAGCACAACCGTGGATGCAGCCAACCCTGCCACTGGGGCTGTTGAGACGAAATGGGACAAACTGGAGCCGCGAGACACTGTTATGTGTCCGTTTTCGTCTCAACAGCCATGCGGGGCGAGGCGCGGCCGCTACAGCGTAGCGGCTACAGCTCGTAGAACAGTGGCTCGCCGCATCGGAAGGTGCACGCGCGCGAGAAGCCCAGCGCGCGCAGACGGTCCTGGGCAAGCCGCAGGTAGGCACCCAGATGCTCCGGATTGTGGGAGTCCGACCCAATCGTGACAACAGTTCCGCCGAGGTCGCGGTAGAGGCGCAGCACGTCATCGGCGGGCTGCGGGGCGCCGAGGCCATAACGCCACCCGGAGGTGTTCACCTCTATGCCCTTGCCGTCGGCGATGACGCGGGAGAGGATCTGGCTCACAATGTCGCGGTCGCGAACTGTCGAGAAGGGAAGCGGGCCTCCCAGTGCGGGGTCGTAGCGCCTGATGAGGTCGAGGTGAGCCACTACAGAGTACCCGTGGAACTGCTCGACCACGCGGAGAAGCTCCTCGTAGTACGCCATCGTGAACTCCTCCTGCGTGCGACCCTCCTGGAATGCGCCGTTCCAGAACTCGCAATCGCCAACCTGGTGAATCGAGAGCAGCGTGAAGTCCAGTCGGTCCCCATACCTCTCGAGCAGTCGCTCGTAAACAGGTATGGTGTGGGTCTGAACGCCGAGCTCAAGTCCGCGCGCGATTCCAATTTGGCTGCCGTAGCGCTTGCGCATGCGGTCGAGTTCGTCGAGATAGGCGGGGTAGGGGCAGTTGGTGACGGGGTGCCCATCCTCGAAGCGGGCCCCAGACGGTTGGTCCCAATCTGGCTTCACGCCGTAATCGACGTGCTCCGTGAAGCAAAGCTCGTCGAGGTTGATGCGGATGGCGTCGCGCACGACCTGCTCCATGGGGTAGGTGGAGTCGTCGGAGAACGCGGAGTGAACGTGGTAGTCGGCAAGCACCTTGGTAAACCTTTCTATGAGGAGAGACCCGTCTTCTTGCGTGCCTTCTCAACGCTACGGTCGCAGCTCGTGAGACAGGCGGTCATCAAAGCGAGAAGGCCGGCCACCACCAAGGGCAACAGGAGGGGAGAGACCCTCTCAACAACGAGGCCCACCAGGGGCGGAATGGTCATTGAGCCCACGTATGCGCTGGCCATCTGCAATCCCATGAGCGACTGGGCACCGTCATCCCCAAACCGCTCGGGCGTGAGCTGAATCATCTGCGGGTAGATTGGCGCGCAGCCCAGGCCGAGCAGGGCAAGGCCCATGCCCAGCAGAGCCTCGTTTGGTGCCAAGAGGAGCATAACGACGCCAATGCCAATGACCGTCTCGCCCAGCCTGAGCAGCTGCCTTCCGTCCAGCCGAAGCGTGAGTACGCCGGAGATGAACCTCCCCACGGTGATTCCCGCATAGAAGAGCGAGGCGAGAAGGGCCGCCGTCTGCGCGGGAATGCCGTGACCCAGCACAAGGAGCGTGGACGACCAGAGCCCGCATGACGACTCCAGCGCGCAGTAGCAGAGAAAGCCTGCCATGGCCTGGCGGACGCCCGGTCGGGAGACGAGGTCCCGGCGGGAGGGGGCACTGGGGCGCCTCTCGCCCTGTTGCTTGTTCTGGGTGACGCTTCTGGTGCGGTCTCCCCAGAGCGGCAGACTTACGATGAGAACCACCACAAGCACCACCTGGAGGATGCCCACCAAGCGGTATCCTCCCGGCCAGCCAGCCTCGCCTGCCATCTGCCATGACATGACCATTGGGCCTGCTGCCGCACCGATTCCCCAGCTACAGTGCAGCCAGTTCATGTGGCGTGCGGCGTAGTGGGTTGCGACGTAGGCGTTGAGGGCGGCGTCAACGCCGCCGGCTCCAAGTCCGTAGGGGATTGCCCAGAGCGCCAGCTGCCAGAACGCCGCGGCAGACGAGAAGCCAAAGAGCGCAACGGCCGTGAGGGCAACGGAAACTGCGGTGAGCCCTCCCGTACCCAGACGACGCACGAGCCTGTCGGTGAGGAGACTCGAGACAATCGTTCCCAGGCAGATTACCACGGAGATAATCCCTGCCGTCGAGACTGCCGCGCCGAGGCTCACGTGCATTGCAGGCCAGGCTGCTCCCAGCAGCCCATCTGGAAGGCCAAGGCTTATGAATGCTAGATAGATGATGGCGAGAAGTGCGTTGGTCATGGAGTGGCGGTCCTTCAAACGGCTTGACGATACCTTGATAGCTTAGTTGCGAATGGGACATGAATGTGTCATAAATGCGTCAGAAACTATCGTGAATCGGACGTCTGGAACATCGATGATCTACTCGAGGTGCCCGCTCGTTCTTGGTGGAGACGGCCACGAGGATGTGAGGACCGTCTCGCCGGACTTTCCCGCCGAGGGATATGACGAGTTGCTCAGCCAGGATCCCGGCTGCGACGTCCCGTGGCACTGGCACGAGGAGCTTGAGGCCATAGTTGTGAGCGAAGGGGCCTTGCGGCTCCTCGCCCCCGGCCGTGCGCTCGTGCTGGGAAAGGGAAGCGGGGCTTTCATCAACCGCGACGTGCTCCACGCCTGCAAGGGCGAGCCAACGTGCAGGGTACGCTCTGTGACCTTTGACCCCGCCCTGGTTGGTGGCGGGCAGACGCTGGCGATAGCCCGCAGGTACCTTGCACCGCTCGTGGGAAACGAGGCGCACCCTGTCGTGACCCTGTCCCCGGAGACGCCCGCAGGAGCCCGGGGATGTGCACGCATCGAGAAGGCGGTTCATGCCTTCGAGCTGGGGGGACGTGGTTTCGAGGTCGATGTAAGGTCTGCCCTCTCGCACCTCATCCTCGATGTGCTCGAGCTTGCTGGGGAGGATTCTGGCGGAGAGCGCCCAAGGGCCGCAGCCCAACGGGTGGGGGAGATGTGCCGCTTCATTGATGCGCACCTCGGGGATGACATTGGCGTCTCTGACATTGCCCAAGCCGCCAGTATTGGTGAGCGCGAGGCGCTTCGGTGCTTTTGCCAGGAGTTGGGCATGACTCCGTCTGCCTATCTCGCAGAGCAGCGCTTGGAGCACGCGGCACGCATCCTCACGGAGAGGCCCGAGGAACCGATCTCGCAGGTCGTGCTTCGCGTTGGAATGAAGTCGGCCTCGAACTTCTCACTAAGGTTTCGCGAGTACTTTGGCTGCACCCCAAGGGATTGGCGTCGTCAGATCGGTGCCGCGTCCGCGTGATGCGACTCAGTCCGTCGCCGGAGGCCTTCTTTTGGCGCCATTTGCAACATAGGAAGCCTTCCGGCGACAAATAGTCGCCGGAACAGCGGCTTTGATGCAAACTGCACCAAAAAGCGCCTTCCGGCGACGGGACGTACGCGGTAGAAAGTGCTCCACCGACTATCGCTCCCAAAAAGAACCCCCCGGCGCCAAAGTGACGCCGGGGGCAGAAGGCGAGAGAACCGTCATCGACTAGGCGCGATCGCCCTACTCAAGCTCGAAGGCACCCGTATAGAGTTGGTAGTACGTTCCATGCTGGGCGATGAGCTCGTCGTGCGTGCCACGCTCGATGATACGTCCGTGGTCGAGCACGATGATCACGTCGGAGTTGCGCACGGTGGAGAGCCGATGCGCTATCACGAACGTGGTGCGCCCGTACATGAGGGCGTCCATGCCGCGCTGTATGATCTGCTCGGTTCGCGTGTCGATGGAAGACGTTGCCTCGTCCAGGATCATGACAGGCGGGTCGGCGACGGCCGCGCGAGCGATGGAGAGGAGCTGGCGCTGGCCCTGCGAGAGCTGGGCCGCGTTGTCGGTGAGCATCGTGTTGTAGCCCTCCGGCAGGCGCCGGATGAAGCTGTCTGCACCGGCGAGCTTGGCGGCGCCGATGCACTCCTCGTCGGTGGCGTCCAGACGGCCGTAGCGGATGTTGTCCATCACAGTGCCGGTGAAGAGGTTGGTATCCTGCAGCACCATGCCGAGCGACCGGCGGAGGTCCGCCTTCTTGATCTTGTTGATGTTGATGCCGTCGTAGCGGATCTTGCCGTCTGCAATGTCGTAGAAGCGGTTGAGCAGGTTGGTGATCGTTGTCTTGCCTGCTCCCGTCGCGCCGACGAAGGCGACCTTCTGGCCGGGCTTGGCGTAGAGCGAGATGCCGTGGAGCACGGTGTGGTCGGGCGTGTAGCCAAAGTCCACATCGAAGAGACGCATGTCTCCCGCGAGCGGCGTGTAGGTGACGGTTCCGTCGTGGTGCGGGTGCTTCCAGGCCCAGCTCTCCGTGCGCTCGGGGCACTCCTCGAGCTCACCCTTGGCGTTCTTGCGAACGTTCACCAGGGTGACGTAGCCCTCGTCGGTCTCGGGCTCCTCGTCGATGAGCGAGAAGATGCGCTCGGCGCCGGCGAGGCCCATGACCACGAAGTTGATCTGCTGGGACACCTGGCCAATCGACCCGGCGAAGCGCTTCGTGAGGTTGAGGAACGGCACCACGATGTCGATGGTGAGGGCAACGCCCGCGATGGAGGGGTTGGGGGTTCCGGCAGCGAGCATGGCGCAGCCGGCAAGAGCCACCACCACGTAGGACAGGTTGCCCATATTCATGAGGATGGGGCCAAGCGTGTTGCCGTAGATGTTCGCGCGCTTGGAAGCCTCGAAGAGCTTGTCGTTGACCTCGTCAAAGCCCTTCTCCGTTGCCGCCTCGTGCGTGAAGACCTTGATGACCTTCTGGCCGTTCATGGCCTCCTCGGCAAAGCCCTCCTCGGCGGCGAGGGCACGCTGCTGGGCGAGGAAGAAGTGGGCAGAGCGTCCGCCCAATATGCGGGTGAGCACGACCATCACGACGACCATCGCAAGCACCACAAGTGTGAGAGGAACCGAGTACCAAATCATGATGACCAGGACAGAGATCATCGCCGTGAGCATGGCGATGAGGTTGGGCACCGCCACGCCGATGAGCTGGCGAAGGGTGTCAACGTCATTGGTGTAGTGCGACATGATGTCGCCGTGCTTGTGCGTGTCGAAGTAGCGGATGGGCAGGTCCTCCATGTGGTCGAACATCTGGTCGCGGACCTTCATGAGGGTGCCCTGGCAGATGACTGCCGTGAGCTGCGTCTGGGCAATGTTTGCGCCAAGGGCAACCACGTAGCACCCGATTAGGCTAAAGACGATGCGCGTGATCTGCACCTGTGCCGTTGCCCAGTCTCCCGTGCCCACAAACTCCTGCACTACCGCGATTGCCTGCTGCATGAAGACGGAGGGCAGCGACGCGAGGATGGACGCTGCAAGGATGCAGACGACCTGTACCGTTACGTGGACGGGGTAGTAGTGGAAGGTGAGCGCCAGCGTGCGCTTGAGCGTTGCGCCGGGGTTTGTGGCACCGTGGCCCCGGGCGGGTCCGCCGGCCGGCTTGGCTCCGGTCTGGGCCTTCGAAGGCGACTCCACTGCCTTGTCCTTCGCGTTACTCATGGCTCGCCTCCTCCTTGGCATCGACGGCGTCCTTGGAAATCTTCTCCATGGCCTCGTCGTGTGACTGCTTGTTCTGCGTGGTGTATGTCTCCCGATAGATGTCGTTGGTCCGAAGCAGCTCCTCGTGCGTACCCACGGCGTCGATGCGCCCGTCGCGCATGACCACGATGCGGTCGGCGTCCTCCACCGAGCTGGTGCGCTGGGCGATGATGATCTTTGTGGTCTCGGGGATGAAGCTCTTGAATCCCTCGCGAATCAGGCGGTCGGTCTTGGTGTCCACAGCGCTCGTGGAGTCGTCGAGAATCAAGATCTTGGGGTTCTTGAGGAGGGCGCGTGCTATGCAGAGGCGCTGCTTCTGGCCGCCCGAGACGTTCGTGCCGCCCTGCTCGATGTAGGTGTCGTACTTCTTGGGGAACTGCTGGATGAACTCGTCTGCCCGTGCGAGCTTGCATGCCTCGACCATCTGCTCGTCGGTGGCGTTGGGGTTGCCCCAGCGAAGGTTGTCCTTGATGGTGCCAGAGAAGAGGACGTTGCGCTGCAGGACCACGGCCACCTTGTTGCGAAGGGTGTCGAGGTCATACTCGCGCACGTCGTGGTCCCCTACGCGCACAGCTCCCTTGGTGGCGTCGTAGAGACGGCAGATGAGCTGGATGAGCGTGGACTTCGACGAGCCAGTGCCGCCGATGATGCCGATGACCTCACCGCTCTTGATTTGCAGGTTGATGTCATCGAGGGCCATGCGGTCTGCCTTGGCGGAGTACTCGAAGCTCACGTGGTCGAAGTCAATCGAGCCGTCTGGTACCTCCATGAGGGGGTTCTCGGGGTTCTTGAGGTCGGGCTCCTCAAGAAGGACCTGGCAGATGCGTCGCGCGGACTCGTCGGCCATCGTGATCATCACGAAGACCATCGAGAGCATCATGAGGCTGATGAGCATCGAGAAGCCATAGGTGATGAGCGCGGAGAGCTGGCCCACGCCCATGAGCTGACCCTGGCTGGTGACGATCGCGCGGGAGCCGAAGAAGATGACGAAGGTGTAGATGACGTCGATGGCCAGCGTCATGAGGGGCTGGTTCCAGGCAAGGATGCGCTCGACGTGGACGAAGTCGTGGTAGAGGGTGCCAGACGCCTCGTTGAACTTCTCCTTCTCGTGATCCTCGCGGACGTAGGACTTCACGACACGGATGCCCTGGACATTCTCCTCGACCGAATCGTTCAGGCGGTCGTACTTCCTGAAGATGCGGCGGAAGATGGGCATCACGGTGAGGGCGATCTTGAAGATGCCCCAGCCAAGCACGAAGGCGACAATCACGTAGATGACGGCCATGGGACCGCCCGAGATAAATGCCATCACAATGGAGAAGATGGCCATGAGCGGGCAGCGGATCGCCATGCGGATGATCATCATGTACGCCTGCTGTACGTTGGTGACATCGGTCGTGAGTCGGGTCACAAGCGAACTCGTGGAGAACCGGTCGATGTTGGAGAACGAGAAACCCTGAATCTTGTGGAACACGTCATGCCTGAGGTTCTTGGCAAGGCCCGTTGCCGCAATCGAGCAGGTTACTCCAGCGCCGGTTCCAAAGGCGAGCGAGATCAGAGCCATGATGATGAGCGCGGCAGAGTAGCCCGCAACCGCCGAGATGCCGCCGCCGAGGGCGAGGGCGTCGATGAGCTGTGCCGTCACAAACGGAATTGCGCACTCGAGCACGACCTCGCCGGTGACGAGAAACGGCGTTGCCCATCCTGGCTTGCGGTATTCCCGGAGCGACCCGGCCAGGGTCGAGACAATCTCCTTAAGCCCGTACTGAGGGAGTGAGGATTGCTCGCCTGCGTCCATTTTCTTTCTTAGCTTCTTGCGAATGCTCACTGCTGCACCGCCCTCTCTTTTTCCTCGATCTTCTGCCAGTGCGCCATGAGCCGGTCAAGGACCTCGAGGAGCTGCGTCCTCTCCTCCTCAGAGAGGACCGAGAACGCCTCCTCCTCGAACTTTGCTCGCTTCTCAGCGCAGAGCTTGGCCTCCGCCTGACCGTCCGCCGTAAGGGAAACATCAAGCTGGCGCTTGTCGCTTTGGGACCGCGTGCGGGTGATGAGGCCCTCTGACTCGAGCTTTGCGAGAACCTCGGAAAGAGCGGCAGAGCTTATGGGGACGGTGTCCTGCAGCTCTCGCTGGCCCACGGTGCCCCCCTCGTCCAAGACTCGCTCGAGCATGTGCTGCTTTCCGCTTCGGCCTCCGGTGTGGAGGTGGAGGAAGTGACCAAAGTAGCCGAGGTCTCTCATGATGCGCGCCTCCCTGGAAGCGCTGTGCTCCATCGGGGGACGACACCTCCCGGTTTGCATGATTTCTTGCGTTGCAATCTCTCCTTACATCGACGTGCTCCTGTTTTAGTTCCGGAAAAATCCTAAGTACCTAGCAAATAAGTGTCAAGGTACTTAACAAACGACCACAACTGCCGAGTCCAGCACCAGTCAGCAGGGGAAGATAGCGGAGCCTTACAATTCAAGTGCCCATCTACCTGCGTTAATACGGTGGGCTTACATTTGACAAAACCGTTTGTAAGGCGCTTGTAATGTGCGGTCAGGGAGTCGTAAAGGCTTCCCCGCGAGGCGTGGAAGGGGCGAGCCAGGCCATAGCATGCAGGGTGTAAAGGCCCGCCGGGGGATTGGCGGCGCGGTCACACCCTCTGGAATGAGAAGCATGTCCGATAGTCTCTCTCGTCGTTCTTTCCTCTCGCTTACAGGAGGCACTGCGGTCGCCATCGCCGGCCTGGGTCTTGTCGGCTGTGGCGGCTCCTACAGCTCCGACTCCAGCGCGAAAGCGCTCTCCGGCATGGTGAACTGCTCTGGCGCAACCTCCTTCCAGCCGCTTGTCGAGGCGGCCGCCAGGAAGTTCGAGGACGAGAACCCCGATGTGACCATCGCCATCACCGGTGGCGGCTCCGGCCAGGGCCTCTCCGACGTACGTGACGGCAAGGCGCAGATCGGCCGCTCCGACGTGTTCGCCGAGCAGAAGCTCGACGCCTCGGACGCCAAGGCGCTCACCGACAACACCGTGTGCGTGGTTGGCATGGGCCCCATCGTGAACTCCAGCGTCGACGTGGACGACCTCACCACCGATCAGCTCAAGGGCATCTTCACCGGCCAGATCACCGACTGGTCCCAGGTCGGCGGCACCGCTGGCAAGACCCAGGTCATCGAGCGCAAGGCCGGCTCCGGCACGCGAGCCACCTTCGAGGCCGCTGTCCTCGGTGGCGAGAAGGCTCCCGACTCCTTTGCCCCCGTCGCCGAGGAGGACTCCTCGGGCACCGTGGTCGAGAAGATCCAGCAGACCGAGGGTGCCATCTCGTACCTGGCCTTCTCCTACTTCGATGACTCAAAGTTCAAGGCGCTCAAGGTCGACGGCGTGGAGGCCAAGGCCGAGAACGTCTGCAACGGCTCCTTCAAGATCTGGGCTTACGAGCACATGTACACCAAGGACGCCGACGAGGTCACCCAGGCGTTCATCGACTACATGATGTCCGACGAGGTCCAGGGCAGCATGGTCGAGGAACAGGGCTTCATCCCCGTCAACGACATGAAGGTAAAGAAGGACGCGTCGGGCACCATCACCAACGCGTAGCAGCAGGGCAAAACCGTGGGGGCGTCCGCGCTTGTGTGCGGATGCCCCCTGCCTGTACAGGTAGAAAGGCTACTCATGGCTAAACGCCTCATGCCGAAGAAGCAGCTCGAGGGGGTGGGACTCACCCTCACCGGAGCTTGCGTGGTGCTCGTCGCCCTCGTCGTGGTCACGCTCATCTTCATGGTCGCCCAACAGGGACTCTCGGCGTTCTTCGTCGACGGCATCATCTTCCTGTCGTTCATCACGGGCACCAGCTGGGTCCCCTCTGACGGAGTCTACGGTGCGCTCCCGCTGATTGTCACCTCCTTTGGCGTCATGCTACTGGCAGCGCCCTTCACGCTTCCCATTGCCCTTGGCAGTGCCATCTTTGTTGTTGAGGTCCAGCCCTGGTTTGGCCGCCGCATCTTCCAGCCGCTGGTGGAGCTCCTCATGGGCGTCCCCTCCGTTGTCTACGGCCCCATTGGCCTCACGGTGGTCAACGCGGCCATGCGCGCCATCTTTGGCGAGGCGGCGGGCACCGGTGCGGGCATCCTCTCCGGCGGCATCGTGCTCGCCGTGATGATCCTTCCCACGGTCACCACGCTCTCGATCGACGGCCTCTCCGCCGTTCCCAAGAGTACCGCGAGGGTTCCTACGCCCTTGGCTGCACTCGCTGGCAGACGGTCTGGCACGTGGTCCTCAAGAGCGCGCTTCCCTCGCTCATGACGGCGGTCATCCTCGGCATGACCCGAGCCTTTGGCGAGGCGCTCGCCGTTCAGATGGTCATTGGCGGCGTCGAGAAGGTCATGCCCGCGGGGCTGCTTTCCCCTGCGGCAACGCTCACCACGGCCCTCACCTCGGGCTTCTCGAATGCCACAACGGGCTCTGCCCAGTATCATGCCCTCTGGGCACTGGGCCTTCTCCTCATGGGAATGTCGCTCATCTTCATCCTCATCATCCACCTCATCGGCTCCAAGGGGCGAAGAACCGTGGCTAGCAAGACCTCTGCACAGCTCAGGGGAAACGACCTTGGCATCGACCTTGACGAGCACGTCAAGAAGATTGGCAGACAGGACCGCGTGGCGACGGGCATCCTCACGGCAATAGTTGCCTTCGTCCTCCTCCTTCTGGCATCCATCGTGGCGTTCATCCTCTTCAAGGGCCTGGGCAAGGCCCTGTCGCCGGGCTTTCTCACCACGTCGCCTCTGGCGGACGAGAACCCCGGCATCTCGTCCGAGATCTTCGACTCGTTCTACATGCTTGTGATCACGCTTCTCATCAGCGTGCCCATCTCGCTGGGTGCTGCCATCTTCCTGGTGGAGCATGCCCCGGACAACTGGGCCGCCAAGGCTGCGAGCACGGCAATCGAGACC
>ERZ773013.554-NODE-554-length-23353-cov-4.985492_pt1 | contig 23353 bp, 13 predicted proteins | sample MGYA00511670_ERZ773013 | MGnify/ENA primary metagenome ERZ773013 (study PRJEB29015, sample SAMEA2738120) | human oral metagenome | biome: human oral; feature: human-associated habitat; material: saliva | place: China | collected 2257 ... | reverse complement strand
GCAAGCTCATCGTGCGCCAGTACGAGGAGACGCACCGCTCCCACCACGTCATCGTGCTGGACACCTCCCGCGACGCGTGGGACTACGACTCCTTCGAGACGGCCGTGTCGGTCGCGGGCTCGCTGGGCCTGGCGAACCTGCGCGAATCCCGCCCGGTGTCGGTGACGACGACGGAGGCGTGGCTGCCCTCGACGGTCGCGATGCGTCTCCTGGACTCCCTGTCCGAGGTCTCGGCGCGCTCCTTCGGTGACCTGGCCCTGCGCGTGCGCGAGGCCGTGGCGCAGCGCCCCGGTGTCTCCGCCCTCACGCTCATCGTCGGTCCTCAGACCACTGATTCGGACGCCGCGCACCTGGCCCGCCTGGCGCCCATCGACGTGCCCGTCTCCATCATTCGTATCGGCGCTGATCGGGCGCGCGGACGCCGCGACCTCGGCCGAGGCGTCCTCCTCGACTGTTCGACCCTGGATGACCTGCCGCGCATCATCGTCGCCGGGGGTCTCGCATGAGTAATTCCACCAACACGAAGCCTCGCGCTCAGCGCATCGACTCCCAGGCCGAGGCCGTGGCGGCCCCGCCCGTCAAGACCGCGCCGCACGCGCAGGCGGAGCCTATCCAGCCGCCCCCGCCCCCCGCCTCGGGGTCGGGTGCCGAGAAGCACGCGCCCAAGCCGAGGACCACGCGCAATCGCCTGCTCACGATCACTCAGCGCTTCGCGACCTATCGCACGCGCATGCCGCTGTGGTCGCTGCTGGTCCTCGCCCTCCTCTTTGTCGGCCCGGTCGCCGCGTTCGAGCCCGTCTTCGGCGGGGGAGTGGGGGCGATCGCCGCGGGCGCCGGCGTGGCGTGCGGCCTGGGAATCGCTGCCGCGTCGACCAGGTGGCGCTGGGACGCGGTCACGACCGTCCTGGCTGTCCTGGCGACCTACTTCCTGCTGGGCAGCGCCGCGGCCCTGCGCGCCGAGGCCCTCTTCGGCGTCCTGCCCACCGGTAAGACGCTGCAGGTCATGGTCCTGGGGTCTTTCCGCGCGTGGAAGGACCTGCTGACGCTTACCGCGCCGGTGTCCGCCTACTCGGGCCCCGCCCTCGTACCGTGGATGAGTGGCCTCGTGCTGGCGGCCCTCGCCGGCCTGATCACCGCCCGCGCGGGGCGCGCGATCCTAGGATCCATTCCCCTGGTGCTCATGGCCGTCGTTTCCGTCTTCTTTGGCCTGTCTGAGCACCCGCTGCCCGTGTGGGCGGTCCTGGCGTGGTGGGGGACGTTGGCCGCCTGGTGGGCCGCCGCCGCCCAGTATCAGCGCATCACGCTGGGCCAGGACGTCCTGGTCGGGCGCTCGGGCGCGCGCGGCTCCGAGAACACCCTCGGACGCCAGTCCCGCTCGACCGTGTACGTGGGGACCCGCATCGTCGGCGCCCTCCTCATGATCGCTATCTCCGTGGGCGTGGCTTTACCGGCCGCGTCCTGGCTGGGGTCGGGGGGCACGCGCGTCGTGGGCCGCGACCTCGTGGAGCCGCCGCTGGACATCCAGGACTACCCCTCGCCCATGGCCTCGTTCCGCCACTACACGACCGACCTGAAGGACGAGACCCTCCTGACCGTGTCGGACCTGCCCGAAAACCAGCGCGTGCGCATCGCCGCGATGGACGTGTACAACGGCACGACCTTCGGCATGTCCGAGACGAGGGGAGACGGCCACACCGGCTACATTCCCGTCGAGACGACCATCCCCGGTCGCGAGGCGGGCGGCGAGGCCGTGGAGGTGTCCACCATCGGCATGTCGGGGCCGTGGGTTCCCGTCCTGGGCACGCCCTCGCAGATCACGTTCTCCGGAGCCGACGCGGACGCGCAGAAGGACGGCCTGTTCTTCGACTTGTGGTCCAACGCGGCGCTGACGACTGGGCCCGCCGGAACCATGACCTACTCCGTCGAGGCGACGTTCACGGACCCCGTGCGCGACGAGGACCTGGAGTCGCTGGCGGTCGTGCCCAACACGGTCCGGGACACGAACGTCCCCGAGGGGATCGCCACGAAGACCTCGGAGCTCACGCAGAACGCGACGACGTCCCTCGCGGCGGCCCGCGCCATCGAGCACTACCTGTCGACGAACGGCTTCTACCTCAACGAGAACACGCAGTTCTCGCGTCCGGGCGTGCGCACCGACCGCCTGGAGCGGATGCTGTCCGGGGACGAGAACCTGATCGGCGACGACCAGCAGTACACGGCCCTCATGGCCCTCATGCTCCACCAGCTGGGCATCAACGCTCGCGTCGTCATGGGTGCCTACCCTGAGGGCGGCTCGCAGGGCGGTGCCGCTTCCCTGCGCGGCTCTGACATCCGCGCCTGGGTCGAGGTTGAGTTCGGAGACGGCATCTGGGCCGTCTTTGACCCCACCCCTCCGCGCGACCACACGCCGCAGACGCAGGTGCCCAAGCCTCGCAGTGTGCCGCGCCCGCAGGTCCTCCAGCCGCCGGAGCCCCCAGATGCTCCCGCCGAGCTGCCGCCGTCGACGCGCGACCAGAACGCAGACCCGGTAAAGACACCGGATGAGAACTTCCCCTGGCGCGTCGTCGCCGGTGTCGCGGGTGGCATCCTCCTGATCTTGGTGCCGCCTCTGGCGATCTTGGCCTACAAGGCCGCACGTCGACGTCACCGCCGCCGAGCCGCCGCAGCCAACGCGCTGATCGGCTCGTGGGACGAGGTCGTGGACCTGGCCGCCGACTCCGGCCTGACTATCGAGGTGGGACGCACCCGCCAGGAGACCGCCTGGTCGCTGGCCTCCCAGTGGAACCTCGGCGAGCACCCGGGCGACCCCTTCAGCCTGGTGACGGGTGCGGTGCGCCATGGCGACGACGGCTCGACCGATTCGGTCGAGTTCGACGAGGCCTCGGCGACCAAGGGCCGCTATGTGATCGACGGGTGGAGCCGATTCGGTGACGACGTTCCCACCCCGGTCGTGATCGCCCGTTATGCGGACGTCGCGGACTTCGCGTCTCACGGCGCTTCCCGCGACCGCGCGCGTGACGCGTGGGTGCAGGTGAGTGCGCTGCGCTCGCAGGTGGGCAAGAACGCCGGTTTCTTTGCGCGCATTCGTCGCGCGCTGTCCCTGCGAAGCCTGCGAATGCGCCGTAAGCTGCGATTGAGCGCAGCGGTTGCGCGCACGATGCAGGAGGAGAACGACCAGTGAGTTCAGCGGTCGTGGCCACGCGTGGCCCCCAGATTCCCGGCTTCCGGTGGGTTCGCCCACTCGGCCAGGGTGGTTTCGCCGACGTGTTCCTGTACCGCCAGGAGCTGCCCAGCCGCGACGTGGCCATCAAGGTGGTGCGCGCGAAAGGGGACGAGCGAGGCACCCTCGAGCTGCACCGCGAGGCTGACGCCATGACCCTGCTGGCCGGCCACCCCTCGGTGGTGGAGCTGCACGGCGTGGGCACGACCTCCGATGGACGCGCCTACCTGGTGATGGAGTACTGCCCGGTTGCTGACCTGCTGACGCAGGTGCGCGCGCGGCCAATGTCGCTGGAGACGGCGCTGGACACGATGATCAAGGTGTGCGGCGTCGTCGAGATGTTCCACCGCCAAGGCTACGTGCATCGCGACATCAAGCCTTCGAACATCATGCTGGACGCCTATGGGAAGCCGGTCCTCGCGGACTTCGGTGTCGCCTCGAAGATCGGCAAGCTGGAGGTCGGCGCGTTTGACGGCTTCTCGGTGCTGTGGGCACCCCCAGAGCAGCAGGATGTCAACTCGCCGGCCGCGCCGACGCAGGATGTGTGGGCGCTCGCGTCGACGATGTGGACGTTCATCACGGGCCGCAGCCCCTTCGAGGATCCCATCGGGGATAACTCGGCGGCGTCGATCGCGAACCGCGTGCAGCGCGGTCGCATGCGAGGCCTGGGCCGCGCGGACGCCCCGGCGGAGCTTGAGCGTGTGTTGCGCGCGGCGATGGCAATCAACCCGGATGAGCGCACCCCCTCGGCGTTAGAGTTCGGCAAGGGTCTCCAGCGCGTTCAACAAGAGCTGGGCTACGCGCGCACCGAGATGGAAATCAAGGAGAAGCGCTCCAAAGCCTCGGCCGGTTCCGCTGGCGACCAGAAGACGCGCACGCGTGGTGCCACCGTCATCGACCCGGACGACACGCGCATGCGCTCGTCGTCCTATTATTCCTTCGAGGGTGGGGCGGGCTCCGGCGGCGTCGAGGCCGTGGCTGATTCGTGGAACGCCGATCACTCGACGGAGGAGGCCGAGGCCTCGGCCCGTCGTACGGTCGACGACCCTGACGTTTCCAAGCGGGGCTTGAATCCCGTCGCAGCGGTGGGATTGGCTCTGCTGGCCGCAGTGATTGGCGCGGGTCTGGTGGTCGGTATCCTGCGGGACGAAGGATCTTTCACGCGTATCGCCCCTGCTGAGGAGACGACGAGCGCGTCGACGAACGCGGAGAACCCCCTCGGAGCAGCACCCCCGCAGGTCACCTCGCTCGCAGGAGAGTACGCCGACGGCCAGGTGACGTGGACGTGGAGCGTTCCCGATGGCCTGGCCACGGCGGATGTGATGTACTCCTACGAGGGGAGCGGCCCCGCGGGCACGACGCGCGGCAGCGTCGAGGCGGCGACGGTGAGCGTGGATGGAGCCAGCGGCGAAAACTGCATGGAAATCACGACGGTGTCGCGTTCCTCGGGCCGTATGTCCGAGCCTGTGAGGGCCTGTCAAACTGTTCCCTGACCGTCCGTGTAGCGTATTCCAGCGCGTGTGGTGGGGGCCTTTCAGCCTATGCTTATGCGAGAGGCTGAGAGAATCTCTGCGACTGCCGAGGGATAGCTGTCAGAAAAGTGGTGAGTATCGTGGCGAAAAGTGACCGCTCTGTGCGGCTGCTACGTCGGACGATACATCGACTCCCCGCGGTTCTTGTCCTGATCCTGACGTCTGCTCTTGTCCTGGTTGCTTTCCTGTACCGAGGCATCGAGGTCACGGAACTTGATGTAGACGATGGCGGCATCTGGGTCTCCAAGGGGTCTGACCTGTCGCTGGGCCACCTGAACTACGACGCGCTGACCTTCGACGGTTTCGTGTCGACCCCGAGCGCGCACATCGCACTTGGCCAGGACGGACGCACGGTGACAGTAGGGGACGAGACCACGCACTCGGTGGCTTCCGTCGATGTCGCCGCGATGAAGCTCGGCGGTGCCAGCACCGTGCCCGAAGGATCGCGCGTCGTCCAGGGTGCTTCGACGATTGCCGTCCTTGACGCTCAAGCGGGCTACCTGTGGGTGGGCGACGCGAGTCGTCCCGATGCCATCAAGTATGAAGACACCTCGGCTATCGCCGACGGCTTGGCCGGAGGAGTCGTGACCGTCTCAACATCTGGGACGGTGTTCGCCTATGCGCCGCAGTACGCCGCGCTCACCACGATCACCCGGGCAGGATCCACGTGGTCGTCCTCGAAGACGGCTCTCAGCGGGATCTCTGTAGGAGATGACCTGTCGATAACCGCCGTGGGTGACAAACCCGTCATCTACGACGCGACGACCAATGAACTCGTGTTGCCCGGCGGGCGTACGCGAGTCCTCAGCGCCGACGGCATCGCACCCGGCGCGCTCGTACAGATGCCCGGTCCGGCCTCGTCCTCGGTGCTCCTGGCGACCCCCGACTCCCTCGTGAGTGTGCCCCTCAACGGATCCGCCCCCACCGTGACCCCCGCGCAGGAGGGGTCCGGCATCTCGGGTACTCCGGCCCCGCCCGCCTTCCACCAGGGCTGCGCGTACGGCGCGTGGTCTTCTTCGGGTGCGGCCCTTCGCCTGTGCGGATCCGGTCCTCCGACTCGATACGCGGGCGTTGAGGGCCTTGCAGCCTCGACACACCCCATGTTTCGCGTCAACCGCACGCGCATCGTCCTCAACGACGTGGACGACGGGACCGTATGGCTCCCTGATCGGGATATGGTGCTCATCGACACCTGGGACGACGATCACCCGGACGAAGCCCAGTCTTCCTCCGAGGAACAAAACCCCGATCTGCTCGAACAGATCAGTGACCCCGAACGCGACCAGAAGAACACGCCGCCTACCGCCGTCGACGACGAATTCGGCGTGCGACCCGGTAAGTCCACTTTGCTTCCCGTCCTCCAAAACGATTCCGATTCAGACGGCGATGTACTGACGGCCGAGGCAATGTCCCAGCCGTCTTTTGGCACCGTCGTCGTCACACGCGGCGGGCGCGCGCTGCAGCTCACAGGCGTGGACGACGGAGCACAGGGGACCAGTTCCTTCACCTACTCCGCCTCCGATGGCCTGGCCTCGGCCACCGCGAACGTGTCATTGCGCGTGCACCCCTGGAGTGAAAACGCCGGGCCCAAGCGGGTCCATGACGCGACCGTCAAGCTCGGGGCAAGTGCCCAGATTGAATACAACGTACTGGCCGATTGGATCGACCCCGACGGTGACCAGATCTTCCTTGAACGGGCCGAGGGGTCGCAGGGGCTGTCTGTGCAGTTCTCCGAGGACGGAACGCTCTCGATCCGCGACCTCGGCGGGGGACCCGGGCCTCGCACAGTGAACCTGTCCGTCTCCGACGGCTGGATCACCACCGAGGGGGAACTCACTGTCCTCGTGCAGGAACCCGGTAATATCGCGCCGATCGCGAACGCCGATTTCTACGTGACCCGCGTCGGTGAGCCACTCATTGTCGCGCCGCTGGCCAACGACACGGACCCCAACGGGGACGTGCTCACGCTCACCAAGGTCTCGACCGCCCCCGCGTCGACGACGCTTTCGCCCGATCTGGATCTGGGCACCGTGACGTTCACGGCCTCGCAGGTGGGGTCCTACGAATTCACCTATACCGTCAGCGACGGTCCACAGGCCGTCGTCGGCGTCGTGCGCGTGGACGTCGTTTCGGGCGACGAGCATGCGGCGCCCGTCGCGGAGGATGACATCGCGATCCTGCCCAGCGGCGGTTCCGCGCTGGTCGCGCCGCTGGCCAACGATACCGACCCCTCTGGCGGTATCCTCGTCGTCCAGTCCATCGAGGTTGACTCCGACGCGGGTATCGAGGTCGCGCTCATCGACCGCCACCTCCTGCGCGTGACTGCACCCGCCGGCCTCGACGACGTCGCCCGATTCACCTACACGGTCTCGAACGGCTTCGGCTCAGCCACGGCCTCGGTCGTCGTCATCCCGACGCGGGCGATAGATGACCGCGCTCCCCTCGAGCTGCAAAACGACTCCGCGAAGGTTCGCGTCGGTGACATCGCATCGATCCAGGTCCTCGCGAATGACCACTCCCCGTCTGGCCTCGAGATGAGCGTCTCCCCGGTCCTGTCGGGCTCAGTCGACTCTGAGTACGGTCGCGCCTTCGTCACTGGAAACCTGGTGCGTTTCGAGGCCGGGCAGACGACGGGTCGCGTCGACGTCACGTACACGGTAACCGACAGCGCTGGCAACACGGCCAGCGCGACCGCGACCTTCAACGTGATCGGTGCCGAGCAGGCGAACTCTGCGCCCCAGCCCAAGGCGCTGACCGCGTGGGCGAGCGTCGGCCAGACAACGCGCATCCCGGTGCCCCTCAACGGTATCGACCCGGATGGCGACTCGGTGACCCTGGTCGGTATCGACCAACCACCGACCATGGGCACGGCCACGCTAGGTGCCGAGTGGATCGAATACACGCCGAGTGACGCCGCGTCGGGCACCGACGTCTTCACCTACACGGTCGAGGACCGCCTGGGACGTCAAGCCAAGGCCCGCGTGCGTGTGGGCGTCGCCCCGCCTTCAGAACTCAACCACGACCCGGTGGCCCTGCCCGACGTCATCAAGGCACGCCCGTCGCGCACGATCGAGGTCAACGTCCTATCCAACGACGTCGACCCCGATGGTGACACGCTCGCGCTGCGCGAGGGGTCCCTGGTCTCCTCGAACGAGCAGGTTAATGCTACGGTCGTCTCCTCGACGACGATCACCGTCACGACGCCCGCTCAAACAAGCCCCTTCGTCGTCACCTACGTGGTCGAGGACGGGCGCGGTGGAAGCGCCACCGGGCAGCTGACCATCAACGTTGAGGCAGACGCGCCGCTCATGGCACCGATTGCCCGCGACGATGTCGTCTCCCTGTCGGACGTGCCGCGCGACGGCGCGCCGATTGAGGTCAACGTGCTCGCGAACGACGAGGATCCCGACGGATCGCTCGCAGACCTCACGATCACGTCGAGCGGTGCCGGAGTGAACGCCGATAACACGACGCACAAGGTGACGGTGACACCCCAGACGGATCGCCGCCTCATCGTCTACTCGATCACGGATCAGGATGGTCTGTCGTCCTCGGCCGTCGTCTCCGTGCCCGGCGCGGAGCGCAAGGTCCCCGCCGTCAACCCCGCGCATGTCCCGATCAAGCTGAAGGCGGGGGAAACGAAGACACTGTCACTCGACGACTACGTGATGGTCAAGCGCGATGCGCACGCCTACATTCGCGACACGTCAACTGTGCGCGGGGGTGCCGGTTTGACGAACCTGAGTGCGGATGAGACCTCGATCTCCTTCACCGTTGATGCCAGCTACGTGGGTAAGACCTACATCAACGTCGAGGTCTTCGACGGTCGAAAAGGCGACGATTCTGCGACCTCGGCGTCGCTGACTCTGCCGATCCAGGTCGAGGCCGCCCAGAACCACCCGCCGACGATCACACCGACGGTCATCCGCGTGGCCTCGGGCGAAGACACGACCGTGGATCTGCCGCTCATGGTCACGGATCCCGATACCACCGACACAGCCTCGTTCACCTATCGGGTTTCGGATATTCCCTCCGGTATCACGGTTTCCAAAGAATCGGACACGACGCTGATCGTCAGTGCGGAAGCAGGGACGAGGTCGGGGCCGGTCGGGTCGTTCACGCTGAGTGTCGACGATGGCTCGGGAAGCCCGGTGAGCGCGAGGGTACCGGTCGAAGTCGTTGCCTCGACGCGTGCACTGATTCAGACCTCGCTCGCGCAGATCATCGCGGACGCCGGTTCCACCGTGAACGTTGACCTGACGCAGTACACGACAAACCCGTTCCCGGGGACGCCAATCACGATTCAGCGTGCCACAGTCGAGGTCGGCGAGGGGACGGTGGACCCGCAGGGCACGGTCCTGGCAGTGAGTCCGCGTGCGGGCTTCCACGGGAACATGGTGATCGTCTACCGGGTCGTCGATAAGACGCTGGACTCCTCGCGCGTGGTCGAGGGCCGTGTATCGGTGACGGTACGTGATCGGCCTGAGGCTCCCCAAAACGTTCACGCGAGTGCGACGGGCGCGGGGCGCGCCAGCGTGTCCTTCACGCCCGGTGCCGATAACGGAGCACGCATCACCGAGTACGTGGTGACCAGCTCCGAGGGCAGGACCGCGGTGTGCCAGCAGACCGTGTGCGAGGTGAGCGGCCTGACCAACGGCGCACGACACTCGTTCACGGTCGTGGCGCGCAATGCCGTTGGTGACTCGGACGCGTCTGCTCCTTCCAGCGAGGTTCTCATCGACGCGACGCCGGATCGCATGAGCGTGCCGACCGTGTCGTCCGGGGATGGGTCTTTGACCGTGTCGTGGAACGAACCGAATAACGAAGGCTCGGCGATCACCGCGTACGAGATCGCCCTGAACGGCAGCGACGGCTCGACTCGCCAGGAAAGCGCGAGGGCCGCCGATACCTCGACGACGATCACGAACCTGACGAACGGCGTGAGCTACTACGTGTCAATCGTCGCGCGCAACGGCGCTGAGAAACCCGCAGAGTGGTCTGAGCTTGCGATGGGCACGCCGCACGGTAAGCCGGAGATTCCCAGAAACATCGGCCTCGAGCACGTGGGGTCGTCCAGCGATGGTTCGACCGGTTCCGTGGTCATTTCGTGGACCCTGGGCCGCAGTGGCGGCACCGATTGGGGACCGACGACCGTGACCGTGGGTGGCACGCCGAAGACCGTTGACGGGGGAACCACCTCCGTGCGCTTCGACGATGTCACTGCCAGCTCCTCGGTGGTCGTGACCATCGATCTGTCGAACGCGGAGGGCGATCACACGTCCTCGGGCGACAAGGTGTTCTCCCTACTCACCGTCCCCATGCAGATGAAAGCGCCGAAGCTGGAGGGAACAGGTAAGTCCGGCGAGCTACGCGTCTCGGGACTGAGCAAGGCAGCCGGCAACGGATTCTCCAGCGACGAGCTGACACTGCACTACAGCTCCAGCGCCGACACGTGTGCTTCCGGGCCGGACATTAGCAATGGCACCACGATTGCCGGTAGCGGCATCGCGGCGCGCACCTACTACTTCTGCCAGGTGGGGACAGCGACCTCGGGCACCCCGGTGTCGTCGACTCCCGTGGCCGCGCAGGGGCAGCCGATTGCTCCTCCGACAGTGTCGGGAGTAACGATTTCGAAGGCGGGCCCGGGCGCGGTGACGGTGAATGTTGCCATCGCCGAAGCCTACCCGGCCATCACGTCGATGACGGTGACCGTGGGCGGTAAGACCGTTCCCATGACTGGGCGAACGAGCGAGACAGTGACGGGCCTGACCGAGGGTACCTCGGTGAGCGCCCACGTGGTCGCGACGAACGCTCAGGGCGAGGCCTCGGCTGACTCCACCGCGACGACGACCGAGTTGAGCGTGTCGGCGACGTGGGTCGATACCTGTCAGACCAGCGTCGCTTCGCAGGTTCCCGGGCAGGCGTGCCACACGTTCAACCTGTCCGCCCCCGGTTTCAAGCCCGGCGCGTCGCTCGTGCACGTGTGCCGCGTGTCCTCCGATGTTGAACCCACCCGCATCCGCGAGGTGACCGTGGATAGCCCGGAGGTCGAGTCGGGCATTCCGACGCTCACGGGTTCCCAGGACGAGATGAAGGGCCACGTCGTGGTGCACAGCTGCGAGCCGCAGCGGTAGATGATGGAGCCTGAGAGGAACGAAACGATGGGAGGAACGTCATGGAGCGCGTAAGCGCCAGCGTTGGACACACTCAGCGGTCGTTCGTGGCGCGCATCGTCGATTCGGCGCGCACGCTCGTCCTGTCGCGCCTTCGGGCGGTGCCGGGGATGCGCTACGTCTTGGACGCATGCTCGGTCGTCACGTCGTTTGGATGGCTGGTGATCGCCGTGGCGATTGCCTGCTGCGTCGGCGCTATCACCGTGGGCTGGGCGGAGGCATTCGCGTTGTCCGTGGCGTGTGTCGCCCTGCTGGTCATTGCCATCATCCTTGTGGCTGCCCCGTCGCCGTACCGCGTCTCTCTGCGTCTGGCTCAGGAGAGGGTGGTCGCTGGGCAGACGGCGCTCGGCGAGATTGTTGTCGAAAACGACACCTCGCGTCGCGGAGGTTCGGAGGTCATCGAGCTACCCATCGGCACGGGGGTAGCGGAGTTCGTGATCCCGGGGGTGGCTGCGCGCCAGACGTGGGATGAGTTTTTCTCCGTACTTACCCGTCGCCGCGGCGTCATCGAGGTCGGACCGGCACGTACCGTGCGATCTGATGGGCTGGGTCTGTTGCGTCGCGTGCGCTCCTGGGACAACCCGGTGACCCTTTACGTTCACCCGCGCACGGTCCGTATTCCCTTCGATGCGACGGGTTTCCAGGTCGACGTCGAGGGCGTGGTGACCGCAAAGCTGTCCAGCTCGGACGTGTCTTTCCATGCGCTGCGCGACTATGAGCCGGGTGATGATCGGCGCGCGGTTCACTGGCAGTCGACGGCCCGCCTCGGCAAGCTCATCGTACGACAGTACGAGGAGACGCACCGCTCCCACCACCTGATCGTGTTGGACACGTCGCGTTCCTCCTGGGACCACGAATCATTTGAGGATGGGGTGTCGGTGGCCGCCTCGCTGGCCCTGTCAGGTATCGCGGCCTCGCGCACGGTGTCTTTCGTGGCGGGCAAGAGGTGGGTGCCGACGTCGAGTGCGGGCGCGATGCTCGATGCGCTGGCTTCCCTGACGATGAGTGGGCGTTCGGATATTACGGCGCTGGCGCGTCGCGCTTTCGCGTCCTGTCCGTCGGCCTCGTATGTCTCCGTGATCGCGCCCCCGTCGGTGAGCGACGCGGAGGCCGCGCACCTCGCGCAGGTCACCCCGAGGGATGTGACCGTCCAGGTGCTGCGCATCAACCCGAAGCAGCGTCCGAGGCGTCGGCGACTGGAGGGTGGCGTGCTCTTCGACTGCCCGTCGCTGCGCGATTTGGTGCGTCTGGTGGGTGATATGCGGTGAGTGTGGACGATCTGCGACGGACACGCCCGTCCTTGCCCCTTGCGTCGTTCCTTGTGCTCGCAGTGCTCTTTTCAGGGCCGGTTCTCACACACGAGGCCGTATTTGGTTCCTGGGTTGGCCTGACCGCAGCCGGGGCGGGCGTTGGTGTCGGCCTCCTCATTGCGGCGGCGTCGACGCGCTGGTCCTGGGACACGCTCTCTACCTTTGCTGTCCTTCTCGTCGCGTACTTCCTTGTGGGCGGGCCGGTTGCCCTGCCGTCGACTGTGCGCTGGGGTGTCGTGCCCACCACGGATACGCTGCTGACTCTCGTTCGCGGTGCGGTCAGCTCCTGGAAGGATCTGTTGACGCTGACTCCGCCCGCCTCCTCCTACGTGGGGCCTGCCCTGGTCCCGTGGATCTCGGGCCTGTGCTGCGCGCTGGGGGCCGGCCTTGTGTCGGTGCGCTGGGGGCGTCCTCTTCTTGGTATTCTGCCCGTCGCTCTCATGGGCGTCGTTGGTCTGGCGTTTGGCCCCTCCGGCCTTGTGCCGCCGGTGTGGCCTTTTATGGTGTGGTTCGCGGGTGCGTTCCTGTGGCTCGCGTGGGCGTCTGCGCATCAGCGCTTGTCTTTGGGGCTGGACGTGTCGGTGAATCGTCGAGGTCGTGGCGAGGCCAGCGTATCGACCGCGGCGGCCCGTGGTGCTTCCCGTCAGGCTGTGTTCCGCTCCCGGCGGTTGTTGACCTCGTTCCTGATGATCGTGCTTGCGGTGGGGGTCGCGCTGCCGGTGACGGGTGTGTGGGGGCCGATTGGTCGACGTATTGTGGCTCGTGAGCTGGTCGAGCCTCCGTTTAATGTGCGCCAGTATCCGTCGCCGCTGTCGGCGTTCCGCCACTATCACAAGGATCTGGGTGAGCAGCCCGTCATGACGGTGAGTGGTCTGCCTGCGCGCACGCGCGTGAGGCTGGCAGCGTTGGACGTGTACGACGGAACGACGTTCACGATGAGCGCTCCGAAGAGCCGCGTGTCGACCGTGACTGCTGCGACGTCGGACGGTGGGACGCAGGCGGTGACTGTGCGCAACGGCTACGTGTCAGTGGGCGCTGCGATCCCGCGTCCGCCGTCCCAGGTTAGTGGCGAAGAGTTTTCTGCAACGATTACGACCTCCGGAATCGTGGGGCCGTGGGTTCCCGTCGCCGGGGACGTGCGCGAGCTGACGTTCAGCGGTCAGAACGGGCGTGCGCAGCAGGAGGGGTTGCGCGTCGACCTGTGGGCTCATGCCGCCCTGACGACGGGGATTCCTGCGCAGCCGCAGACGGTGTCGATGCGCGGCGATGCGACCGTGGTTCCCACGGATTCTCAGTTCGCGGGTGCCTCGCCCGTGAAGTTTCGCGCGGACAAGAATGAGCCCTATCCGAGCGGCCTCGATACTTTTATGGCCTCCATCGTTGGTTCTTCCTCGACGCCGATCGAGAAGGCGCGCACGATCGAGCGGTACCTCCACAACGAGGGCTACTACCTGACGGAGAACACTGACCGGTCGCGCCCCGGCCACAACCTCAATCGGCTGTCGTCGATGGTGTCGGGCAGCGGGGAACTGATCGGCGACGATGAGCAGTACGCGGCGCTCATGGCCCTCATGCTGCACCAGCTGGGGTGGAACGCGCGGGTGGTGATCGGTGCCTACCCGGAGGGTGAACCGACCGGCAGCATGACGCTGCTCGGCTCGGACATGCACGTGTGGGTGGAGATGGAGTTCGAGGGTGTTGGCTGGGCTGTCTTCGACCCGACACCCGACAAGGATCGTGTGCCGGAATCGCAGTCGCACACGAAGAAGAACTCGCCGCGCCCCCAGGTCCTCCAGCCGCCCGATCCGCCCGAGGAACCCGTCGAGCTGCCCCCGGTGAGCCGAGACCAGGATGTGGCTGCGAAGGAACCGCCGCCCGCCGGCGTTCCGTGGCTGGTCATCGGTACCGCGGCTGGGACGCTGCTCCTGCTGCTCCTTCCCTTCGTCCTCATCGTGGCGATCAAGGCTAGGCGTACTCGCGTGCGTCGGAAGGCTTCGCCTACGGTTGCCCTGGTGGGTTCCTGGGATGAGGTGGTCGACATGGCGCTCGACGCCGGCGTGCGCATCCGCGCCGACCAGACGCGTCAGGAAACCGCGTGGGCGTTGGCTTCGTTCTGGAAGCTGCACGACGGGCAGGACGGTGACGCGCCGGGAGTTGAGCGTGCCGAAACCAAGGCCTCGGGACCCGACATGATTCCGGGCTGGACGATGTTCCGTGAGCGTGTCCCGATGACGGTGGCGATTGCTCGGCGCGCGGACGTCGCAGATTTTGCGGCTGCGAGCGGCCAGCAGGCGGAAGCGGAGTCGGCCTGGGCGGACGTGGATCAGCTCAAGCGCTCCGTGGCGTCCTCGGCCAGTACGTGGGTGCGTCTGAGGCATCGCTTCTCGCTGCGTTCGCTGGTGCGTCAGTGGCACCTGAGGCGCAGCGCGTGTCAGAAGCGACGAGGCCGGGGTGAGCTTCTGGACGACGGAGAGGATGCGGGTGGTCCCTCGGGGCGCTCGCCGAGCGTGAGGAGTAAGCCGTGACGCCTCCAGGACTGGCGGGAACTGGCCCACGTATCGAGGGTTTCCGGTGGATTCGTAAGCTTGGGTCGGGTGGGTTCGCGGACGTGCACCTGTATCACCAGCAGGTGCCCTCGCGCGACGTCGCCATTAAGATCGCGCGCTCCAACGTGGAGGGTGGCAACGAGGCGATTCGCCACGAGGCAGACGCTATGGCCCGCGTTTCCAGCCACCCGTCCATCGTGAACCTGCATGGGGTGGGGACATTGGATGACGGGCGCGAATTCCTTATCATGGAGTACTGCCCGGTGACGAATATCGCGGATCAGGTGCGCGCGCATCCCATGGACGTGGCGACGGCGCTGGACTTGATGATCCGCATCTCCTCGGGTGTGGAGATGCTGCACCGCATGGGCTACGTGCACCGGGATATTAAGCCCGGCAACATCATGTTGGATGCCTACCAGTCGCCGGTTCTGACTGATTTTGGCGTGAGCGCGCGCGTTGGTGAAGGTAAGGACGGCGGCCTGGAGGGTTTTTCCGTCATGTGGGCACCTCCCGAGCAGCATGACGGCTCTGCCCCCGTCGAGCCGTCGCAGGACGTGTGGGCTTTGGGCGCGTCACTGTGGACGCTGCTCGTGGGCCGCAGTCCATTCGAAGACCCGATGGGGGATAATTCGACGGTCGAGGTCGCGATGCGCGTGCGGTCCGGGCGCCTGCGGTCAATTGGGCGAGCCGATGCGCCCGAAGAGCTGGACCTGGTGTTGCGCGCTGCGATGAGTGTAGATCCTACGCGTCGCCTGCGCACTGCCTTGGCGTTCGCACAGTCACTCCAGGGCGTTCAGACCCTCATGGGGCTTCCCGAGACGCCCATTGAGGTGCGTGAAGAGACTCTCCTTCCCCAGCCATCTGGGACGGATATGCCCGGAGGCGACAGCTACCCCGTGCCGCTCATTTCCGAGGAGCAGGGAACGAAGCTACGGGGTATGTCGGCTGCGCAGGAGCAGACGAAGCGATCAGGTGCGGGCTTCGACTTTTCAGAGTCTGGCGTTGTCCCGGTGGCGGACTCGTGGCACCACCCACGTAACCTGTCGACGGGCAAGGCTGCGTCAACCTCGTTCGAGGGAGAAGAACAGAGCAGCGCGCGCCGGGTACCTTTCCTGACGGTTGTGACGCTCGCGCTGATCGCAGCGATTGTGGCCGCCGGCCTGGTCGTCGGCATGTTGACCGGAGGAGGACAATCGGTCCGCATTGATCCCGTTGACGGTCCCACCGTGAGGCAGGATGATCCCGCTGGGCTGACGGTCCCGCCGACCGCACCGACTAATCTGAGCGGTCGCCTGGAGGGAGGGACCATCGTGTGGACGTGGAGCGCGCCGAGCGATCCGAACTATGCGAGCGACGACCTAGTCTTCCAATACCGCCTGGATCGTCCAGGTGAGCAGCCAATGGGAGCACAGAGCCCCATCGCCTCGGTGACGCTGCCCGCGACACCCGGTGGGGATAATTGCCTGACCGTGCGCACGGTCGTGTCGGCGTCGGGTCTCCAGTCTCAGCCGCTGAAGGCCTGCGTCGCCGTGGAAGCGGGTGCCGCGAATCTACCGTGAGGTGGGCTTGCGCAGCCAAGACAGAACGACGAGGCACCCGAGGAAGGTCGCGCATCCCAGCGCGATGCCGAGGACAGTGAAGTTGGCCCGCATCCGCGCCTGCGCTCCCGAGGAACGCTCCGCGATTGGTAGCGCGGGCGGATTATCGGTGCCGCTGGTGCCGGTCATGGGGTTGACGGGACCCTCAATCCGCGCATTCGCAGCGACTGTGATCGCCGCGTAGGGATTAACCATGCCCCAACCGACGGTGGTCGTCGAATCGGCGGGGCTGACACGTCGTGCTGTCGCCTCCAGGCGCCACTTCCACATAGCGGGCGTTTCGTCCGCGTGCGCGGAGGCAACCAGCGCCGCAGCCCCCGCAGCGTAGGCGGTCGCGAACGACGAGGCCCCGGTGGTCTCGTTGTTGGCCTCGCCCGTCAGGCAGTCGCCGCCAGCGACAGCCGTCGTCAGCGACGAGATTGAGGGAGCCGCAATATTGACGTGCACGCCCGACACCTGCCCGCCGTCGGGCACACCGCCGGTCGCACTCGTCACGGCCAGGGCATCCGGGTGCGCGGCGGGGTAACGCGGTACCGTGTCCACCCCGTACTGCTGAATGATCTGTGCATCCGCGTTGCCCGCTGACGCGACCACGAGGGACCCCCGAGCGGTCGCCGACGCCACGGCCTCGTCGAGGCGAGCATCCTGCGTGGGCTGGGACTGAGGGACGACGATGATCTGTGCACCCTGGGTGGCCGCCCATTCAATCCCTTGGGCGGTTGCGGCGGCGTTGAGGCCTGTCGGCCCTTTCTGCGGGTCCTCATTGAACGTGTCATAAACGCGAACGGGCAACAGGGCGACGCGAGGAGCGACTCCTTCGAGCACGGACTGTTCGGGCAGCAGCCGGGCGGCGATAATGCCCGCGACTTGGGTGCCGTGACCGTAGTTGTCGGTGCGGCCATCCCCACCGGGGGAAACGAGGTCGAGGCCGGGTAAAACGACAGAACCCGAGGGAAAATGCGCGGAATCCTGGCCGCGGTCCATTGCGGGGCTGACGGGGGAGAAATGCTTGCTGGCCGGGCTGATACCCGAGTCGACGACAGCGACGGTCACGTTGGTGCCTTGCGTCACCCCCCAGGCTCGCTCCAGGTCGAGACGTTTATCGGCAGTCTGCGCGTAGGCGGTGATGTACTCGGTGCTGGTCATGCAGCTGCCGGTGCCGGGTTCCGCCGTGGGAACGAGCGTGTCCGCGCGCGCGGGCACCGGGGCAGAGAGAATGAGGCCGACCCCTGTGAGAAGGCACATCCCCGCGCGAAGCACGCGCGCAGCACCAGAGCTACGGTGACGGCGAGGACGAGACGCCGGAGTGGGTGTCACGAGGCGCCCCCACCCGTGACTTCCCGGCGGGCCGCTCGGTTCGACAGTTCGACGCCCGACGGGATCAGTTCAAGCCACTGTTCGGGCACCGGCTGGATGTAATCCGTGCTCCATCCGAGGCGCTGGAGAGTGTCGTTCTGATCCTCGCCGAGGGAGTGGCGCACGCCCAGGTCTGACACGAACGTGAGGGGCGGGTCAGTCTGACCGTTGCTCGACCCCTGCGCGAGGGTACCGAAACCGGACTTGACGAGCGCTGCCCCGGGAGAGAACGAGGCGGGCACATCCGCCGTCGGGTCCAGATTCCACGAGGCGCGGCGAGCCCCGTCCTGGGACAGCACAGTGAGGGTCGCGTGCGCGGAGCCGGATGCCTGCTTGCTGATAGCCGAGGACGCACCCGCGCCCTGCCCGTGCTCCAAGGTCGCGCAGGGGACCTGGTCGCGCACGCGGATAACTTTGTGGTCCTCGTCCGTTCCACTCGCCGTCGAGTCGGAGTCGAAGGGGTACAACCCCTCAAGCTGCGACCAGGCGTCGGGGAAAGGAGAGGGCTCAATGTCCGTCTTAGCCACCGTGAAGGACTGCGCGAACGCACCAGGCTGAAGGGTGAGAGCGCTCTCGATCGTGCCGTTGGGCGCGGCAGTTGTGCCCTCGTACAGGGCGGCGGCCAGCGGCGACAGTGGGTAGGCGTGCCCGGACTCCACCAGCACGTAGTAAGTGGTGGTTCCCGTATCCTTCACGGCGATCACGCTGCCCTGGCGCAGGGACGCATCGTTGTGAGGGTACGAGGCCATGGCTCCTCCCGGCTCTGCCACACCCCAGGTGGTCAAATCAGGACCGTCATCGAAGAGGGACACCCAATTTGGGTCCACAGAGATTGGGGAGGTGCCGATACGCAGACGTGCGACGATGTCGCTGGCGCTCGCGGGGATTCGGAACTTGGAGGAGCCTGAGATGACGAAGGAGTCGGCGCTTCCGACGGGTGTGACGTAGGCGCTGCGGGCGCTGCGCAGACCGTTGCTGGACAGGAGCGAGGAATTGCCGACCCAGGTGAAGGTGTGTTCGGAGATAGCGCAGCTGGTCCAGTCGGCGCTCATGTGGTCGGCCTTTGAGGGGACGTCCTCGGGGGCGTCGGGGATCCCGAGGGCCTGTCCCTGGCTGTATCGGCTGAGGTCGGAGTCGGAGATTGTCATGGTGGTGGTTGACGAGTCTCCGAGGAGGCGCGCGGAGGTGCGGTTGGTGATGGGGTGCCACTGGCCGTCTTGCAGGTAGTAGCGGGCACCGGAGCCGGAGACGATTGCAAGGCCGAAAGACTGTGATGAGTCACCGCTGGGGTACAGGAACCGCAGACCGACGCTGACGAGCAGCATGACGAGAGCGAGGGAGACACCGACGATGAAGGGGCGTGTTGGGGTCTGTGGTTCAACTTCCTTGCCGTCGGGCGAACCCGCGACGAAGGAGGTGATCAGGCGACGCCTGTTGTAGCGCTGGGCTTCGAGAATGTCCTTGTTAGTTGCCATTACATTCCCCAGATGTAGAGGGCAAAGGGCGGGATCGCGATGATGATGAGGATCGAGAGAGTGTCGGTGGTGCGCGACAGCCATGGCCGCACCTTCGGGGTGACGACGTTGGTGGCGAGCACGAGGAGGCTGCCGGACAGAGACGTGATGAGCACGATGAAGGCGGTGGTGGGAGACAGGAGTGCAGCAGCGTAGGCGGCCCACGAGAGGATGACGATGCCGGAGACGACGCCGATGAGGACTTCGACACGGGAACGGATCGAGCGGGTCGAAAGCATGAGGGCTGCGCCAGTGAGGATGCTCAGGACGATGCCTTCCAGGGACGAGGTCAGGATCGGGGTCAGGAGGATGAGGCTGATGCAGGTACCCACGCGGATAGAGATGGATAGCGCCACGCCCATGGAGACGGATCTGTCAATCTGGCGGGGGTCGATGTGGGCGGTTGCAGAAGGGCCGGTGACGCGCACGGGGACCGAGGCCATGGCGAGCCACGGGATGGAGAGACAGACGAGGAGTAGGAGAGCACTCAAGATTGCTGTCATGCGGGTTGCGCCGATGCCGAGGCCACCGGACAGGAGACCGAAGGAACTCAGGGTGACGCCGATGATGACGGGGCACAGGCCGCTTGCTCGTAGTCGCCCGGGGAGCACGAGGTGGCACAGTGCGCCGACGGTGAGGGCTCCACCGGCAGCAAGGGCTCCGGAGGCATTCCACGGGCCGGCGGGCAGGGCGCCGGCACCCGCGCAGGCGAGGAGGATCGGGGCGCAACCAGCCAGGACCGCGACGGAGACGTGCTCGAGCCTGCGTGAGACGACGGCTGCGGTGCCTGTCAGTAGAAGTGCGCCGATGACGCCGATGATCGGATAGACGACGAGTCGGATCTCGTCGAAGGTTGAGGCCGCTCCTAGGAGAGAGATTCCGTGGGCTGAGGCCGACAGGAGGAGGACGCCGGCGAGTCCGACGAAAACAGCGGATGCGTAGATGGACAGCTGTAGAGAATCGAGGGGGGTCCACGGGGCGACTGAGGTTTCGACGGCGCTTCCGACGGCCTCGACGAGGTCGTCGAAGCGTTGGTCATCGCGGCCTTGTCCTGCGCGTTCGAGGGTGAGTGATGCCCCTGCGCGCACGCCCTGGTCTTTCAAGCACAGGGATTGGTCCAGGACCTGCCCCGAGGCTGTGAGCACGGTGAATCCGGCGGATGCGCCGTACACGTCCATGCGTCCGAGGCTACGTAAAATGGTCGGGATAAGCTCTGCCAGCGGAGACAGCTGAGGCACTGACAAGTCGACCGTCTGTTCATCAAAAGTGACTGTCAGCGGGGTGAGTGCAGTGGCAGTGTGCGCGCTCTGGGCCATCGTCCCCTCCAGGTTTGGGTGTTCCTAGTCTGCCCGTTTGCCTTCTCAGGGGCAAGCTGTCGGCGCTCTCAACTTCGGTCGAAGTTTACTGAGCATCTGGTGTGACCTCGTGGACTTTTGCCTAATTGTGTGGTTAGACTGAGCGCGTCAGAAGAATGCTTCCAACGGTGGGGCGTTCTTTCAACGATGATCTGGGAGGAATTATGACCGATCAGAAGGCTCTTGATGGAGCGTTGCTCAAGGGCGCACAGACCATCGAAGATGCGCAGAGCAATATCGAGGCTACGCTTGCGCAGATTCAGTCGCAGCTGTCGTCGATTGGTTCGGTGTGGCAGGGTGAGGCGGCTTCCGCGTTTCAGGCTGTGATGGTGGAGTGGGATACCGAGGCCAAGAAGGTGTCGGGCGCTTTGACCAATCTCCATTCGGCGATGCGTTCGTCGGATTCAGCAATGCAGGCTAATGAGTCCGAGCAGGCTGCGTCGATGAATAAGTACAAGAACGCTTACGGCGCGTACTGATTGTTGGGAGAGGGATGTATCATGGCTGACATTTATTACAACTACGCTCAGATCGAGCAGGCTGTCTCCGATATGCAGGCGGGGGCGAGCAGCCTGAAGACCCGGCTGGAAGATATGGACGCAGAGCTCCAGCAGCTGAAGGAGTCCTGGGACGGTCAGGCGAAGGACGCCTACACGGCCTCGAAGGCGCAGTGGAATGAGGGTATGGACAACATTATTGACATTCTCTCTCGTGTTGCCACGTCGGTCTCGGAGGCGCGCCAGTCTGCCGAGGCGACGGATGCTCGCAATGCAGGTGGTTTTCCTGGCTGATGTCGCGTGATTGTCGCGGGGAGGAAGCCGATGTGTTTCCTCCCCGCGACAATTATGAGCTGAGCGAGCAGGCCCCGTTGTTCGTGTCGTGCTAAGTGCAAGTGAGGTTACGTCGTGTTCATGATTCTTTCGCCGAACTATAACCGAGTCAAAGCGCTCATGAGGTTGTCGTCGAAGCCGCTGGCGTCCGGTGACTATGAGGAGGATACGCGGGCGGGTAGCGCCCATACGGAGGTGGATAGCGCGAAGGGAACGTCCGAGGACTTCGTGATTGACCTGAGTGTCGGCGAGTCGCAGACCAAGACTGGGGCAGATAGTTGGTTGTCGTCCTTCATTGAATCTGCGAACAGGCACATGGAGTGCATCACCACAGTGAAGGCGCGTCATCTATCAATTCGGGAATCGATGTCGACTGCGGTGTCCGACGGTGAGAACCTGAGTCCCATTCTGATCAGCGAGGCGGATTCCGAGGCGAGCAAGAACACTCCGCTGACGCTGACGGACGCTGATGGGAAGACAGTCGAGTACGTTGATTCAGGAGCTTACCTCACTGCCTTAGCAGTACAGCGGAACAGGAAGCGTGAGGCCGAGGCTCAGGCCATTCTGGACAAGCTCAATCAGGATGGCGAGACACAGGCAAGCGATTTCAGGACGCACATGGATGACTATGTGCCGGACGCGTGGAAGCCTCAGAGTGCTCCCGACCAAGGTAATGTTCCCAGTCCGAGGTCTGCGTTTCCGGCTGGGAGCCGCGGTTATGTTCCAACTGTTCGCGCTGATACTGTTGCCGGTTCAGGCACGAGCGAGTGGAAGTCGCCCGCTCCGGGAAAGCCGGGTAGCGCGTCAAATCCGATCACTGACCCGGCTGATTTGGACCGCTACGACCTGACGACGATGCCGGTGAATCAGCGCATGACACCCAATGGGCCCGTTGGCGGGCATATGCCCGCCGATGTACTCAACGCGAACGATCCTGCATGGCGTGTGACGGCACCCACTGACGGTGGTGGTGCCCGCATCGTCGGCGGCATGCTGGTGGCCGGTTCTACCGGTGCAGCCGGTGCTGCCCTGGCCCACGGAGGTGGTTTCGCTGGGATCGGTGGGCTTGCGACCGGTGCTTCGGGAGCTGCATTCCGCTCTGTTGCTCCCGCTGGCGGCGTGCTGCGTCCCTCCGCGTTGGCAGGTGGCGGTGTTGCTGGTCGTGGCGCTGTCGGCGGTGCCGGGATACGGACGGGGATGGCTCCGGTAGGTTCAGTTACTTCCGGTTCGCGCGCTGTGGGTGCTCGTGGCGAGGCTGGCTCTGCCGGTCGTTCGGGCGCTACCGGTGGCGGGCGGGCTGGTTTCGGTGCCGCAGAGCGTACGGGCATGGTCGGTACCACTGGTCAGAGCGCGGCGCGTTCCGGTGGCGCTGGTTCGCGTGGCACGGCTGAAACTCGCGGCAAGTCCGGTGTTGCAACTGCTGGCCGCGGCGGCCTTACAGGTACTGCACGCGGTGGAGACGGTGCTGGCAGTCGTGCTGGTGACAGGGCTAGTCGCGCAGCGGCAGGTGTCGTTCGTAGTGGTTCCTCGAAGACACGCGACAAAAAGGAACAGGTCCAGCGCCGCAATTATGACGTCGTGCGCGTTGATGGTTTCGACGAGCCTAGCGTCGGCATAATGGGGGGTGCTGCTGGCAGCGCCGATCAACTGAAGCCGATTGCCCGTGATTCGGGTGAGGACTGGTGAATGAGGAGCTAGTGGATCAGATGTAGGGAGGGCGTCCCCGGTGGGGACGCCCTCCCGTTCCATATGGGTCGGTCAGATCCGTTGTTGTCTGTGTACTGGCCTCAGTGCGTCGGTTGGTGGAACGCTGTGATTCGCGAGAAGAATGACGTGCAGGAGATGTGTACCGTTAGTTGGTGCGGCGGTGTTTCCAGGTGATGGCTGCGGCTCCTGCCACGAGTAGGAGCGCAGCG
>ERZ773013.552-NODE-552-length-23405-cov-25.690621_pt1 | contig 23405 bp, 23 predicted proteins | sample MGYA00511670_ERZ773013 | MGnify/ENA primary metagenome ERZ773013 (study PRJEB29015, sample SAMEA2738120) | human oral metagenome | biome: human oral; feature: human-associated habitat; material: saliva | place: China | collected 2257 ... | reverse complement strand
CTTGTTTCTGTGCTATACTATGAGTGTTACTTCCCTAGACTGGTAACAGAAAGGGGGTTAGGCTGTGTTAGAGTTATTCATATCCTTAATTGTATCTATCATAGCAGGTGTAACTTGTCACTACATTTGCAAGTGGCTAGATAGATACTTCAGCAAGTAACTAGCACATATAAAAAAGACGGTATTCGCAGTACCGTCTTTTTTCTTTTGCGTTAAGCAATGTTAGTTATTCATTTCCTTAGTCAATTATTATAGTACATCGGATACTTAATTTTGTAAAGTATTAGATACTCACTCATTATCATTAACAGTCTATGCTTTTCAGTTATAGTGAAATATTTACTTCCGATAATATATTCTTAGTGGAAGTAAAAACGGAAGTTATTTTTTAGAAAAACCGCATCATTACTGACTTTATAGATTATTACTGTAAGTCATGTATATTTGACCTTTAAAGAGTGTATATCTTGATTGATTTATACTGTTTATACTGTATGTTTAATCAAAATAGATACGCTTATATAGTCATGGGTTTTCATTGCACTTCTCATTTAGATAATTTTTAGCTTGTTCAATCGTAGGAATTTCTATATTAAGACTAACAATCTTTTTAATTATCCGCCTAGATTTAGCATAACTGATTTTTTCTCTTTCGTCTACATAAGCATTTATCAAGTATAGAATTTCTGAATGGGTTAGGGCGGTAGTACTGTACAAGCAGTCTTTAATATGTAACCGCATCATAGATGTATTGATAAGTTGTATAGCTATCTTTTCATGCTTAACTATTTCATCTGATATATCGTGTTTCTTGTTGGTGTGTGATGCTATATCGCCATATTTAGCAATATTAGCAGTAGGGGTATAGTGATTAATCATTTCATTCAATTCAAGATACTTGTTATTAAGTCGCTTATAACTTAACAAAGTATCTTTTATGGCCTGCTCTTTGGTAGTTATTATGGCTTTAGGTGATTGAGTGGCCGTATATGAGTAGTTACTGGTACGGCTTCTTTTAGCGGTCTTAGGCTTATTCAATTCCTTTCGTATAACTTGCTCATCTCTATATGCTCTATAGTCAGTTGCGTTCATAGTACCTGCTTTGTTATTTAATAGTGTGTATACATAATGGTTCCATATTGGATACATAGTTTTGATGATAGATATATTCTTGTTATTAAAATCTTGATAGGTGGTATAGTGGTTTATCTTTGGTTGCCGTATGGTTGCCAGTTGGTATACCTAATTTAGTAAATTCTCGTGGTTCGCTCATGGTTTGTTCTTAATATGCTCACTGCTTAATCACTGATAAATAGGCGATGCTTGATAATTAATATTCTAAATTTCATGAATTGTATTAGATTTTAAAAATAGAAAAGGCGAGGTGAAACACTCGCCGTTTTTCTCCCCTCTTATAATCTCCCCTCTATCTCTCCCTCTTTCTCTTATTCTTTTTTTATTTTAATTTTTTTCTTTTCTTTTTTTATTCTGATTTATTCTATTCTATTCTTACTCTTATTCTTATTCTATAACGCTTTCGTTACTTTTCGTAACTATAACGTAACAATGTAGTTACGATTTGTAACATTATTGTTACGTTTCGTAACATGACTAATATTTTAATATAACGAAAGTATAGATAATTATTAGGTTTATCAGCTTTTTATTCGTTTGTTTCTCTCTCTTGAATTTTTCATTCTTGTTTTTACATCGTCAGCCCCTGTATATGTATCAAAGGCTTTTATACAAATAACCTTTTTATCATTCATTAATTCGATTAGATTGTATTGCTCTAATTGACCTATTAGATTGGTACATATTTCTATATCTCTATCTAAATACAAGGTTAGTTCGTCGATTAAATCTAGCCCTGTACCCTCGTAGCATATATAGCCATTATGTTTTAGTGAAATATTGATTAGTTTTATATATAATAATACGAGTGTATCTCCGTCTTTTTGTTTTGATAATCGTTTAACAGCAATATCATCAAAGAAATTATGGTGAAATTTCCACCAAAAATAATGTTGTTTATCGTCAATGGGTTCTATCTCCTCTTTTTCTGTTTCACTTTCAGTAGTTTTTTTTGTGGGTTCTATTGGTGGTAACCCATTTAATTTAAGTAACCGATTATAAATATCGTCAAAATCACATTCTTCGCCTTTTTGCAGTTTCCTATTATATTCTGATAACGCTTGCTCTCTTAGTGTGTCGCTTTGACATAAGCCCATATAATCACCTCTTTCTATTAACCATTCACTATATGTGATTAAGTATGTTATTATAAAGTAAAGGTGGTTCTATTAGCCTAGACATAACCTTTCTTTTAGCCTGTGATGTTACCGCATCATGGGCTTTTTTTATTTGTGTACTCATTGTTTTTGTTCCATATATTCCGCCATACATTCAACACCTTTATCAAAGAGTTTTAATGATAATATGGCTACCATCTCGTATATATCTAATTTTCCGCTCTCATATTTATCAATGTACTCTTTTCCTATTTCACATAATTCAAAGTGTATTTTATCTGTTAGTATAGCTTTCATGTTGTTACTCATTTTAATTCTCCTCGTTGTTAGTTGGTTCTAAATAACATTTAACATCGGTAATGTTTTCTGATGTTTTGTAATTGAATTTACTATCAAAGGTGATAACCGCATCAATTCCGCAATCATCAAGACCGATAACTATTTTATTTTCTGTATTTTGTTTAATTGTGATATTATGTTTAGCTTGTTTCATTATGCTTTTAGGCCTTTCAAATCTTGCTCTTTGAGGTAGTCGGTAAACATTTGTACATCAATTAGTACAAGGTTTCTATTTAATCTAGTAACGCAACTCTTGTATTTATCATCAAGTAGCATTTTACTGATAAGCCGTGTTACTGTACTCCGACTAATACTAAACATGGTTACAATGTCTTTAGGTTGAACCATGATAGGTGAGAATGTTCCAGTTTGAGGAGTAGAAAAACCAGTTTTCATAAAAATTATCCTTTCTGTAAAAATAAAATTCATTTATTTAGCCTGTATGCTCGTTTTTGTACACGGCTTGATAGATTGTACCTAACAATATTAAAACGCTCATTTGAAATGAATTAGTCTAGGCAAATCAAAAATATTAAAGTGTGATATATGCAGTAATTATCTATATTCTTAGTGGTTTTTTATGTGATTATTACTGAATATCTGTGAGTATCAATGTATGAAATATTACTAAAGCAGGTGAGGTAATTATATGATTTGATATGAAATGCTTTAGTAATTTCTTTCATTGTTAGTCATTTTATAATTCTAATTTAATTTCTTGATAACATTTACCCTCATGTAATAGGGCTATTGTTTTATGTTCTAAATACTCTAATTTCTGAATTTCCTCAGCCGTCATATCTTCCTTGTATTTAACACGGCTTTTTGATGCGGTCTTTATAAGTAGATTGTTAAAGTTTGTAATAGCTAACCGCCTTTTATCTTCGGTTTTCTCTTTATATATAGGGCTATTGAATACCGCATCATGTAGCATCTTTTGTAAATCTTTACTTCCGTTATGGGCTATCATACCTTTAGTAAATGAGGTTCTTAGTTTCTTTAACTGATTGAACACCCAATCTCTAAATTGTTCAGCTTTTGCGGTATGAGATATACACCCAATTTCAAATATTCCTCTTTCTGTAAATAATCTGACCTCTTGATACTGTACTTTTGATTTTGTGGTACCCACGCTTTGAGGGGTACCATAATTACGTACAGGAACCTTTGAAATGAAAGAGTACTTGTTTTCTTTTAGATATGGTTTACGTCTTAGTATTTCCTCAATACCTTTCTTGCTTTTATATCCAAAGCCTACCGCCAATTCATTAATAGTCATGAAAATGTCTTTCCGTTTAGCACTATAAAATGAAAAGTCATTTCCGCCGTAGTGTTGCGTTGCCATTAATTCCATATGACCACCTCGATTTTACTCAAATAATTCTGTAACATTTGTATTTAATGCGGTAGAAATTTTTAAACACGTTTTAGCCCTTGCTGAGCCATTATGATTAATAATTTTATCAAGTGTTACTGTTGATACATTAGATTTATTGGATATATCAGTAATAGACATTCCATTATTTAGCAAGGCGGTTCTAAACTTATCTTTTCTTAATTTGTAATTCATTATTTTTTCTCCTTTCATAGAGTGAAATATAACTTAACTTGAGTTAAGTATATATTAATAATTAACCTATGTAAAGTATTTATTTACTTTTATGAAATGAAATGATAGTATTTTATGTGAGGTGATTAATATGAGTACAATAAAATCAAATCAAGATAACAATAAAAATGAGGAATTACACGAGCCTTTTTATAGTACCGATAATATTGGTGATAAAATAAAAAAACTGAGGCAATCATTGAAGTTAACAGGGAAAGAACTGGCTGATAAAATAGGTGTATCTAAAGTAGCTATTTCTCAATATGAAAATAATAAAGCAAAACCTACGATTGAAAATCTAAAAAAAATAGCTGATGTAGGTAATGTTGATTTAGATTATTTTCTTGATACACAAACAAAAGCACTGTCAACAGAAGAAGAGATTATGGAATTTTTAGATAAAGAAAGTCTAAAAGTTATGCGGTCTACTTTTATGCGTGCTGATAGTACATTGAGGGCTAAACTATTATTAGAAATAGTGCCTATGTTTTCGCCTAATGATATTCAGTTAACTCTTTTCTTGCTTTCTCAAAGTGTAGCCGATGCTGATATTGCTCAAATAAATGTAAAGTTTAAATTCGAGTAATTAATCAATGTGGTAACTCCTCTAGTATCAAGAAAGGCGGTACTATGTGGATAGAAGAAAGACAAAGTAAAAAGGGTACACGATATAAATATTGTGAACGCTTTGAATTACCTAATGGCGAGATACGAAAAGTATCTGTAATTTTTAATACTAATAGTAGTCATGCACGCAAGCAGGCAACAATAGAATTACAACGCAAGTACGAACAGGCGGTAAAAGACTTAGATATAAATAGGGTAGTAACATTCTATGATGTGGCCATGTCATGGCTTGAACATACTGAACCGACTGTAAAGAGGTCTACACATATCAACCATACAATTTATGTAAATAAGATTTTTACATACATTGACAAGAGGTTACCTATAGCAGATTTAACGGCGATTATATTAGAAGATGTATTACATAAGGTCTATTATGTTGAAAATCTTTCATATTCGTATATGAGGGCTACTTTTACAACAATGAGGGCAATTTGTAAGCATGCTAAACGAAAACGATTAATACCTAACTTGATTGACTATGATGATATTGAGATAAAGAAAAAGCCTTTCAGCCATACAGAAATAGCTAAAAGGCAAGGTAAATTTCTTGATGAGGTTGAATTGAAAGATGCTTTATATCAACTATCAAAGGAAGATAGCCGTATCTCTTTATTGTTTGAGTTTATCAGCTTAACAGGTTTACGCATAGGCGAATTATTAGCCTTGCGGTATTGTGATTATGATAAAGAAAACGCTACTATTAATATCAATGGTACAATTCAGTACGATTATAAAAATAGTAGCGAGGTTAAAAGGGGAACACCTAAAAATATATATTCTGTTCGAGATGTTTCCTTATCTAATAGGGCGGTTAGTATTCTTGATAGTATCATGTTAGAGAATAAACGGCGGTCTTTATGGTTTGAGGGATATATAGACCATGGTTATATATTTACTGCTAGCCGTGGCAACCCTTATGACATTCAATTCTTAAATAGGAAATTGAAAGCAGTACAGATAGAGGGGAAACATTTAACCACTCATATTTTTAGACATACTCATATTAGTATGTTAGCAGAATTAGGGGTACCGCTCAAATCAATTATGCAACGTGTAGGACATAATGACCCTAATACAACGCTTAGTATTTATACTCATGTTACAAAATCAATGCAAGATGATGTAATAGAAAAATTAAACCAACGAAAAGCATAAGAGAATACTTGCCCCCCTTTTTGCCCCCTAAATACAAGACATGATTATAAAGCCAGTTACTATCAGTATAATAGGTTCAATACCTACTATCTCCGCCATTCAATTTTATACTTATAGTATAAAAAGCAGTATTACTGGTCATTTGACCGGCCGCTTGGCTATTGCCATTCTGAGTTGGGCGACTAGTAGTACTGCTTTTTTGTATGCTTTATTAATAGGTAACCTTAATTGTCACTACATTTGCAAGTGGCTAGATAGATACTTCAGCAAGTAACTAGCACATATAAAAAAGACGGTATTCGCAGTACCGTCTTTTTTCTTTTGCGTTAAGCAATGTTAGTTATTCATTTCCTTAGTCAATTATTATAGTACATCGGATACTTAATTTCGTAAAGTATTAGATATTCACTCATTATGTTTGAAAAACTCTTTCTATTTATAGTATGATAGCTCTATATGTTATTTTTCTATAGAAAGGAGCTCGTATGAGTAGAATTGGTTTCTCGCGAACTCAGATTTTAATTCTCGTCAGCGTTTGGCTAACGTTTTTGATTAGCTTTGTTATGCGTCTATCTTGGGCGTCATTGATGCCGATTGTCAATGAAGCATTGAATTTTACGCCACAAATGGGGACGACCTATTTATCCGCCTTTTACATGGGCTATGCCATCATGGTATTACCAGGTGGTATCTTAGCGGATAGAATCGGTTATCGTTATACTATATTGGTTAGTTTACTCGCCATGGCAGTCATCACCGCATTGATGAGTACCATTGATAATTATACCTATGGATGGGTGTTGCGTTTCTTATTAGGTATCGTATCCGGTCCTGTACAGGCCTCTTGCTTGAGTGCTATTGGGGATTACTTTGGTCCTAATCAACGTGGCGCAGCCGTTGGTATTTTCATGTCTTGTACATCGCTTGGGGTGGCGACTGTAAATTTATATGCCCCTTATGTAGCCACTAATTATGGTTGGCAAAATGCATTTCTCTTAACTGCTTTGTTGCCAGTTCTTATCTTTATACTTAGTTACTTTACAGTTCGTAAGCCAAGTGCTGAAATCCTAGCTCAACGTGAAGCGGAGGCTCATGTCGAAGCGGTTCCTGTAGGGAACAAGCCATCCATAAAGGAAAACTTGATTCACGTGTTAAAAAATCGCAATATTCGTTGCCTTGCGTTTGCGGGCTTTTTCGCTACCGGTGCTACATGGGCGGTGGCTCAATGGTCAAACTTGTACATGGTAAAACAACTAGGTGTTAACGCCATCTACGCAGGTCATGTTATGTCCGCTTTTGGCTTGGCTGCACTTATTGCAAAGCCAACCATCGGTATTTTATCCGATATTTTGCCGATTAAGAAAAATCATTTAACAGCACTCGTTATGTTCTTATTTGGACCGGCCTTAATACTCTTTGCGAGCACCACAAACCCAGATATGCTCTTTATTACAGGTCCAATTCTTGGTATTGGCGCATTCATGCACAGTGCGTTGACGAATGCTCTCGTTGTACAATCAGCAGAACCTCACTTGCGAGGTACTACGGCAGGTTTTGTAAACTTATTCAATCAAATCGGCGTTATGTTGGCGCCTATGATTTTAGGTAGTATGCTAACTGCAACTGGTAGCTATAAATCTGCATTGATGACCCTTGCTATTGCACCAGTTATCGGTGCCGTTGCCTTGTTCTTTGTAAGACTAAAAAAATAAATTTCCCTTGTGAAAGCCATAAAACAAACCCTCATCAATAACGATGAGGGTTTTCGTGTTTCTAAATGTTTTTGTAAATAATAATTAATGAGGACCTTGACCACCGCCACGGCCACCATCTCCGCGACCACCGCCATTACGACCGCCGTTGTCACGATTACCATCGTTGTGATGACTATCGCGATTAGGGCTATTAGGCGACATGTCAGCATGACCGCGTCCATGACCATTATCGTTAAGATTCCGGCTATCACGATTCTTGTTATCTTTAAAACCTTGAGGGCCAGGAGGTCCTTGTCGATCTGGAAGAGCAATATTTTGACTAGATGGTTGGAATTTACCCGTTTGAAGTGCATTTAAATTTGGTGAGAAGCGCCCACGATCACCTAAGCTATCTGAGTTAGGTCCGCCTACATGACCTGGTTGCAAGCTTGGCTGCATATTAGTTGGAGGTGCTGGAGGTGCTGGTATAACACGATCCATTGGCGTAGAAATAACAGCATCTGTAGGAGGCATGAGACCAAATAATACGGTCCGTGTCTGTTGATCGACTACAGGAGGGAATACTTGAGGTGGAATATATGGATTATCATATGTATAGGTAATCTTTTCCATCTCTTTAGACGTATTATAGATAAACTCCCCAATGCGTTGTGATGAGCTATTTGGCGCCGCCACATGTTGACCATAATCCTTTGCTAACCGTTGTTGCGGTAATGTATCGATAGGATACCCATTTTCCGCATAGAATGTTGGCTTCGATATTTTCCATGCAGTCATCGTTACCGGTGCATTAGGCTGTTGGCTATAAAATGTGAAGTTTGTATCATAGTCTGCAATTACGTTATTTTTAGTGTATAAGCTCAATAGTCGAGCTTGTACCGTTTTATAATTAGCGGCAGTCTGTTTTGTATGAATCGAGCTAAGATCGACATACATACGCTCGGTATCGCTAGAATACGCTAGTTGATACTGAGTGGGCTTTTGCTCTATTTCGTATTGTGATATGGCAAATCCCGATTGCGAGGTACACAATAGGGTTCCCACGAGAGCTAATAAATATTTCATTATAATTCTCCTCTCCATGTGAAAAAAGTGTACCATGGTGTACTTAAGAATACATGAAAATGAGTAACATATTGTACTTTATACATATATATTTTACAATGTAGATGAATTAATGTACAGGGAGGAATTTATGAATATAATATGTTTTGGAGATAGCATCACCCGTGGATATGATGTGAGAGAAGGTCTCGGTTGGGTTGAGCTATGTAGTGCCGCACTACCCGCATATCATATGGAAAATCACGGCATCGATGGACTATCTGTGCAAGGTTTAATCAATTATTTAGAATCCTGGTGTATCGACAAGTCCTATGAGGAGAATCGATATATATGCATTATGTGCGGTACAAATGATATTTTGCAAAATCGCGATAGCGACTACGTATATAACAAGCTCATTAAAGCCGCTACCATAGCCGGCGAAAAGGGACATGTTATTATGGGCCTTGAAACGCAAATCGATAGTGAAATAGATGGACTTAATCATGTGGTAGTGGACGTAAACCGTCGTTTACAAGAATATGCCTTAGAACATGGTTTACAAACTATCGATTTTTACACCGTTCTTCATGAAGCCGATCAAATAGGACAAATTGTATTTGCCGGAGAGGTTCATCCAAATGAGCGAGGCTATCGCTTGATGGCCTATAAGGCATTGGAAACATTTACACGATTATAGTAGAAAAGAGCACGTTCCTGTAGGATGTGCTCTTTTCGTTATATGTAGTGCTCGACATACGTCGTACACTGGAGGTCTATTATTTTTGTTTGGATGTTTTGTCAGCTGCAGCGTGTGCAGAAGCTGCGATAGCGTAAGCAGTGCCTTTCACAAGTTCATAAGTTTCACCACTGTTACCAGAAACTGTTACAGCTGCTACCGTATCATCAGTGATGGCGAACATAGCTGTTGCATATGGATGTTGTGCACCATTTGGTACTGTTACCGCGCCGGATTTTACAACGATGAAACGACCGTTATTGTTGTATACATCGTAATTAGCAGCTTGTTTTACGCCATCATAGCTTTCATTATAAGCGAACAATGTGGAAACTTCGCCCAATGTTACTTGGCCAGATTGTTGCATAGCGCGTAATTTGGATGCAGCTACGGATGTAGGTTGTGTCATGTTAACAGTAACGCGTAAGGATGTGTTGTTTACGATGGCTTCTGTAATAACATTTGTTGTAAATACATTAGCGATGCCATTACCAGCACGGTTGTAAGAACTTGCAGTTTTTACTTGGTAACCATTTGTATAAGCTGGTAAATCGAATGTATAAGAACGGCCATTCAACAATACATCAAATGCGTTCAATTGGTTATTTCTGTATGTGGATACATAACCGCTGCCACTTTTGCTGAAAGTAAGTGTAGCCGGTGCATCTACAGCTTCTTGTTGAGGTGCATTAGGGCTTGGAATTGGATCCATGATTTGCATGCCTACAGCTGTTGTTTGTGGAGCCACGAAGATTGGGTCGCCTAATTCTTTGGAAACAGGCATTTGTTGGCTCATATCACCTGCTGTATATGGTACAGCTGGTAATGGGGAATAGTTAGGACGTGGAGGCATTGCTACATAGCTTGATTGTGCAACAGGGGCACTGTTTACAGGTGTGTATTGATATTGAGCTTGTTCTGCTGCAGCGCGTTCATAAGCGCGTGCATTTGCATCCATAGATGCGGCAAATGCAGAAAAAGAAACTGTTGTTGCTGCCAATACAGCAAATGCCGTTGCAATTCGTTTTGTATTCATAATAAAGACTCCTAATCTCACATTTTTACAAATAACACTTCATTTATGTTTCATTATACATGATGAGCGTTAATATGTAAATAAAATATAAACAAATTTAATTTTTTTAATTTTTGTAAACAGAATAAGGGAAAAATGAGAATTTGTCAAATACAATTTTAATATTCCATGGTGTACAATAGTATATATATTTATATGTCGTATAAAGTATCCGTGCTATATATTTTGTTTTAGGGATGATGAAATATAAGCAGAATTACTAAATATAAGCATTGTTGTGGGAGGTAGTATGAGTATTACCATGTATTATGGTCGCGCTGGTTCCGGTAAGACCCGTGCCGTATATGAACGCATTCGGCAGGTCATTACCGAATGCCCAGGTGACCCTATTATTTTGCTCGTTCCAGAGCCAGCCACCTATCGCGTGGAACGGGAACTTGCGGAATTTATGCCTCAAGGAGGCTTTACGACGGTCCGCGTCGTTGGCTTTGGCCGATTGGCCTATCAGGTATATCAATCGATAGGCAATGTAAAGGCTCAGCAACAGAGTATATCTCAATTGGGTAGAACCATGTTGCTAAGCCTTGTGATGAAACGAAAAGGGGCTGAATTAGGCCTGTTGTCGCAAGCCGCTAAACGGCCAGAGTTTTCAGCGGTATTGCAAGGTTTATTTTCCGAGTTTCGCTCATTTCGCATTGGCCCTGATGAATTAGAATCTGGTGCACAGCGCGTATCAAATGGTGTATTACAGAAAAAGCTACAGGAATTGGCACTATGCATGTCGGCCTACGAAGAGGAATTGCAGCTTCATGGGCAAATTGATGGGGACCCTATCATGGACCTTGTTCATGCATTGCCACAGTCTCCATTGATGGAAAACTGTCATGTCTTTGTCGATGGATTCCACTGGTTTACACCGGTTCACTTTGAGCTGTTATATATGCTCTTTGATCTTGCTGTAGAATCGGTAATCACCGTCGATTTACCAGCTGACCCTAAACGTATATTGGCTAATAAAGGTCGTCATGGCATCTTTAATCGCTCCGTTGAAATCTTGGAAAATCTCCATAAGGAATATGGAACGAAATTGTCCTTTCAGTCTTTTACAGGGCATAGAGGGACACCTGTGTTGCAATCTTTAGAGGAAAATTTCTTTCACGGTAAGCACAATACTACGGCTGAACATATACCGCTTGTAAGCGCCTATAATCGAGAACGCGAAGCGGATTGGGTGGCTCGTGATATTCTTTCCTATATTGAAAGCAGTCCTAATGCGCGCTATCGCGATATATGTATTATGCTGCGTGAATCCGAAACCTATGGCGATACGTTGGAAAAGGTATTTACCCGCTATGGAATACCTCATTTTGGAGACCGTCAACGACCTATGAACAATCATCCGCTTGGAGAATTGATGACGGATTTGCTTGGTATCGTTAAGCATAGTTATAGTCGTGACATCATGTTTCGTTTATTGAAAACGGATTTGACACCTCTTACTCGCGAGGCCGTGGATGAATTAGAAAACTACGTGCTCGAATTTGGTATTGATCATCTACAGTGGGAACGAGATAACTGGTCCTATATGCGCCGCGTAGCGGGGCTTTCAGACGAAGAACAACCGGACGCACTGAGACATGCGCGCGTGAATGCATCGAGACAGGCCATTATGGATATTTTGATACCTTGGTTTGATTTTGCTACGTCTAGCGACGCGCATACAGGGGCGGAATGGTGTAAACATATCTACAGAGTCCTCGAAGAATTACAAGTGCCTCAACGCCTCTATGAATGGTCCTTAGAGGCTGAACGAGATGGCGATTTAGAATCCAAGGCCAGTCACGAGCAAATGTACACTGCGGTCATCGGATTCCTCGATGAAATGATGGTCCTCACCGATACGGAAACATTGACGTTAGATGAAATGATAGCCCTCTTAGAAGAGGCCCTCGACAATGTTCATTACTCCATGATTCCTCCGTCCCTCGATCACGTAGCGATTACCACTATAGAACGGGCGTACAGCCAATCGTGGCCACGTGTCTATGTGATGGGTCTTAATCAAGGTGTGTTCCCACAAAACATGGGCGATGAAGGTTTGATCAAGGATAGAGAACGGGAAGCATTGGCTGAGGCGGGCATCGTTCTTGCGGAAGGCGCCTTGCCGAAGGCGTTTAATGAAAATTTCCTTCTTTATTTAGCGATGACGCGGGCCGAGCAGCATTTAACCATATCCTATGCAGGTTCCAATGATGAAGGGGAAGGACTTGAAAGTTCCCTCGTCATTAAACGATTACAATCCCTCGGTTTCTGTACGTCCCCTATAGAGGTTCCTTTCACCATTCAAGACGGCACAGAAGATGAATACTTATGGCGTCCATACCAAAGTCTATCCCTATTATCTGAACGTTGGGGCGCTTTGTTTAGCGGCGTACCTGTGTCACCACTATGGTGGGGCCTCTATAACTGGGCTCGCCATGATGGGGCCTACAGACCACGCTTAGAGGACGTGAGCCGTGGTATTCGCGACAATAATGATGTACCTGTTATTGCGCCGGAGTTAGTAACTGGTCTGTTCCTCAAACGGGGCTATATGTCTGGGTCGGTAACGCGCCTTGAAAAATATCGTCAATGTCCGTTTAAATTCTATGCTCAATATGGGTTGAAATTAGAGCCTCGCAAGGTTCGTTCCTTTGGGGCCCCTGAAATTGGTACCTTTTTACATGCCAATTTGGAGCGGTTGGGAACGCAACTATTATCCGAGCATAAGCAATGGCGTGATTTAGACGAAACGGCACAACAAGAATTATGTGCCCGCGTAGCAGCGGATATATTAGAAGAAAACCGTTATGATGAGGATGAAAAGACAGCCTATGATAAGGCTATTGAAGAGCGCGTTGTGAGAACATTACAGAAAACGGTATCGCGCCTTGTCGATTGGTCTAGTCGGTCCTCCTTTGATACGATGTATTTAGAACAGGATTTTGGACGTCCCAATGGATGGGACTCCATTAAGGTATCCCTTGGAGATGACCGCTATTTACGTTTAGTAGGGCAAATTGACCGTATTGATGAATATAATCGTGATGGTCATACGTACGGCATGGTTATCGACTATAAATCGGGTAGTACATCGGTTAATGCACAAGAAATCTATTATGGCCTAAAATTACAATTGATGACTTATCTGTTGGCATTAGAATCGGCTTATAAGAAACACCATGATCAACCGATGACACCGGCCGCTGTGGTGTATACGTATGTAAAAAATCCACGAACGCCAGCGGGTGAGCCTGTGTCCTATGAAGAGGCCAAAGCCTTGGCGGATACAAATGGGGCCCTTAATAATAAAGGGTATTTTACAGATGATATCGACATGTTGGAAAAGATGGATAAAAATTTGCTCACCTATAAGAGCAAGGGCCCTTATGTGCCCGTTCGTATTACGGGAAAGGGAACCATCCATTCTGGGGATATGAAAATTGTTAAATCCTCCGGCGAGTTTGATATCATGTGCCGCTATACGGAATCGATTATGGCGGACACCGGTTCTGCTATCGGTAAGGGGGAATTCCCCATTGCTCCGTATCAGTTGAATAAGGCCATCCCTTGTTCCTACTGCGACTACAAGACGGTGTGTCGCTTTGATAATGAGCGCAATCAATATAATTATTTGAGCGCTCTAAATGAGGCGAATGCCCTTGAAAAAATGCGCCATGCCCTCAATGGTTCATCTGGACAGACTGAGGTTAACGCTGATTTTTGTGAAAGTTCTAATACCGATAGCTCTATGACAGGAGGTGACGACAATGGGCGTTAAATGGACACCGGAGCAGGAATCTGCCATCATGTCCCCGAAGGATAGTAATTTAGGGGCCCAAACCTTGCTTGTCGCTGCTGCTGCTGGTTCTGGCAAAACGGCGGTTCTTGTAGAGCGTATTATTACGCGGTTAAAAGATATGGAGAATCCTTTATCCGTACAAGAACTGATGGTTGTCACCTTTACGAAGGCTGCTGCCGCTGAAATGAGCGCTCGTATTGGCGTCGCCTTAGCTAAGGCCATGGAATCCACCGATGATAAAGCGTTACAAGCGCGCCTAGAGCGACAGCTTAATCTATTGCCATCGGCACATATTTCGACATTGCACTCCTTCTGTCAGTGGGTGATTCGCTCTTATTTTTATAAACTCGATATACCTCCGACGGCCCGCATCGGCAACGAAGCGGAAATGGCCCTCTTAAAACAAGAAGTGTTAGAGAACCTTTTGAAAGAGGCTTATGAGCATAATACGTATGGTATTTTTGACCTATCTGATTTCTTTAGTGATGATAAATCTGATGCAGGATTGCAAGATAAGGTGCTCAGTCTCTATGAATTCGCCATGTCTCAATCGAATCCTGACGGGTGGATGCGCCATGCCGTAGAACCATATAAGGCCGCTCAAGAGCAGGATTTACGAGATACCTTATGGGGCCGTGCTATGTGGGACGACCAACAGGCCGAAATCGACCGCATTGCAGACCGCATCGAACAGATGGAACCTTTACTTGAAAGTCCTGTAGGCCCTAAGAAATGGGACAAGGTGTACCAAGAACAATTAGCCGCATTAGCCCAATTAAAAGGGGCGCAGACCTGGTCCGATATGGTCGACGTATGCCGTAACTTAGATACCTTTACAAAAGCAAGTTTTACAAGCCTTGGCAAAGCCTTAGAAAAGGGCGAAGTCGATGGTGCATTAGCAGATGAATTTAAATCGCTAGGCTCTCAAAACAAGGATAGCTTAAAGGGTATGAAAAACGGTCTATTCCATATTGATGAATCCGTTTTGCAACAGCAATTTAAAGACCAATATCCGCTTATTCATAATCTTGTAGAATTGACTATCGCCTTTCACAAAGCCTATGACGAGACTAAAAAAGAGCAAGGCATCATGGACTTTAGCGATTTGGAACATCTCTGCCTGGCACTCCTTGTGGAACCAGGTACAGAAGATGATCCACAACCATCCGAAGTGGCCCTTGAGTTACAGGATACGTTCAAGGAAATCATGGTAGACGAATACCAAGATACGAATGGTGTACAGGAAACCATTATTAACCTCATTTCCCGCGTGGATAATCGTTTTTACGTAGGCGATGTGAAGCAGGCCATTTATAGTTTCCGTATGGCGGATAGTTCGTTATTTATGAACAAGTATAATACGTATGGGCTCATGAATGATGCCGTTGAGCGCCGCATTGATTTGGCGAAGAATTTCCGGTCTCATGAAAATATTTTGACCACTACGAATTTCATTTTCTACCAAATTATGACCCAAGAGGCAGCGGAGCTTGATTATGGTGAAAAAGAATCGCTTATACCGGGCCGTATCGTAGAGGATGCGCCATCCGATTGGGTGGGCGGCGCTGTAGAATTACATCTCTTGGATACGAGCGATACGAATCGTTCTGACGAAACCGATGGTGATTCCGAAACCGCAGGCGATGAACCGGAGAACAATGAGCGAGAGCTTGATTTTATTATTCAAAAAATCAAGGAATTGCATGCCTCAAAGAAACAGGTGCAAAATGCGGATGGCTCGTTCCGCCAAATTCAATGGCGTGACTTTGCCGTATTGCGTAGGTCCCTTGCTGGGTGGGGTACACGGGCCGTAGCAGCTATGCGCCAAGCCGGTATTCCAGCCGTTGTTAATGAACGAGATGGCTATTTTGAAGCGCAAGAAATCCAATTGCTCTTATCCTTGTTACAAATCATCGACAATCCAGAGCAGGATTTGCCGATGGCCGCCGTATTGCATTCAGGGCTCGTAGGCCTCGATGCGAATGAACTCGGTGCATTGCGCCTTACCGGGGACGGCTCTTTATGGTCTGTTATGCCTCTCTATGCAGAACAGGCTCAAGATGAACGTTTGCTCCAATTCATCGCTCATATCGAGCGTTGGCGTACACTATCTCGCCGTCATGGTGTAGCAGATCTATTGTGGGATATTTACGAAACATTGGACTACGTGAACTACGTAGGCGCCATGCCGAATGGCCTCGTGCGTCGCGCCAATGTGATGGCCCTCTATGAACGGGCTAAGGGATTTGAATCCTCCGGATTCCGAGGGCTCTTTAGGTTCCTTCGCTTTGTTGAAAGCTTACGCGATAGCAATCAAGATATGGCCGTTGCCAATGTAGTTACCGAAGCAGATGACGTAGTGCGCCTTATGACCATCCACAAAAGTAAGGGCCTTGAATTCCCTGTTGTATTCCTGTCTGGTGTACAAAAGAAATTCAATACCATGGACTTCAATTCACCATTATTGGTCGATAAAAATGGCGGTATCGGATTAAAGGGCTATTACCCAGACATTCGCGTATCCTATCCGTCCATGCCGTGGCTCTATTGTAAATCCATCAAATCGGATGCTATGAAAGCCGAAGAACAGCGTATCCTCTACGTTGCATTGACACGGGCACGGGATAAACTATTCTTGACCGGATATATTAACAAGGAAATCAAAAAGGAAAAGGGCGTTGGCGCTCATATAAAACATGCGGCCTTGACGCAGACCCAAGCATTAGGTGCCGATCTAATCAAAGCTGGTAATTCCTATTTGCATTGGCTACTCATCGCCTTCGCTCGTCATCTAGATGGGGGTGCACCACTTCGTAATATCATTGAACTCGAAGGAGAAACAAATTTTGACTTGCTCGACCGTCAATGTCAGGTAAAGGTAGAGATTCATGATGGTTCTCTTTATGGAGATTTAGATTACAAGGCTGATGTGGATGAAACGACCATCAATACGGTTCGCGTATTAGGTAAGGTAAATGATGTAGAATTGCCAGAGGAAATCGTACAGCGCTTTGCTTTCACCTATCCAAATCTTGTAGCCGCCAAGACGACGGCTAAGATTTCTGTTAGTGAATTGAAACGACGATTTGCCGAACGTGATGCGGAGGCAGTATCGGCTACGGTATTAGATACAAGTATTCCTGCTATTAGTGAAATAGAGATAGCCGATTCCGTATTTGGACGCAAGCCGATGGCCATTGCTGACGCTGAGGAAATTGTAACGGGTGCGCAATGGGGTACATTGATGCATGAAGCAATGCAATGGCTACCTGTTAAAAAGTATACGCAAACATCCATGACAGCTATGCTCGATTCATTGCAAGCAGAAGGCAAATTTAGTGATGAAGAACGGAGCCTATTAAGTGATCGTAGCTTATATGGATTCTTTAACTCTGATCTGGGCCAGCGTCTCATTGCATCAAAACGAGTGGAACGAGAATTGCCGTTTAGCATGCTCTTTGACGGTAATCGGGTATATCCTGATGTAGAGAATGGTGAGCGTCTATTCTTACAAGGGATTATCGATACGGTCTTTGTAGAAGATGATCAATGGGTCCTCGTGGACTATAAGACGGACCGCGTTAAGAGTGGAGATGAGCTCATTCGTCGCTATAAAATACAAATGGACCTCTACAAAGAGGCCCTAGAACGATTGACAAATATGCCTGTGAAAGCAAGTTATATTTATAGCTTCCGCTTACATGAAGCGGTTCTATTGTAAGCATATATAAGACAATCGACTTAGCATAATACGAACCCCCTTTACTGGTTTATCAGCAAAGGGGGTTCGTATCGCTTAGAGAAGCGGTTTTTTCTTTTGATGTTTTGTCGGTGCAAATACCTTGAGGACCCGTGGTAATACCTCAAGGTCTACAGGCATATAAGGACCTGCGTCACCATCCATGTTGGTTGGTAAATTATCTATATTGCTCAATAATTCGATATGAGCTTTTTTGACTGTTAATGTCGTTGTATTGCTAGAGTTATAGATGGCGCCACTTAGGATAAGAGGTAGAACCTTGAAGATATCGAGGATGAAGTATTCCTTAAAAATAACGAGGCGCATATACCCATCATCTACGGAAGCCTCTGGCATAAAGCGTTCAAAACTAGACACTACGTTGGTGAGTAGGGCTAATACAAGTGGTGATTTGCAAATGAAATCATCATCTTCCGTTTGAATGCGGTATGTATAGTCCTTTGTAGTGAAGAGGGCTTGACCGGCGCGCAAGAAGTAGGCCAATGGACCTAAGATGCGCTTTTCCTTTGGCGTTACCTCTTCGATAACCTTTGGAATGACACCGGCTGCAATATTATTGCAGAAGTATTTATCATTGCAGCGACCAATATCGATGGAGCGAACTTGGTTGATATCGAGACGGCGAATTGCCTCTAATGGTCGTTGTGGAATGCCGAGAGCACGAGACATATCGTTGACAGTTCCTACCGGAATAAAGCCAAAGGTTGCTTTGAAACCGCCTTGAGCAATACCATTTACCGTTTCATTAACGGTACCATCGCCACCCATGCAGAAAACGGCGTCAAAACCATCTTCACAAGCGGCCTTTGCAAAACGGGTTGCATCGTCGGCACCGGTGGTAAATTTAACTTCAATTGTGTCAAAAAGGGTGCTCAATTTCCACTGTAAATCAAGGGCGTATCGGCGTGCTGCACCGCCGCCAGATACAGGGTTAATGATAACCAAACAACGACTCATAGGGGTAACTTCCTCACTTTTTAACTGTGACTATCTTGAAATTGACAGTCATATGTACGGGACTTATAATTATAGGGTATACAATTATTATATATACATGTGTTCGTATATAAAAATGCTTACATTCTATTATACTCATTTTAGGCGTTCATTGAAAGTATGAAAGCGTGTAAACATTAGAGGGGACCTAAGGCTAGAAATATGACAAAAGACGTGAAGGGTACAAAAGAACCAAAAGATGTGTATCATTTTTCCGCTGTAGATTCAATTGAACGATTGCCTTTAAGTGAACAAGTTTATGTGACCTTGAAACAGGCTATTTTAACAGGGGAGCTATTACCGCAAGAAAAACTAAATGAAGTTAAGATCGCAGAACAGCTCAAAGTCAGTGCAACGCCAGTTCGCGAAGCTTTCAGAAAATTAGCAAAAGATAACCTTGTTGTTATCGTGCCATGGAAGGGTGTTACTGTTAAGGCGGATACACCAGAAGAAATCGTGGCGCTATATCAATGTCGCGAGGTTATGGAAGGTTTGGGGGCGCGTTTGTGTGCTCGTCACGCTACGCCAGAACAAGTGGCAGAGCTTAAGGAATTATGCAAGGAAATGCATGCTATTGAGGACGCTACGGCACGCGTAGAGGTTAATAGCCGATTCCACAGCATGATCGCTCAATTCTCGGGCAATGATCGCGTTGTTGATTACTTAGCCGATTTCCGTGAACGCGTAAATCGCGATATGTATTTGAGTTCCTTCAATGCAGTGCGCACACACGATTGTGACGATGAACATGATCACATCGTAGATGCCATTGAACGTCACGATGAAGTGGCCGCAGAAAATGCGATGCGCAAGCATATCAATAATGCGTTTATCTTTAAACGGGCTAATGCGGAATTACAAGACAAGAACTTGAACGAAGTATAAAAACTACATAGACATAGTAAAAAGGACCCTAGATAGGGTCCTTTGTTTTGCAAAGTCATATATAAGATATTGTAAGGGGTTTATCTTTTATATATGTTGTACGTGTTAAGTAGGAATTACTTTATCTCGTTAATCTAATTTTTGAAAGGTTATATAATGTTGTTTTTATTGAATATAAGAGAGTGTAATAAAGAATCAATTTTGTCCCTATTCATATGAGGTCTATTGATTAGAGACGTTTTTTTAGTTCCAAAAAGCGCTGGTGTGCTAGTCGGAAAAATTCGACTCTTTCATAATGTTTTGAAAGATGTCTATTACAGGATTTATAGTCTTGCGTACGAAGATGTAGCAATTGACTGGTAGAAATATTGAGGCAATAAGCAATTTTAAATACTACCTCGATGGATACGCCTGATATTCCGTATCCACATTCTAATTTACTCAAATAGCTGCGACTAATGCCTACGACATCGGCCAATTGTCGTTGTGAAATGCCCATCGACGTTCGCAGGGTAGAGATTTTGTGACCCAAGCACATATACTGTTGCTGAAATTTTGGGTCTTGATAATGATTCCGTCGGTAGGCCGGCATTGTAAGTGTAGGATCCTTCATAAGACCTCCTTTCCGATCCCTACCTTGTGCTTTTAGTATACTTAGCAAATACATTGTTGACTAATACGTAATATGTGATAATTATTATGTATATATGATAATTACACGAAATGTTAATTTTATGGAGATCTATTATGGAAAAATATATAGCTATCGCCTGCGGCGGTGCTCTTGGTGCACTAGCGCGAACAGTGGTAGGAGAATGGGTAATGGCGCGGTTAGGACCTTATCCTTTTGGCACCATTACGGTTAATTTAATCGGGTGTTTAATCATCGGTATCATCTTAGGTGCCTATCTTTGTAGACCCGACTGGCCTCAATGGGTTCGGTTCTTCTTAGTCGTTGGTGGACTTGGTGCCTTTACCACATTTTCTACATTTGCCTTTGAGCTTTTACAGCTCTTAACATCTGGTGATGTTACAGATGTTCTATTCTATGGGACGGTGCAAATCCTCGGCGGTTTAGCCCTTTGTGCCATCGGTATGTGGATTGCTAAACTCGTATGTGCGTAAATGCATATTAGCAGCCATCGTTCATATGATATAGTAAATATATTGCTATATATTACGTTTGATATACATGAAATAGAATATATATTGAAAGGTTAGATTATGAAAGAAATAAAAGTACAAGATGCAGTTGGACATGCATTGGTACACGATATTGTACGCATCGTCATTGGCGAGGTGAAAGACACACCATTCCGCCGCGGTCATGTGATTACAGAAGCAGATGTGCCAAAATTACTCGATCTTGGTAAAGAACATATTTATGTAATGGAGCCAGAAGATGAAGGGTTTCTCCATGAAGAAGATGTGGCCCGTGCCTTGTATGCTATCGCAAAGGGGGACTACATGCACGATGGTCCTATGGCACAAGGTAAAATCGAGGCCATTGCCGATGTAGATGGCCTACTCAAGGTGGATGTAGATAAACTATACGCTATCAATAGCATCGGTGAATTAACTATCGTTACGAAATTGAATAATACGCCTGTGAAAGCGGGCGATAAAATCGCTGGTATGCGTTGTATTCCATTATTGCTAGAAGAACAACAAGTAACAGCAGCTCAAAAAATAGGTGGACCTATCTTAAACATAAAACCATTTGTACGCAAAACAATGGGGATTGTAACAACTGGTTCTGAAGTGTTTGAAGGACGTATTAAAGATGCTTTTACGCCTATTATCGAGGAGCGTTGCGCAGAATTTGGGGTGAAAAAAATCGCCCATGAAATCGTAACAGATAACACGGACGATATTGTGGCCGCTATCGACAAGGTGAAATCGGCGGGTGTAGATATCATATTCTGCACCGGAGGTATGAGCGTAGATCCTGATGATTTAACACCGGGCGCCATTAAACGCTACGCTGATCGCGTTGTAACATATGGACTTCCTGTCTTGCCAGGCTCCATGGTGTGCATCGCATACTGTGCTGATGGCACGCCAATTCTAGGCGTACCAGGCGGTGTTCTATTTAGCAAACCAACGGCCTTTGATGAAATCGTACCACGGCTCATTGCAGACGATGAAATTACAAAAGAAGATTGTATCTGTATGGGGCATGGTGGGTTCTTAGGATAAGAAGTTACAATGATCAATGAAATGCTTATAGAAAAATGGGTATTTACAAATGAATTTATGATTATTTATTATTATTAAAAACAGTATGTAACAGTATGCAATATAAAGGACTTTTAGTGATGAAGTTAAAAACAAATTACTCTGTTTTTTGGTACTTATTTTTAGGCTGCTCTTTTATATGGCTAATTTGTGGATTAAGCTACAATTTTTTTTATAATGATAAAGTTGAGCAGTCTAGAGTAGAACTGACACAAGCTTTAAATGCATATTTTCCTCGAGAACAATATATGATTACTAGTGAAGTATATGAGGCGAACAGAAGAACTCTTTTATCAAAAGGCTTAGCAATTAAAATAAGGAAAGATTCATTACATAAAGATATAAAATTAATAAAACCTATAAGTGGGAATTGGACGTTAGTTGACCAAACTAAGAATCGTTATGTATATGAAAATGAATTATATAGAGTATATGTAACAAAGGATCCATTAAATGATGGATATATTGTAGTGTTAGCGCGTAATAATTGGTTAGAACTATTGCATTTATAATTAAATTGGTTTTGATTAATATACCCTTTATTTAGTAGATTACTTTTAACTAGAGGGCCTACTATAAAAAAGAAAGAATGTCGTGTCTGTAGCAATAGAGGTCATTAGAATTGGCGACAAACGACCATCTGGATTTGGGTTTTCCTATAGTATAAATAGAGAACATTCAGTTAAAAAATATTCCTAAAAATTAATGTGAGGATATATGGATAGAAATTATTTTAAATTGAATAGGATACCTTTTGCAGTTAAACTCTATGTTGGTTTTGCCTTATTTGTATTTCTACTAATGGGACTTATTCAGCTTCATTCGTATATTAATAGGCCGGAGCAGATGCAAAGTCTTCAATTATATGAACAAAAGTTAGAAACTATATCCTCAAAAAAAATAAATGAGAAGTATTATGCATCTGGTAGAGCATCTCAAAATAATAATCTTGAAATTACATATGACTCTGTTACAATTGACGATGTTAAAGAGATACTTTCAAAACAAAATATAGGTTGGAACGAGATAAGCAAAAATCGTATAGTTGGACACGATTATGATGTTAATGTTTATATCGAACTATTTAAAGAACGAGGTTCTAATAAAGTGATTTTAATATTACAAAAAAGAAACTAGAATTTTCTTACGATAACAAATGATTTGTA
>ERZ773013.550-NODE-550-length-23450-cov-26.222654_pt1 | contig 23450 bp, 27 predicted proteins | sample MGYA00511670_ERZ773013 | MGnify/ENA primary metagenome ERZ773013 (study PRJEB29015, sample SAMEA2738120) | human oral metagenome | biome: human oral; feature: human-associated habitat; material: saliva | place: China | collected 2257 ... | reverse complement strand
ATACTTTAAATGGCAGCATAAAAATAAAAGGGGATATGTACGAAGACTATAAGGTAAATTAGATTCTTTTAGAAAAGGCGGTGTATTAAATTCATGGATTTTGGAATGATTTTAAAAAATTTAAGAAAAGAAAAGGGCTTAACCCAGGCCCAACTTGGTGCTAAAATAGGCGTCACTGAGAAAACTATAAACAACTATGAAACTAAAGGTAAAAGACCTAGGAATATTGATGTATACTATAAGTTATCAGAGGTATTTAATGTAGGTATGTCAGACCTTGTAGGCGAAGAAGAAACTTTCTACTACAATGCTCAAAAACAATACGGATATAACGGTAAGAAGCAAGCCAGAGAACTTGCAAAAAATCTATCTGGTATGTTTGCAGGTGGTGAACTTCCTGAAGAAGATGCCGATGTAGTTTTTAAGATGATTCAAGAAGCTTATTGGAAGATGAAATTAGAAAACAAAGCGAAATACTCAAACAAAACAGGTGACTAAATATGAATGTTGAAGAAATTCGTAAAAAGGTAAAAGGCTTAAGAGTAAATATAAAACTAATGATCCATACCAACTACTAGATTACCTAAATATTCGATTACATTACTTTCCTTCTCCTACCACTTCACTGCTAGGAATGTATACTAAGGTGCTTAATGGAAGGTTTATCTACATATCAAGTGAATTAGACTATAAAGAACGTTCTGTAATAGCACATGAACTTGGTCACGATCAGCTTCACAGATTTCTTATGAAGAAAAAAGGACTAGGGAGTTTTAATTTCATCTCAAATATGAGTAACAGATACGAGGATGAAGCTAATCACTTTGCTGCTGAACTTCTTATAAGTGATGCATCAATAGTCGATATGGTTTGTTGTGAGATTCCGATGGTAACTTCTTTTTGTAAAAAAGATGCTATTGCTCCAAATATGCAAAACATCATCAGCAAATATAGCAATGCCGTTCCTATGCCGAGCAGTAATGTTAGAAATGCAGTGATGATACTAAGCAGCAAGCTGATTGGAAACAGTATTATTTTCGTTATCCACCTAATCATTTTTTATTCATCACTTCCCAATTCATACTTTGTATCTCCACACACCATATCAATGCAAACATTCACATCTATATAATTTTTTAGGACTTTTTTTCGTCCACCTTCGCCATCTTCTACAAATACATAATGCTTGTAAAACTGCTTAAAATGCAGGATTTTCACGATTTCACTCTTTGTATCAACGCTATGCACTCCGTATGTCCCGTATGTGGGAACATATCTATAAACCTTTTAACGATAGCTTAAGGTTATCGTTAAAAGGTATTAGCTCGACAAACTGGGATTTAAATTATCGATGTTTTCTCTTAATCCACGTAAAAACCAAAAGTGCAAAGAAGGCATAAGCGATAATTGCAAAAACAGATGCTTCTACGCCAAAATCGCCACCTGTAATCAGTCTATTACCTGAAGATAATACAAAATTATAAATAGAATCACCATCACTTTTTGTTCCGAAATGAAAAACAGTGCCAACAAACACCATATTCCAAACACCGTGAACAATTGTACTATTCCAAATGCTATTGGACTCTATTGTAACTAGTGAGAATAGTATCCCTACCAACGTACCGGCAAATATCAACTGTATTGTACTAATTAGACTTAAATTATTACCTATTATATGCAAAATTCCAAATAATATTGATGGTATAAATATTGCTATCGCTCGATTCCATTTTTTTTCAAGCAAGCCTAAAATTACTCCTCTAAAGACACTTTCCTCAACAATTCCCGTAGCCACACCGTAGAATAACAACGAGGAGGTTACTATTACCAATTTATGCCCCTCGTTTCCCGCTGTTAAATTTCCTCCAGATAGTATTAAACAGATCATAACAAAGCCAGTCATAGTAAGTGCAACTATGAAATATTTAAAATTCATTCTAACTGGTGTTATCCTGAAAGTTGATAAATTTCCTCTTAATACTTTTTTTGTAAGTATCTTAATCCCTAGAAGGCTGACTGATATATAGATAACCGCTGACACAATATTTGCGGCCCATGCTGGAATACCATTTTTTGCAATAGTTGATCCTATCCCTAATGCCATCCCCTGTGATATTGCTAAGCAACAAATCGACAAAAAAATTCCTAGTACAACTTTTCGAGTTGAAATTTTATTTTCTTCCATAAATCCCCCTAACAAATTCTAATTTGTCTTCGTATAAAATAATTCCCATTATATAAATCCATAAACTCTTTAGCAAACTTTGTGACAAGTTCATGATCAAGTGCAGTTGCTAATGTTTCTACATGAAACGAGTGAACACTAAGTATGTCAAGTAGTTGCGTTCGTATGTGGGAACATATCTATGAACTTTTTAACGATAGCTTAAGGTTATCGTTAAAAGGTATTACCTCGACAAACTGGAATTTAAATTATCGTAAAATAGCTGAGGTTTAATTCCATTCTTCTTGCACAGAAGCAATACTTTTTCTGCGATTTGAATTTTTTCTTTAGTGTTTAAACTTATATCTGAATCCATATGTTTTATACTGTCAACATATATAGCATAATCATATTCATCTCCCATACATAATTCCGAATCCACAAAATATTTTATTCCTTGTTCATCATGATATTCAAGACCAGCTCTACCTAAAAGTACGATACAATCTCGCATAGTTCTCTCCCTATAAATTCTAATTTGTCTTTGTTTAAAAATAAATCCCATTATATAATTCCATAAACTCTTTAGCAAAATTTGCTACAAGTTCATGATCAAGTGCAGCTGCTAAGGTTTCTTCATTATTATTAGCTCTTGGTGTCCAATTATATGATCCGTGCATTACATAGTCCATCTCTATGATACATAAGCCTTTATTTCATATACTTTATTTACTTAGTGGGTGTAATCCTTATGAGTAGTGTTAGGACTTCAATTTGCAGTAGCACGCAGCCAATCAAACTTCGCCTTGCTCGTTTTCTTGGGCGTGCCTTGCATAGGACGTACATCTGCTTCTACTTCGCTACTTCGTAGCTCGTACAAGCAGTGTTACGCATTCCGTATGTCCCGTATGTGGAAACATGTCCACTGGGGTCCCTTTTACGTACTCATAACCGTTTTCGACCAAATATTTAATATCTCTGCTCAGTGTTGCCGGATCGCAGGAAATGTAAACAATTCTATCTGCCTCAGTTTCTACGACAGCCTTTAGCAAGGCTTCATCGCAGCCTTTTCTCGGTGGGTCTAGGATTACGATATCGGCCTTTTCGATTTCGCCTTCTGCTCTGAGTCTTGGGAGTTCTTCCTCTGCCTTTCCTGTGTAATAGATGGCGTTTACTATTCCATTTATTACTGCATTTCTGTTTGCGTTTAGAAAGGCTTCTTTGACTAGCTCTATGCCTATTACTTTACCAGCTCCAGCGCTTGCCATGAATAGCCCTATGGTTCCAACTCCGCAGTATAGGTCAAGTACGGTCTCTCCACCCTTTATTCCTGCGTATTCGACTGCCTTTTCGTAGAGGCGTTCTGCCTGCACAGGATTTACCTGATAGAAAGAGTATGGTGATATCTCAAATGCAAGACCAAGCAGTCCGTCTTCTATTACTGGTCTTCCAGCGATGATTTCTGCGCGGTTTTTGTGTTGCTTTGATGGCTTCTTGTCAGTGATATCTAGGGCTACCGACGAAAGATAGTATTCGAATCCGTCGTCAAAGCCAGGTATTGCGTTTATGCTTTCGTCTACTGCATAGATAAAGCTCTCCAGGTCAACATCCTTTTCTTCCACAGTCGGTACGACCATAACTTCTCCACTGGTGAACGAAGTTTTTACGACCAGATTTTTTATCTTTTTCGCATCCTCGCACCCATCAAAGCTAGCTCTAAGCGCATCTGCTACCGCCACCACCGGTTCGCTCTGGAGCCTGCACTCATGGCAGTCTACTACCTTATGGCTCATACGCCCTAAAAAGCCCACTGACCGTGTTTTAGGGTAAATTGCAAGCCTTGCCTTATTCCTATAGAAATAAGGCTCAGACATCGAAATTATCGTTTCTAGCTCAGGAGCTTCCACGCCACCTATACGCTCAAGGACATCGCGGACATGCCTTTCCTTGAGCTCTAGCTGCTTTTCGTATTTGAGCTTTCCAAAGGCGCAGCCTCCGCAGTCATCTATGTAAGGACAGACATCATCAAGTCTGTGTTCTGATGGTTCAAGAATTTCCTCAACCTTAGCGAGTGCATAGCGCTTTTTGACCTTTGTCACTCTTGCGCTTACTTTATCTCCGAGAACACAGCTATCGGCAAAAACGATGAGACCATCGTAACTTCCGATGCCTCTACCGTCCTTGCTTTGATCTTTGATTGTAAGTTCAATTAATTGATTCTTTTCCATTTGTTATTCCACAAAATTCACAAGTTCACTTACTGAAAGTCTTGCTGGTGCTGGATTATCTGTTTCGTGATATCCCATGGCGATTATCGCTACAACCTCCTGGTCTTCAGGAAGTCCAAGGAGCTCTTTAATCATGTCGTAGTCAGCGTAGCCTAGGATTACTGTTCCAACACCGTATGTGTGCGCAGCTAGGCAGAAAGCCTCTGCAGATACACCTGCATCAAACATCTCCCAGCCATCCTTTTTTGGCGTTGAGTAGCTGCCATCAGGCTCAAAACCGCTCTTTCCCTTTACAATTGACTGCACTGCAATTGCAGGCGCGCGCTTGATTGTCTTCTCATTAAAAGTGAAGCCGAGAACTGCCTCTTCAGCAATCTTCGCTTTGATTTCCTCATTTTCCACAATTGTGTATCTTGTAATCTGAGTGTTCTTCCATGAAGGAGCATATGCTGCAGACTCGATAATCTTTTCGATAGTCTCCTTTGATATCTTCTCATCCTTGTACTTACGAACACTTCTTCTTGATTTTATACATTCTAAAGCTTCCATTTATCTATCTCCTTTATATAAGTTCTGTATTTTCTCGTTCAAAATATTATACATTTTATTTACCGAAATAGCAAAAGGAGATAGCCTAAGCTATCCCCTAGTTTTTAAATTTTCTACACCTATGGTACTACTTTCTTTCGCTGTAGCGGTGTGCATCCTCAAGAACCATGTCCTTAACCTTGATCAGCCTGATAGTGTTGTCTCTTGCAGTCTCCTCAAGCTTCATCGAAATATATTTTATATTCTTCTGAGCTTCAGGGATGATTACATGCTCAAGAGCATTTACACGTCTTCTAGTCTTCTCAATCTCAGCAGCCATAAGCTTGCAGGCCTTTTCCTTTTCGGCGAGCAAAATCATGTCGTCCCTGATGTCGGCAAGCGATTTGATCGCTCCATCTAAATCCGAAGAAGTGAAGGCATATCCGTAAGAATAGATATCCGTTTCACTTGCAGTCTTCGTCCTTACATCAAAGACAGGAATGTTAACGCTCATGACGTTCTTTGTGCTGACGCCAAGCGTCACCTTTTGCTTAGCAGCCATCAAAGCGGTATTAAGAGTTTCGGCATCCATGCCGGCTTTGGCAACAATGAAGTTGATATTAGCCTGACGGATACCCTCTTCGACATGCTTTCTGAGCTCCATGTTCTCACGAACCATGATGAGGAATTGACGCATCAGCTCGTCTCTCTTATCTTTGAGAAGCTTGTGACCCTTGCGGGCAACGGCCAGCTTATCTTTGATCCTAGAGAGCTCCATACGAGTAGGAATTATTTGACTTGATGCCATATCACGCCTCCTTATCCTTACTTCGCCTCATAATACATATCGAGCCACTTGTCATTAATTCTCTTGAGTTCACTTCTTGGAAGGATTCTCAAAAGCTCCCAGCCGATATCTAGAGTCTCCTCAATAGTTCTATCAGTGTTATAACCCTGGTTTACATACTTGTCTTCAAACTCGTCTGCAAACTTAGCATACTTAAGATCGATTTCTGTCAAAGCAGCTTCACCAAGGATGGTCATAAGCTCCTTAGCGTCCTTACCTCTAGCATAAGCAGCAAATAGCTGGTTCATTGTGTTAGCGTGGTCGCCTCTTGTCTTGCCTTCGCCTATACCCTTATCCTTAAGTCTTGATAGGGATGGAAGAACGTTGATAGGTGGCTTAACACCCTTACGGTAAAGGTCTCTGGAAAGAATAATCTGTCCCTCTGTGATATATCCAGTAAGGTCAGGAATTGGGTGAGTCTTGTCATCCTCAGGCATTGAAAGGATTGGAATCATAGTGATTGAACCGTTCTTGCCGTACTGTCTTCCTGCTCTCTCATATATCGTAGCAAAGTCAGTGTACATATATCCAGGATATCCTCTTCTTGCTGCAACTTCCTTACGAGCAGCAGATACCTCTCTCAAAGCATCCGCATAGTTTGTGATATCCGTCAAAATTACTAGAACGTGCATATCGCAGTCAAAAGCAAGATACTCAGCTGCAGTAAGCGCCATTCTTGGTGTTGAAATTCTTTCAACCGCAGGGTCGTTTGCAAGGTTTACAAACATTACGGTTCTATCTATCGCACCAGTCTCCTTGAAGGATTCAACAAAGAAGTTTGATTCCTCAAAAGTGATACCCATAGCCGCAAATACTACCGCAAACTTTTCATCAGTTCCACGAACCTTAGCCTGCTTTGCAATCTGAGCTGCAAGGTTTGCGTGTGGAAGACCTGAAGCTGAGAAAATAGGTAGCTTCTGTCCTCTAACTAGAGTATTAAGACCGTCGATAGCAGATACACCAGTCTGGATGAACTCAGCAGGGTAGATACGCGCTGCAGGGTTCATTGGAAGTCCGTTGATATCTCTTCTCTCTACAGGAAGAATTTCTGGACCTCCGTCCTTTGGTCTTCCCATTCCGTCAAAGACTCTGCCTAGCATATCCTCAGATACGCCAAGCTCAAGGCTCTTTCCTAAAAATCTAACCTTGCTGTCGCTAAGGTTTATACCTGCGGAGTTCTCAAAGAGCTGAACTACCGCTGTATCGTCGTTGATTTCGAGAACCTTACAGCGACGCTTTTCGCCGTCTGCAAGCTCGATTTCGCCTAGTTCGTCGTACTTTACATTCTCAACGCCGCGGACCATCATCAAAGGACCTGCGACCTCTTGAATAGTTCTATATTCTTTTGGCATTACTTAGTCCTCCTTATTCAATGCTTCAGCAACTTCTCTGTCTAGCAAGTCGTTGATTCTTGTAAATTCGTCTTCTATCTTATCTTCAGGTGTGTATTTGAACCTTCCGATAGGCTCTCTTGAAGGCATTGCGATAAGATCCTCTACATTTGCACCCTTTTCGAGCGCAGCCTTTGCTTTTTCGTAGAAGCTCATAACTAGTCTCATCATGAGATACTGCTTGCGAAGTGATGAATATGTATCAACCTCATCAAAGCTGTTCTGGTTTAGGAAGTCCTCACGGATTGACTTAGCAGCCTCCATCTTGAGTCTGTCAGCAGGTGAAAGCGCATCCATACCTACCATCTGAACGATTTCGTTAAGCTTTGATTCGTCCTGAAGAAGTGACATCATTTCCTGACGAGCACTCATCCAACCAGGCTCAACCTCTTCGTTAAACCATTTCTCCATGCTGTCTAGGTATAGAGAGTAGCTTGTTAGCCAGTTGATTGCAGGGAAGTGTCTCTGGTACGCAAGGTTTGAATCAAGACCCCAGAATACCTTTACAATTCTAAGCGTTGCCTGTGATACTGGCTCAGAGATATCTCCGCCCTGTGGTGAAACCGCACCGATTACTGAAAGAGCACCATCTCTTCCATCCTTACCTAGCGCGATAACGTGACCAGCTCTCTCGTAGAACTGAGCAAGACGGCTTCCTAGGTATGCAGGGTAACCTTCTTCACCAGGCATTTCCTCAAGTCTTCCAGACATCTCACGAAGAGCCTCTGCCCATCTTGATGTTGAGTCAGCCATCAAAGCTACTGAGTATCCCATATCTCTGAAGTACTCAGCGATAGTAATACCTGTATAAATTGACGCCTCACGCGCAGCAACCGGCATATCCGATGTATTTGCGATGAGAACTGTTCTTTCCATCAAAGAACGACCTGTCTTTGGATCGACGAGGGCTGGGAACTCGTTAAGTACGTCTGTCATCTCGTTTCCACGCTCACCGCATCCGATATATACGACGATGTCAGCCTCAGCCCACTTTGCTAGCTGGTGTTGGATAACCGTCTTACCTGAACCGAAAGGTCCAGGAACCGCTGCTGTACCACCCTTTGCGATAGGGAAGAAAGCATCGACAACACGCTGACCTGTGATTAGCGGCTTGTCTGGTCTTAGCTTTTCAGTGTAAGGCCTGCTCTTTCTAACTGGCCATCTCTGCATTAGCTGAACTTCTCTATCACCCTTTTCGGTTTCGATTACAGCAATTGTCTCTGTAACTGTGAACTCACCTGACTTAAGTTCTTTAACTTTACCCTTTACATCAGGTGGAACCATGATCTTCTGTTCTACAACCTCTGTCTCCTGAACAGTACCGAGAACGTCTCCGCCGCTCACCTCTTCACTGATTTCAGCTGTTGGAACGAAGTTCCATTTCTTTTCTCTGTCGAGGGAATCAACGTGGATTCCTCTCTTTAGGTTGTTACCACAGACCTTCATAATAGCGTCTAGCGGTCTCTGAATACCGTCGTAGATACTTGTTATAAGTCCAGGTCCAAGTTCAACCGACATAGGTACACCAGTTGAAACTACTGGTTCTCCTGGTCCAAGACCTGAAGTCTCTTCGTATACCTGAATTGATGCCTCGTCTCCGTGCATCTCTATAATTTCACCCGTTAGCATCTGGTCACTTACATGCACAACGTCAAACATGTTTGCATCGCGCATGCCTGTAGCTATTACTAAGGGGCCTGCTACTTTTTTAATCGTACCTTTACTATTCATGTACTATACTGCCTCCTGATATCAGTTATCGTGTGAAAACAAAATATCCGATCCTACCGCTCTTTCGACGGATTTCTTTACTTCGGCTATTCCTGCTCCAGTGTTTCCGTGTGTGCCTGGTATCTCAATGATGGCTGGCACAATCTTGTCCTGATATTTTGCAATTTCATCTCTTAAATCTGCCGCCAAGAATTCCGTAATATAGATTATTCCATATCCCTGATCGGCAAGCTCTGACAGCTTATGTTTTGCCTCAGCAGGCTCTGTTACCGGTATGGTATCAAAGCCCAAAGCAGCAAAGCCGTAAATGCTGTCATAATCTCCTATTACAGCAATATCACGCATACATTTCCCTTACTCTTTCTCTAATCGCCTCTTCAGAAAGATCGTTTTGCTTTCCTGTGAGTACGATTCTAACTGTCTTTATTTCGTTTAGTCTTGCAATTACATAGGCAAATATTGGACCTACTGTAAACGCATTGTACTTTTGCGGTTTTATCGCTCTTATTATGCGGTTATCACACCAGCACTCAAATATGGATTGTGAGCTTTTCAGTGCATCAACGCCATCTCTATAAGTCGTTGTTGCAAGATATGCAGCTATTTCATCCTTGCCTGCTATCGCAGCCTTTATGAGTGCATCTGTGTTTATCGAATCACAGCTTGACATCGCCCTCTTCATGAAGTCGGCACTTTTACCTGTCAGCTGAGCTCTTACAGCAATCTTGATGTTCGCAACTGCGACGATAGACTCTGTGTAATCTTTGATGATATCAACCTTTGATCTGTGTCCTGCAAGGTATATCGCTTCCATGCAGGCTCTATCGATTACGATATCGCAAAGCTGTCCGTCGCCTGTGTGAACAAGACTTTCGTAGGCTTCCTTTGCGGCATCCTGCATATCCTCAGGAAGTAGCTTGTAGTTGCCCTCCTGGATTGCAGCTCTCATCTCTTCACCACTTGGATTCGTGTCGTAGTAGATGCTTATGCCCTTTGGTCTACTTACAGCTGCCTTTATCGCAGCCTTTAGATTGTGATAGAGCTTCGGAATGCTCAAAACAGCGAAGTGTTTCATATCAATTTTAAACTCTTTGATTAGAGCCCAAATCTTATCTTCTTCTGCTGCGAGGATTCTCTCGCCGTCACCCTTTGAGTCCGAGTTTCCCCAGGACTTTTCCTCAAGAAATTGAATGCACTGCTCATAAGTGCCGAGTGAGATAAGCTGCTCGATATCTGTATCCTTCAGGAGGGATGTCTCTAGCGCACGAATTCTCGCGACCTCGTAAACATAATTTTCTCCCATATTTTCTCCTTATAGCCTATTCTCACTAAAATAGTAATTTCTGAACAAGGTCGGAAAGCTCTTCTTTTTTGTCTGCGAAGATAGCTTCGAGTGTGCAGTTCTCTTCGATACCACCGTATGATAGAACAAATCCGTCTTCTACATCTATGGCATCCTTTGATACACTCATATTAGCCTGTCTGCCTTCTGCGATTGCCTTAATCTTATCCTCAAAGTCCTTAGGCATTCTAGCTAGGTCTTTTGATGATAGTGAGATAACTCCCTCGCCCTCGTGTATAGCCTTATCTGCTATTTTGAGAAGCAGTGCAAAGTATTCCTCTTCTGGCAATTCTCTAATCTGCGCCTTCGCGTTATCTATTACCTCAGCGATCAAAGCTTGCTTAGTCTCGAGTATCTTGCGACTACGCTCTAGCTCCATAGATGACTTTGCTCTTTCTTTGATCTGTACAAGCTGAGCTTCAGTTTTTTGAGAGATTTCCGCACATTTCTTTTCGGCGTCCGCCTTATTTTGTTCTTCGATTTGACTTGCCTTAGCCTTTGCTTCATCCATGGATGCTTTTGCAGCTTCGGCAGCTTCATCGAGAATGTTCTGTTTAATTTTATCTAATCCGGTCATTTTCTCTCTCCTTAACCTATGCTAAACAAATATACTATAGCTTGATATTTGATACTGATAGGATTGAGATAAGAAGTGCAAGGATTGCATATGTCTCTACCATTGCAGGGAATAGCATAGCCTTACCGAACTGATCTGGCTTCTTAGCAACGATTCCGATTGAAGCAACTGATGTTTTGCCCTGGTGGAATGCTGATACTAGACCTACGATCGCGATTGGCATGCATGCAGCAAAGATTGTAAGGCCTGTGCCTACGCTCATGCTTGTTACAGCTGTTCCGCCGAGAATACCAATCTTTGATAGTGTGATAAATGTTACGAGAAGTCCGTAAATGCCCTGTGTACCTGGAAGTAGCTGAAGGATAAGTACCTTAGCGAACTGATTAGGATCTTCACTTACTACTCCTGCTGCTGCCTGGCCTGCTTTACCTACGCCCCAAGCTGATCCCATACCTGCCAAAATTGTTGCGAGCGCTGCTCCAAAGATTGCAATTGCAAAACCCATACTAATTTCCATGATTTTTTCCTCCTAGAATTATTTTATCTCTATATACTTACTTTCTGTTGTTAACGGTTCAAATGGCTTTCCACCGCCCTCGTAGAACTTGCCGAAGAATTCGACAAACTGAAGTCTGTTCGTGTGAACATATGCTCCGAGCACATTGATTGCCATATTCATTGTATGTCCAAATATGAACACTATTGTAAAGATGATTGCTCCAAGGACTCCGCCTCCGACCATGCTTCCCATCATATTGATAACGCTGGCGATTACACCAGTTGCAAGTCCTAACGCAAGAAGTCTTGAATACGATAGCACATCGCTGAGCCATCCTGTAACTCCGTAGATATCGTAGGCACCTAGTGCAATTCTCAGAGCTACATTCTTGTGACCTCTTCCTGACATCAATAGAATTCCTAGCATTCCTGCGATAGTGAGCACCTTTGATAACATCACTACTGATGCAGGGAACTTGATTGTCATCTGCGAGATTGATGCGAAAATATCTGTTGGTAGTAGCAAGAGTATAAGTCCAATTAGGAACATATACCAGAATACTACGTCGCAGATACAGTCGATGACCTTGCCCTCCTTAAGCTCTTGGAAGCCTTTGATTGCTAGTCCTGCGAAGAGGTGAATTACACCAAATAGCATACACCAGATCAAAAGTCTCATCGGATTATCAAGCGGTGCAAACCACAGCGGCTTGATTGCGAACTCCTTGCCAAAGAAGGTCTTTGCGATGACCGTTGGTGCGTCTCCGAAATAGCCTCCGAACATCACGCCCCAGAATAGTGTTGAGAGTCCGCAGAAGCCAAATAGCTTGAGCATCTTCTTCATTCCTTCTTCCATCTTTGGGAACTTCTTCAGTACTATGAAGCAACCGATTGACATCAAAAGTCCGTAGGCTGCATCTGAAAGCATCATTCCAAAGAAGAACACGTAGAAGTAGGACATCACCTTCGTTGGATCTATATCTCTAAGCTTTGGAAGTCCGTAGGACTCTAGTACGCCCTCAGCACTTGATGAGAAGGAATTGTTCTTTAGCACCGTTGGTGCCTCATCCTCATCTGTCACATCTGCAAGCTCGATTACGCAATCAAAGCTTCCTTCTAACAGTTCCTTAACTCTTGAAGCCTTATCCTTAGGTATGAAACCTGTCATTACGAAGGTTCTCTCAGATTGCCTTAGCTCTCCGGTAACTTCAACGTTCTTTAGCCTCATTCTGAAGTAGTCGCAAGCCTCTCTGAGTTTATCTCTGCTCTCTGCTGCCTCTGTAATCTTCTTCTCAAGCTCCTCGCTTGTCTGATTTATCGATTCTATATCAGCTTCAAGCTTTTCGATTTGCTCCCTTGGCGTCTTGTCATAGCCTAGCGAGCTCTTTGCAAAACCTCCGCTTCTTAGCGCATCTTCTACCTTACCTGAAACATCCTTCTTAGCGATTACCACAATGTATGCAGCATCGGAGTCCATACAGACGACTTCTAAATCGATGTCTACTTCTTCATCACACTTCTTCTGTACTAACTCGTATATTTTCGCCTCGTCCATGTCAGGTGGCATGGTTCCTATCAAAACCTTAGTTTTCTTCGTCTCTGTTAAATCAAATGGTATATCTAGCTCCTGCCAAGGTTTTAGTCCTTCAATTTTCTCGTTAATCTTTGCTACGAGAGCTTTGTTTTCACTATATTCCTTAGACCAGCCAATCACCTGATCTGCGAGCTCTGTAATGGCTTTAGCATTCTGCATTTCCTGCGTCAGCTTTTCCTTTTCTATCAAAGGCTTGCCTTCAAGTGAGCTAAACATCCCCTTTGTCTCCGGAGAGAAAGTATCCATCACCTCAAGTGCCTGCTCAGTAAGGCTTAGCTTCTTGCTAAATTCTCTGCTGACTTCCTTCGTATCTGTCGTTACAAAGCCATCAAGCTCTTTAAGGGACTTGTCATCGCTCAGTTCTATGGTTCCGAGCGTCTGGATTTTTTCTAGGATTTCTTGCCTATCTTTTTTCAATGCGCAGATACCGATTTTTTGCATCTGCAATACTGCCATACTACATTCTCCCTTCTGAAAACATATTTTCAAATAAATATAATCGACCGTACAAAGCTAAATTAAGCGCTTACAATGAAACGAGTTTCTGGATTCCGCGGACTTACCATTAATGCCAAGCTCTTTACGGCCACATCCTCGATTCAAATGCACTTATTTAACTTACTACTGCGTCGATTATCTTTTGAATTGCATCTTTTTCTTTGCGCTTAGCATCTTCTCTGAGCTCTTCGAGTTCAGACTCTAGTCCCTTAAGCGCCTCCTGTCTGTGTTCCTCAGCCTCCTGTTGAGCGGCTTTAATCCTCTCATCGGCCTCGGATTTTGCTCGCGAAATCTCCTGCTCACACTGCGAGCTGCTTTCGCTCTTCGTTCTTTCAATCAGTTCTAACTCGGAAGCTTTTCCATCAGCAATGATTTTATCAGCCTCCAGTTCGACTTCATGGATTGCTTTGATTGTCTCGCTAACCATTTCTTGTCCTCCTAAATTAACTGAATCATACCCAAATTATATCGTACATGCATACAATTATCAAATAAATATGAATAATTATTACTTTGACTCTTGAATACTTTTTATCATTTGGATAAGATAATATCATTATACCCCTTTAAAACAGTTTTACACAATCCTTCGGACACAAAAATGCCACTGCATTAAACAGTGGCATTTTGATTATGTATGCAAAAAAATACATAAATTATAGATTTTTGTATGAAAATTAATACAAACTATTGTCTAGTTTTATTTTTCTATACATCCGTGCTCCTCACTAGTTTAGATATAGTTTTGCAATACATTGAAAGCGAACTCGCCATACAACACTATTGCTATATTGTAAATCTACCAAAGGTCATCTTGCTCATCTTCATAGCTATCCCAACCACTTGTAAAATTGAGTTCTCCACTTTCTAAATCCATGGCACTGTCATCTGAGACTCTAACATATATATGCCCCTCTGTATCCATGGCCATATCATCACCTGAATCAAAAAGAAATTCACTCTTTGTAAAATTAAATATGCTCATTTAGATATTTCCTCCTTGCGTCCGCTTTGTAATCCTCTCTGATGTTAACAACTTTTTTGTGATATTGATTCACTTCTTCTATAAGTTTGTCAATCTTCTCATCACCAGAATTAAAATCCAACTTAATTATATTTGTAAAAATATTATTACCTAGGGTTCTATCACTCATTATATGAATAAACCCATTTCCTTCACAGAAATTGAATACCATCGTTGCCAGATCAATTCCAAAAATTTCATCATTGTAAATTTCTTTCTCAGTTCTTTCATATGTGAACTGTTCATGGTTTTTCTTAATAGATTCATCAATACAATCTTTAAGCTGATAGTAAACATTTGCATTGTGTCTGCTAATTTTTTCAAGTGCCGTCTTAGCAAAATCACTCTTGTTACTTATCAATGCTTTTGTTAATTCAGCTACAGATGGAAAAATAACGGTTCTGGTGATAAAATCATTTCTATCCCAGCTATCTATTGGGACATCAATATCAAATTCGTCCGTAAAGTATTCAAGTATTTTATCATCAGATTTAGAGAGTGAGTCGATGTATTCACAAGGCTCAACTTTTCCAAAGGCACCACCCCTATAAAGCTCCGGTGTTTCTCTGGCGTGGATTCTATGAAGTAGTTCAATATCCTTATACTCTAAGGCCAGTTCAATTATACTTTGTCTAAGGTCAATAGAATGTAGCCGAGACAATAAATAGTAGTCTCTGTTATAATCAAAATCCCTGGATTTTATACTAGTTTTTGCACCAAACACATATTCTCCCATAGTAACGCCGGCTTTTTCCTGCAAAATCAAAGTTATATAACCCTCATCTATAAGGAATCTGATAAATGTATGATTTTTAAACTCTAAAGCATAGTCAATTGCATTTTTGCCATACTCATCAGGATTTAGAATCAGTTTATCCTCTCTTTCTATAAACTTCTTCCATTCATTTTCATCCTTTGAGAATGCAATCAAATAGTTAGTCATTCTATTGACTTCCGGAACGAAGACTTCACCTGCACTGAGTATTGCTTCACAGCTCTTATCCAGCAACTTACAGAATACAGGAAGATCATAAGTCTGAACTCCTTTCTTACCCTTCAAAATCTGGGATATTTTGTTTTGCATTTTTCCGATATTTTCATGTGATTGTTCAACATCTGTCTCTAAAAGGAACTCCTTACAAAATTTCCTTACAGACTCATATTTCTCGTCTATAATATTTTTTAGGTATGCTCCTATCTCCTCATTTGATTTCACTTTAAACATCTTTCACGCTCCTCGATTTGTTATACCAAAATTATACATATTAATATTAAAATATGATATACCAAAATTGCATACACAAAAATAAGGCCTTAAAAATGGTGTATGCTTTTAGCATACACCATTAAAAATCTACTTCCACTTAAACGAATCCACTATGCTCTGAGAGGCCCTTCCCGTATCCTCGCTACCTGAGTAATTGCTCTCATAAACAAAGATATGTCCGTGATCGGAGGCTATGTAATACTGCACAATCCTATCACCATCCACTGTGAATTCATATTTCAAAACCGGATAGCCCTGCTTTGATGTGAATCCTGATGCAAGTATTTGACTAGCTTCATGTCCAGAGATCTGCTGATTTAATTGTAAAAGTATGGCATGTGCGAAGCTGTCAATATCATCCTTAGAATATGGATTTGTTCCATACTGCACCGATATATTATCTAGTTTTCCTTCGCCACTATAGCTTACTGGAACAACAAATGGTTTTTCATTTGTCGAATCACCTTCGTGAAGCTTCCATCCCTCAGGAATCACAAAACTACCTTGCTTTAAATTAAATGTTTCTCCTGCCTTTGTTCCCTGCTTTTTGTCAATTGCTGTATTTGACCTTGCTTTATTATCGCTTTGAGTATTGTAATTTTTTCGTTCTCCACAAGCTGCAAATAATGTCGTAACTAGTATCGCTATAAAAGCAATGGTTACTGCTTTCCACGTATTTCTTTTCATGGCCTTCTCCTGAACTATTTCAAGTAGATTTAGTTTTCTTTTTCTATGCACCCGTGCTCTTCCGCGAAAGAAAGTATCTTCTGAAGCCTGCTGTTGATTCCAGCTTTCTTGAGCGGAGGCGCACACAGCTCTCCGAGCTGTGTGAGGCTGGCGTCGGGGTTTTCCGCGCGGAGCCTTGCGGTTTCGCGCAGCCTCGGCGGCAGCTTGTCGAAGAGCCCGCGGGATTCGATGGCGCGGATGGCAGAAAGCTGCCGCTGCGCCGCGTCAAGAGCCCTGTCCATGTTCGCATTATCGCAATTTGTAATGCGCACAGTGCGGTTCCTCATCTGCTTCTTAATTACCGTGTTGTCAAAGCTCAAAACATGGCTGTGCGCCCCGATTATTGCGAGCATATCCCTTATATTTGAAAGGCTCTTGACATACACAATGTATTTTCCTCGCCTCTCCATCGTCTTTGCCGTCATGTCGACAAAACCATTGATTAACTTCTTTAGGTCAAGAGCAAACCTCTCGCTGTTGCAGACGAACTCAAGGTGGTAGGTTTTGTCAGGATTGTTTACAGAACCACAAGCGAGGAAAACTCCTCTGAGATAGGATTTACGACAGCACTTTGTTCTTACAACATCGTCATAAATACCATCGGAAATGAAGTTATTTCCCTCTCTTACAAGTAAGATTCCTGTTTCACGCAATATCTGCTCAGACCTTTCCTCAGGCCCTATTGTAAGAAGATAGCTCCTCTGCTTATTAAAGCCAGAGCCTTCACCGATTTCTAGCTTTGCGTCAACCTTAAAATACTCTTTGATCAGGCGCTTATAATGTCTTGCTACCGCTGGTATTTCAGTGGTGACAACTATCTTAAACTTTCCCGCACCAGCAAGACGAAGACTTCCAGAAACACGTAAAAAACCTGCCAGCTCGGCAAGCTGGCAGCACTTTTTCTCTATTTCTGTTCTAGCAAGTTCATTCTTTACTTCCGTTGAGAAGCTCATAGCCCTTACCCCCTGCTGTCAATTTTATTAGCACGACTCTGCGCCAATATCTTATGCACAGTCCTTCTTACTCCGCAAGAATTTCACACCTAAGAATTTATTCCTTGATATTGCCCTCTGTAATATGTTTATCGATTATATCTTTGATTACCTCAAATAGTTCCTCTGAGCCATGTCTCGTCTTCTCTTGCCTGCGCATGATTTGCTCCTTGGTGACTCCGTGTTCCTTCCAGTCCTCGCCACCATTTGCTTCGTGGAGAAGTACAGGCTGAAGATTGTCCATAGCCTTTGCAAACCTTGCCTCTGCTGTTTCCTGTGCCTCGAACTCGTCAAACAGAGCCTCTAGCTCCTGACCCTGGTCGCTAGGTAGCATTCCGAAGATATGCTTCTTTGCAATGTCCTCACGCTCCCTTTGGAACTTCTTTGCCTCCTCATCATAGGCATAGGTATCGCCTGCCTCGATTTCAACGACATCGTGAATCAGACACATGAGAATTACCTTTGATATATCTATATCCTCGTTTGCATACTCCCTAAAAAGATAGGCCATAACCGCCATATGCCATGCGTGCTCGGCATCGTTTTCCCTGCGAGAATTGTCCGCAAGGTGGTTTTGCCTGAAGATATTCTTTTGCTTGTCCATAAGCAGTGTAAATTCAATCTGCTTACGCATTCTATCGTCCATCTAGGCCCTCTCAAGTTTACCCTGCGCTTGCGCCTCATCTATAAGAGTTGCAACGCGTTTATTCGATAAACCTATTTTATCATTAGCAAGGATTACGCGTCTACATTTTTTGATGGCTTCAAGTGCCTTCTCTAGGCTCTCTTCGCTTATTTCTTCAAAAGCTGGCACCGATATTAAGTCGCTCGCTAGGTTCTTTGCTACATAAAAATCCACATCATTTTCGTGTAATATGCCTGTACAGAACGGAATTCCAAGCCTTGTCATCTCCCTAAAAACAGGAATGCCCTTGCCATTTCCCGCAATTACAAACACCTCTGGCTCTCCCACTGGCTTAGGAAGCTCGACGCTACCAAATGTAATGTTGTAGGAACCCTTCTCTATGCTGTAAAGTTCTCTAATGATTTCATCAGTAAATATATCATTAGGTCTTCCGAAGTGCTCAATAGAGTCGCCGTGAACGCATATAACCTTGTCCGAGATTTTTTGGGCAAGATCTATTTCGTGAAGCGACATCAAAACAGCAATATTCTCCTTCTTTGCCATGGTGTGAAGGATGTTCAAAAGCTCAAGCTTATGCTTGACATCAAGAAAGGATGTCGGTTCGTCCAAAACTATAATCTTCGGCTCCTGGCAAATCGCCCTTGCAAGCAAGACCCTCTGCCTCTGTCCATCACTTATAGCGCTGAAATCCCTACCAGCAAGTTCTTCCACATGAGCCTTTTTCATCGCCTCAGAAACCTTGACTCTATCCTTTTCATCAAGAACTCCAAGCGAGTTTGTATACGGATATCTTCCCGTTGCAACAACATCAAAGCATGTTAGGAGCTCTCCCTTAATCTTCTCTGTCAAAACCACAGACATCTGCTGAGCGAGCGCCTTAAAACTTAGGTTCGCAAGCGAAGCATCTGCGATAAAAACCTCTCCACCAACCATTTCAAGATGCTTGGTTATGCTCTTAAGTATTGTCGACTTTCCTGCACCGTTTGGTCCTATCATGGTCACGATTTCGCCAAAGTCTACGTCTATATTTATATCCTTAATCAGTGGTTTTTTATTGTATCCGACCGTCAGGTCCGATGTTCTAAAATAAATGTTTTCCATTTGTTCTCTCTAGTACTTAGTACCGTGTCTCTTAACGAGCATTCCAATAACTATAGGTGCACCAAACATTGCTGTTACAGTGCTTATCGAAAGTTCCACTGGCGCAAATGCCGTTCTTGCAACATAGTCGCAGAACATACAGAATACGCTTCCTGCCATGAATGAGCATGGAATTACAAGAATTGGCTTTGCCGTCTTAAGCCCTATTTTTACAACATGAGGAACTGCGATTCCAACAAAGGAAATCGGTCCAACAAAGGCAGTTACGCATCCAGCCAGAAGGCTTGACATCATGATTAGATACACCCTAAAGCGCTTTACGTTTACGCCCATGCTCTGTGCGTATGATTCGCCCATCTGATACGCTCCAATAGGCTTTGACATTGCAAATACTATAGCAAAGCAAACTAGCACAATTTTGCTAGAAAGACTAACGTCGCTCCAGCTTACTCCTGAAAAGCTTCCTTGCGACCAGTTGTGCAAGTTAACTATATCTGAGTCCTGAGCAAAGGTAATCAAAAACTCCGTTATTGCAGAACAAATATAGCTTATCATGATTCCCGCAACGAGAAGCATAGACATCTGCTTTATCGCTCTTGCCGCAAGAAGTACAAAGCCCATTGCTATCAAAGCACCCACGAAAGCAGCCATGACTATCATCCATGAATTGGTGTGATGAACGTACTTTAATGCTACAATCATCGCAACTGCAACAAAGAGCTTTGATCCTGAAGATATACCTAAAACATAAGGCCCTGCGATAGGGTTGTTGAAAAAGGTTTGCATCAGAAATCCCGAAACCGCAAGACCTCCACCGAGTATCGCAGCTGTTATGATTCTAGGCAGTCTAATCTGCCATATGATATTTACATTTGTTTGATCGCCCTTCTTAGTGAATATTATCTTCATGATTTCCGTAAAGGAAATATCCACAGCGCCTGAATTGATATTCCATACTATCAGAACGAAAAAGGCAATTATGAGACAGATGAAGACCGCAAGGTATCTCCATCTGTCGCTGATTTTATGATTTTGCTGAAGTGTCATATTCTTCCTCTTTATTTAAGCTTAAATAGGTACTCCATCTTCTTCTGAGCTTCCTTATCACCTGAGAATATTGCGTTCATCTCCTGTATAATGCTTCCCATTTTGTTGGTCTGCTGGAACATGCTTCTGCTTGTGCACCAAGCATTCCCCTCTTTGACCGCCTTAAAATCCTTTAGAACTGGGCTCTTATCGAGAAGCTCATCCAGCGTATGAATCTGTTCAACGATACTGCAGTTATATATTAGTATATCTGCATCCTTTGCTGTATTGTAAAACTCTTCCATACTCATGTTTATCGTGCTAAGTTTGCTATCTTCACCTGTCCCTAAGTCCGAGAAAGCATATTCGCCCCCCGCAATCTTTATCATCTCTGGAACATATCCATTTGACTTATATGTTACGACATTTCCTCTAGTGTTCACATAGAAGAATACTACCTTCTTGCCAGTTGATTTTGTATCCTTGAGCTTTTCTATTTTTTCTGCCTGCTCATCAAAGACTTTGTTAGCAAGCTCCTCCTTGTCCAAAAGCACGCCAAAGAACTTAATCCATTCCGTTCTTCCAAGCGGATGCGACTCATAGCTTGACTTTTCTATCATGGTCTTGATTCCGAGCTCAATAAGTTTTTCTTTTACCTCAGGATTATGAAGAATCATAGTGTTTTGGATAGCAAGCTCGCACTTTCCATTAATCAAAGTCTCATAGTCAGGCGCATTATACTTACCTGCATTAATCCACTTCTTCTCTTCAACTGCCTTTCTAGCGTTTTCTATATACCAGTGATCAGTACCTACGAACTTGATGTTATCAAGTGAATCAAGCGAATCAAATAGCGCCATAACCGCAGTAGAAACAAGATATGTGTTCTTAAGTGGCTGTTTTACAACTATGATATCACTATCTAAATTCTTTGGAACATCTTTGCCTTTAGGAACAACGAGAAGCTTATCCCCATCGACAATCTCAAGATAGGCATAACCACCTTCGTACTTATATATAGAAAATTGGTTGGCGTATTTCAGCTTTACCTTTTCCTTAAACTTTAGTCCTTCAAAAGTAGGAGCGCCGTTTTCATTTGATCCGCTAGAACCTAGGTTTGCAAATATCAAAACCATAAAGCCTATTGCTATCGCAATAGCTAGCCCAACCACTCCTATTAAAATAGCTTTGTTTTTCTTAGCCATATTATTTTTTCTTTCCTATCTTAAGTATCATTAATATACCTACTCCTGCTACTCCTAGTGAAACAACTAGGCCTCCGATGTATAAAGGTAGCTTGCTATTCTTTGACTCCGAAGCCTTTGCAGAAGTCTGTTTCTTGTCATCAGCCTTCTTTGCTGCTTTCTTATCAGCCTTCTTTGACTTATCGCTTGCCTTGGCATTCTTATCGTCCTTAGAATCTTCCTTAGCCTTATCATCCTTCTTTTCATCAGTCTTCTCGGATGCCTTTACGTCTCCACTAGCACTATTTGATGCTGCACTATTATCACCAGTGCTTCCTCCACCTACCGTTGGAATTGCAGAGTCATCAAAGTAGAATGTATAGTTTAGAGTATGTGGGGTTGACATTGCTGTTGTTTCCATTGTTACATTAACACTTCCGAGGCTTGGAAGTGGTGCACTGTTAAATATCTGTGCATGTGCCCCATATTGCTGAGGATAAACCGTTCCAGCCGTTGTTGTAAAGTATGAGTACTGTGGAATCCCGTCATCTGAAACTCTTTTAAAAACTATTGTTGCATAAATCTGACCCCCAGATATTGTCACAGAACACGGCGAAACTATAGCATTATGTGACATTCTTCCTTCGCTCAAACTTACTGGAACGCTGTATGTTCCATCCTGATATGTCGCCGCAAGCGACGGAATCGCGCTAGCCATTACGAAAACAGCTAATACCGCTGTAACGGCTAGTCTTCTAAATACCTTTTTAAAATCTCTCACCTATTTTCTCCTTTTCTTAAATCGAGCATCGCATATATTATTGCCCTAAATTAAAATAACGGTGCTTCGACCGTTATCTGATAAGTGTTTCTTCTCAATTGCATCCAAATATCATGTGGCGCAATATCAAAACCTTACTGTCGAAGCTTTGAATATCTAAATGCAAAACATCTGGTATCCTGACTCAGGTTCGTCCTCAAATGCGCCTTCCCATCTAATCATCCTGCCTATCAGCAAGCCTTAAATAGTGGCATCTTGCATTCTCGTCCCCCATACAGTAGCGCAGACTGCTACGGATTCTCACCGTATTCCCAGAAGTTCTGTTTTGCTGCACATATTCACAAATATATTATAATCTGCGCACAGGTTTTCCGCAAGGAAATAATACTTCTCTATTTTGTCTAAATCCAATAATTCAACGATTTGAAGGTATCATTCATGCGCGCGAAAAACTAAATTTTATTTTTCTAAATATATTGCATTTTTTTATAATTGAGTTATATTTTAGTTAAGGAAGTTCGTATGATAAGAAAGGTAGGTTCACTATGTTTTTATCAAAGAAAAATTCACCAAAGATAATACTTATTATAGCTTTATCCAGCCTTTTGACAGCCTGTGCATTTATGGCATACATGCAGGAAGTTTATTCCGATGAACTTAACATAACAGGGTGTTATCAATCTCACCCTAGAAATCCAGATGATACACTGACTCTTTCAATTAGAGAAAGCGACCACAAATTCATCATTTTCACAGCAGGGGTTCCTCCAAAAATACTCGGATTTGGCAAATACGAGATTGTCTATCAAAAAGAAAAAAACGTAATATGCCGTGTAAATACTGAAAATGGGATTGTTTACATATATATAAACAATAAAAATGCTGAAATTTTAGGTCTAGATGGCAAAGAGTATAAGCTAAATAAAGTTAACGATACTTACACACTCATAAATATCGAAGATAAAGAAGGTAAATACTCTTAATATGCTAATGCAAAAGTGGTGCTCGGAAATCCCCAAGCACCACTTTTTTATCCACATGTATTTAAGTTTATATATTACCAAGTTCTCTTAGGAAGACTAAGAATCTCTCTTGCTTCGTCTGGTGTAGCAATCTCTCTTCCGAGTAGCTTTGCTAGTCTAACAGCCTTCTCTACCATCTCGCCGTTGCTCTTTGCTAGAACACCCTTCTCTAGGTATAGGTTGTCCTCAAATCCTACTCTTACGTGTCCACCCATTGAGATTGTAGCTGCTGCGATGTGCCATGCATTCTTACCAAGACCTGTAGCTGTCCATGTTGAAC
>ERZ773013.544-NODE-544-length-23629-cov-3.307457_pt1 | contig 23629 bp, 18 predicted proteins | sample MGYA00511670_ERZ773013 | MGnify/ENA primary metagenome ERZ773013 (study PRJEB29015, sample SAMEA2738120) | human oral metagenome | biome: human oral; feature: human-associated habitat; material: saliva | place: China | collected 2257 ... | reverse complement strand
CCTGTCCCGCAATAGTGATGACTAAACGAGGAGATTCGACAGACAAGGCGATAAGCCGCTGCATCAAGCAATATGTTTTACCACTTGATGTGCCGCCTTGATTTACGAGGTAGCGTGCATTTGTGTCGCAGTTAGCCTCGTATAGCTCCTCATTTGTATCAAACAGTATCATCTTTTATTCCGTCTCTTGCTCTCACTTCCTCCTCGCTTGTTGCAGGCGCATAGCCTGTCCTTACGCAGCGTATTTCTATCTCGCCACCCAAAGTTCCAGTTACGTCGACTTGCGTCTTGTATAGGCCTAATAGCTTCCTACGCTCTGACTGCTGCTGGCGGATTTCGGCTATATATCTTGGATCTCCAAGTCCAATAATATCCTGCGACTGTTCCTCAACGCTGAAAGTACGGATACCATCGCCGCCGCCGTTGTCCTCTTGCGCATCGCGTGCTGGCCTGCCTTTTCGCTTGCGCTGCTTTTTTGTGTAGTCCTCTTTTGATTTTTCCCACTGCTCCCACAACTCGCGCTCAGCGTCATCTATGCGGCTGAGCTCAAGTTGCAGAGCGTCATCTATATTTTCCAGTATATTTATACTAGAAATTTTACCTCCACTTACCACAACTTCTGCCTTAACATTGCCCTTAAATCCAGTTCCGTTACCCTGATATTTTCCATCCTTAAGCTTATCCTTAACATCAGCTGCATCTTGAAGCTCCTTTATCTGCTTCTTTAATTTTTTAATTTCTTCCTTATCGGCTGACTGGCTATTTTTGCTTTCTGTCGGCTTTACCTTACTTGTATTTGAGTTAGAGCTATTACTAGCACTGCTAGCTCCCGCACTTTTTAGGGCATCTGCCACAGCAGCCTTTATGCCATTACTAGTAAAGGTTGCTCCACTTACTCCATCAACATTAGTAGACTGTGATGAAATAATATTAGGTATTATTCCAGAACACCTATCATAATATTCAGGTGTTTCAGAATGACTTTCCACCTTTATATCTGAAATTTTACCATTTGAAACTGTAACTTTTACCCTTATTTCTCCACCATAGCCACTAGCTGAACCATTGTATACGCCATCCTTTAGCTGACTTGGTATACTCGTATTTACAGAGCTAGCCCTACGACTAGGTCCACTAGAATATCCAGTATTATTTGAACCACTAGATGTCTTTCTATTTCCTATGCCTCCAGTATCGCTACTTGAAGACTTCTTGTTATCTGCTTTTGCTTTATTATTACTTGCTGTATCTGGGCTTTGACTAACAGCATTATTTTCACTTGCTTTTTCGTCGTAACTAGCCTGGTAATCATCTGCCCTATTATCATTTATTACAGGGACATCCTTTGCTATGGAGTTTTTACCTAGACTCATTCCTATACTATAGCCAGTGACACCTATAAATACAGACACTATTATGCTTATAAGTATAAACTTATTTATATTCCTATTCATTAATTTCCTCCACTAGCCAAGGCACTATTTACCGCCCCTATAATTCCATTTGAACTGTACGTTGCCCCACTAACAACAGATACATCTGTACTTTGCTTATTCAATATATCATTTATTAAGGACTTAGCCCTATCAAAGTATTCTGCATCGTCAGTATTTTCCAAAATACTAATGTCCCTTATCTTTCCGCCTTCTATCTTGACACTCACCTTTACAGGCCCATGATAGCCAGGGCCACTGCCAGTGTATTCTCCATCCTTGTACTTTGACTCGGCTTGACCTGAATTTGAACCAGTGGTTGATCCAGTATTTGAGTTGGTACTTGTATTTGAACTATCGACATTATCAAGCTTTTTATCTTGTGGAGATGCCTTATCAGTAGTCTTTATTTCATTACTCCTTGCTTGAGCCCTATTTGGCGACGGGCTTTCACTTCTTACTATTTTATTTTCACTTATACTAGTCCCCATCACTATAGTTATAACTAATAGCAATGATACTAAGGCAGTTATTATCATATTTTTCTTTTCCATTACACACCTCCAAGTATATATTTTCAGCCTCTACATTAAATCCAATATATATGATTTATACTATAAATTTCTACTTGACTGCTAGATTGGACTTTTTAAACATGTATTTCTTGTCTATAAGTATCTTAAGCTTGAAGATTGTATACGTAACAAAAACTAAACAATAAAAGATCAAGTTTAGATTTCTAATAAGTGATGACGGCCTTGATATGTACACCATCAATACCTGAACGAAAACCATAGCATAAAATATATATGCAAATTCTTGTAGACTCTTCCACTTCTTACCCGTCATTTTCTTCCTTATTAGTCTAAATGATGTAACAAATAGCGGTAGCATTATGCCAATTGCAAATACGCCAGCACTGAACATCATTAAATTTGTCCATAAAGGTATTCCACTCATCTGTATGATAGTCTTACTGTTTAATAGGAAGGCAAAAAAGTAGTGTATATTATGTGGTATGGTAAAAATGCATGCTATAATCGATAGCTCACCTCTGTTCATTCTCAATCTCTTTGATATTGGGTATTTCATATCAAATACGCCCATATACATTACTAGTATAAAGAAGGCCCCTCCAAGTGCCCCTGAGTCAATCGCCCTCATAAATTGTTTTAAAACCGGTACGTAGCTAATGCTGTATCCATTCAAAATATATATTGCATGAATAATAGACATTAAAGAAATTACAGATGCTACGATATAAATTTCCTTGCAAAACTTCTTTATGTAGTCAGCAAAATAATAGGCTAAGCCTACAATTATAAGAATCGATATTTCGATGGTCAATCTTATCACATCCTTCCCCAAAAAGTTAATAATCAATCGGCACCCTATATGCCATCTTTCACTTGCATAACAATAATATTATTATTTATACTTAAATAACTACATAATACAAGTTAATTCCTACAGTTTCCAATTTAGCCCTATTAAGGGCTAATGTTTATTAATGCAGCAACACCATATATTATGATGTTGCTGCTTATTTTAAATTTTTCTTAACCCCAAATACAAACTACTCACTAAGTCTAAATTCACCTATTAATAGTTTCTGTGGTTGCTCTTCAGAAAGGGACTTGCTGAAATTATATAGGTATAGCTTCGTTGGTCCTTCAGAAGACAAGATTTCCTTAGCAGGCTTTGATAAATCTACCACATCATCTCTCGTATAACTATCCTTATCCCCCTTGACAACCTCAAGGTTAAATAACATCAAGTCATTAAGGCTATTCACTCTGATTTTTTCATACTCTGTAGTATCCCACTGTCCATTTGCATTTAGCCTCTTAGAATAGTTTAACCAATACCCTAGGAATGTTGCTGCCTTACTACTATCACGAGCTATATTAATATGTTCATCTGGACCATACTCCAATTTAGTGGTTTTACTATACCTGTTTAAGCCTGGCTGGAAGCCTACTAGCTGGTACCTAACTACTTCAAAAGGTATATCAAATTCTCCCCTAGCCTCTTCCTGGTTAGAATCTATAAGCTTTACTGTAGCCCTTACTTCATAAGTTCCTATCTTGCTAGTGTTAATCTTCTCTAGTTCCGAGTCCTTAATTTCTACCTTTTCAACAAATACATTGTTAGAAGCACTTCCATAGGTAGTCTTGATATTTTCTTCTAGCTTATCCTTATCTAACTTGCCATACTTATTTATTAGAGTTTCAAGATTTTTCTTCGCAGGTTCATCAATGGCATTAAAGCTTTCAGGTAGTGCCTGTAAAAGCTGTACCTTCCTTTCCTTAAGTGCCTCCTCAAATTTCAATTGAAGTTGCTTTTTCTCCTTCTTTATTTCAAAGTATACTGGTAGTTTAAACTTGTAAATTGACCCATCACTAAATTCAAATTTCACATCGAGTTTTGCTTGTTGCTTGCTAGCAGCAGTCCTTACGACATTCGCTAGCTGGCTTTCATCTAGCACAACACTTGCTGATTTTAGTAGGTTCTTACCATTTTCACTCATAAGACTAGGAAAGGCTGCTTTTATAAGCTTATCATCAATCTTTTTGCTAGCTATAGCCTTAATAGTATCTTGGTCTTCATTAGCATAGTCCTTGTCTAAACTTATAGTCTGTTCAGCTATACTGTACTTTTTCTTTTCAAATTCATGAACCGCATCTCTGAACTCACCGGACTTAATTCCATTAAAGGCAAATCTAAAGTTATTTATTCCTGCCTGGTCTAGCTTAAACTGTTCATTACCAGAAGTGAATTCTCCCTTGTCAATGCTCAAGGCATAATAGCCACTATCATCAAAAATAGGCCATACCATATCACGGTCACTAGTTAGGTTGAATATTTTTTCTTTCTGGTTATCCTCTCTTCTTGTTACAAGCCTGAACTTTATGGCTTTTCCTTTAAGGGCCTGGGATATATCTTCTGATATAGTTAGCTTCTGACTAAAATCTAACTGCTGTGACTTGGGATCAAGGCTGCTATTGAAGCCCTCAACATCCTTCCAATCCTCTTTATCAGCTTCACTTACCTGCACCTTTTCAACCCTAGCCTGAACCTTAGTATTGTCAAATATCTGTATAGACTTTACTAGCTTTACAGTATTGGTTTTATCATGCACTAATCTAAGAGCCAAGCCATTCTTTGTATCATAGCCCAGGCTATCCTTAGTTAAGGTTAACCTATCCTTTATATCTACAAGTTGACCATTAGTGTGGTTTAGGTATGTTAGCTTTATACCATATTTGTCAAAATCCCTAAATGGTATTTCAATAGGGTTTATCTGTCCTTTCTTAAGCATTAGAGCCTTGAAGCCTACCTGGTCAAAATCTATAGTAGTGCCACCCCTATAACTAGGCTCTAGACCATTCTGTGCTGGTATAGTTAGGTTTGTAAAGTCAACACTAGGGTCTGCTTTTTTAAGTGCATTTGATATTGCTTCTACAGTTCCTGTAGCAGTGTAAGTTGCACCACTTATAGTATCAACCTTATAGTTATAGCCGAGATCTTCACTCATATATGTCTTAGTCAATAGGTTTAATCTAGACTCCAATACATGTGGTATGTTTCCTCCCAAGTGACTATTTTCTAGCCTCAGCTTCTGGCTACCAAATTCATGTTTTGAGAATAAGTCATCCAATACCCTATTATATGCTTCAACGCTAGCATCCGTTGTAGACTTCTTAACTTGACCAATAACCCTTCTTTCAGTGTCTCTTGCAGTCTTTAAGAAGTAGTTTAACCTATTTATTCCACCTGATTTTGCAATACTAATCGCCCCATCATATCCCTTTATAAATGTTTTACCATCATCTGGAAGTCCAGGATATTCATCATTAGGTCTAACTTTTATAACCTCTTCTTTTATAAATTCAACATCCCTTATTTTGCCATTTTCAACAGTAACCTTCAAAGGTATAGGCTTACTACCGATATAACCAAAGCCATCACCGTAGTAAACTCCATCTGAATAAGTCTTATTTTCATCTAATTTGGCAAAGTCTTCCCTAGTAATTATATTTAATTTATCTGTTTTCTTAGGTCTAGCTACCTTTTTAGTTTCTGCAGCATCCTTAATTTTCTTTATAAGGTCATGACTTCCCTTGTAAAGACTTGCAGTAGAATAAGTAGCAGATGTTACAATATCAATATTATGTTCCTTGTTGATCTTGTCTATGCCTTCTTTATTTATCCTGCCAGTATTTGGGTTTTCGTTGACAAGCTTATATAATTCCTGGGCAATTGTGTCTAATTCTTTTATAGATTCCTCATTCTTACCATCAAGATAATAATTATTTTTCTTTAATTTTTCAAATAAACTATCCCTATTCTTTATAAATGGATTTTTAAACATATCCATGTTAGTATCATTGTATTCAAAGGCTATATCCTTAATCTTTCCAGCTTCAACAGTTGCTACTAGCTTATTATTTTCAGCATTTGAGAAGAGTTTGGAGAATCCGCCAGCCTCTACCTCATATCTACCATCTTTTAATACTTTAACCTCATCATATTCTACCTTACTGTCTGGTTTACCTGTGTCCGGCTTTTCTGTATCTGGTTTACCTGTGTCCGGCTTTCCTGTATCTGGCTTGCCTGTGTCTGGTTTACCTGTGTCTGGCTTTCCTGTGTCTGGTTTACCTGTGTCTGGCTTTTCTGTATCCGGTTTGCCTGTATCTGGCTTGCTTGTTTCCGGCTTGCCTGTTTCTGGCTTGCCTGTCTCTGGCTTACCTGTCTCTGGCTTGCCTGTCTCTGGTTTGCCTGTTTCTGGCTTGCCTGTTTCTGACTTACCTGTCTCTGGCTTGCCTGTCTCTGACTTTTTTGTATCCTTAACCTTATTTTCTTTCAGTTTTTTCTCTATGTTTTTATATACATCATCTGAAATAGACTGGTATCCTCCCAAAACATAGACCTTATTTGTATTATTTTCTAAAAACTTAGAAACATCATTATCTAGACTATCATAAGCCGTTAAAAGAACAGGTGCATTTTCACTAACTACTAAATTGATTGCAGATAAGGCATCAATTGAATTAACTCCATTAGCTAATAGAGCCTTGTTAGTCTTACCAGCATAATATTTTTCAGCAATTTTTTTAGATGTCTCATACCTATCAGATCCAGCTATTCTTTCACCCTTTAAACCTTCTATGTTTATAGAAGATACACCACCAATAATTATATTATTAGGTGAAGTTGGATTTACCACCCTATTTGCCCCCTCTGGCAAATTAACACCATTAGTTAATATAATCGATCTATTTAACTTGGCGGCAACTGCACCTGCTGTAAGAGCATCTACAGTATTGCCGTTTACTATAATATTTTCTTGTTTATTATCCTTATTTAATTCCTCTGCTAATTTAATGGAAGTTTCATACCTATCCTTACCACTAACTCTTTCAACTTTAAACATATTGTCCAGCTGGTTTTCTAGTGACTTTGATATAGATTCTTGACCCCCAACTAAAATAACTTTCTTAACATTTAATCTCTTTAATTCATCCAATACTACACTTGGCAACCTATCTTTTTGAGTCAATAGCAAAGGTGCCTTTAACTTTGCAGCTACACCACCGCTTGCCAATGCATCTTGAATTTTTTGACCTGACGCTAATATAGCGACTTCAGAGCTCTTATATGCTTTCTTTGAAATATTAACGCAGGTTTCATACCTATCTGTTCCTGAAATTCTTTCCACTTTAGAATCTGCAGAATTAGCTGTATCTGCCAATACAGTATTTTGTAATCCAGTTATACCACTTGTTGCTAAACTTGTTGCAAGCAGTACACTTACCGATTTTTTCATATAATACCCCCTTGGTTATTTGTTTACTTAAAAAATATTTTGATTCCCCTTATATATGATTAGTATAATTTCTATAAGTACCCTCTACATAAACAATAAGTTTAACTTCTATACAAAAATTCATCTGCAGATGATATTTATTCTAACATAAATTTTTATCCATATCAATATTGATTTTCATATCATATTGTGGTATTATTATATTCTTTACAGTATCAAAAAAAGAACCTAGCATATTGCTGGTTCCTTTTTAAAATTATATTGTTGTTGTATCTGTAAATTGATTAATCCTGACTATATTAATAAATAAGCATTCTTCAAGTTTAACTTAACCCTCATAAAGATTAGTAGACTGATACTTATCATCACATGTTACATCTATTCCTAGGTTTCTAAATACCTGTTCATCATCCTTATTAAGTATAACAGTTGAATGTGCCTGGGCACCCTCTAGGTCAGATAGCTTACTCATGGCAAACTGGGCAAGTGTATTTGTCACTGCACTTATACTCAAGGCCATTAAAACTTCCTCTGCATCAAGGGAAGTGTTCCTACTCTTGAATACATTCTTCTTCAAATTCAGCATTGGCTCTAATACAAGCGGTGAAATTAAGTGGATATGGTCCTGTATATCCGCTAAGACCTTTATAGCATTTAATATTGCAGCTGCAGACCCAGTCATTGTCTTAGAAAATTTTCCTGTTATCATTCTTCCATCCGATAGCTCTAGTGAGACCGATTGACAGTCTTCACATTGGCAATGGTCCTTGCTATACTGTCTAGCTACATTGACAACCTTCCTATCCTCGCCCTTTAGGCCAAGCTCCTCCATTATCATCTTCATCCTGGAAACAGCTTCCTTGTCTAGGCTACCCTTCTTATAGTCGCATAGGGTCTTGAAATACCTTCTAATAATCTCTTGGATGGCTGCTTCTCTTACAACCTCGTCATCTATAATACCAAAGCCTACCCTATTTACACCCATATCAGTAGGCGATTGGAATACACTTTCTTTTCCTGTTATCTTCTCTATTATTTTCTTTAAAACTGGGAATAGCTCCAGGTCTCTGTTATAGTTTACAGTAGTCACACCATATTTTTCCAAGTGGAAGGAGTCTATCATATTTACATCCTTAAGGTCAACAGTAGCTGCTTCATAGGCCATATTTACAGGATGCTTTAATGGTAGGTTCCATACAGGGAAGGTTTCATACTTTGAATATCCGGCTGCAATACCCATCTTGTTTTCATGGTAAAGCTGACTTAAGCAAGTACCTAGCTTACCACTGTTTGGCCCTGGTGCTGTCATTACAACTATCGGCTTTGTCGTCTCAATGTATGGATTTATACCAAAGCCCTGATCGCTTACTATAAGGTCAACATCTGTTGGATATCCACTAGTAGGAGCATGCCTATATACCTTTACACCCCTTCTTTCTAGCTTGTTGATAAATATTGTAGCGGCAGGCTGATTTTCATACCTTGTTATTACAACCGAATTAACATCCAGGTCATAGCCTCTTAGGTCATCAATCAGTCTCATAACTTCCATGTCATAGGTGATGCCAAGGTCTCCTCTGACCTTGTTTCTTTCGATATCACCCGCATATACACAAATTACTACCTCAACCTTTTCCTTGATATGACTAAGTACCTTTATCTTTGCATTTTCATCAAAACCAGGCAATACCCTCTTGGCATGTAGGTCACCAATTAACTTTCCTCCAAATTCTATATAGAGTTTGTCATAGTTGTTCACTCTTTCTAGTATATACTTGGACTGTTCTTCTAAATACTTTTCATGATCAAAGCCTATCTTCATTTTTTATACAACTCCCATCTTTTTATAGTTTTTATAAAAAACACTTGACAGGACGAAGCATTTATACTAAAATAGAATTCCATCACAAATTCTAATGCATGCAGCTTCGGCTGTGTGTTTTTTTCAAAAATAACTTAAGTATTTATTATACAATTACCCCGGAAATTTTACAAGTTTTATAAAGAAAAAATTAGGTCCTATTTATCAAAAAGTAATATTTCTTCCTTCAAAAGCTCGCCTATATCCTTAATCCCCGCCAGCACTTCTTCCCTAGAAAAATTTTTTTCCTCTAGTTCCTCATCGGATAATTCCATCATCAGAGTATAAAACTCACCTGCTATAAAAATTGAATTCCTAGTCTTATTTTTTTCTATGCTAGAAAATAATAGGTCTTCTGCTTCACCAAGTTTTCCCTGAAAGAATAGCCTCTTTACACTAATTAAGGTTATCTCTTCCATTGGTGTATAAACTAGCTTGAAGTCATTCAAACTACTATATTTCTTTCCTAAAAGTTCCTTGAAGACCAGTTCTCTTTTTTGACTTTCAAGTCTATCCACTAAACCCATACTTTAACCTCCAATATATATTAATCCCCAGACAAGGTCTAGGGATTAATAAAATACATCTCTTATTTATCTGTTTTTTAATTATAGCTAATAAGACTTAATTAGACCTAAGTCCTAGCAGCCCTAAGAATATTTATTTCTTACTATCATCTGTCAGAACTTCTTTAATACCCTTAAATGTACCTAGGAAGTTGACTGCATCTGATGGAAGAACAAGCTTAGAAGATTCACTTTCACCAAGCTTAACCAAGGCCTCCATTGACTTAAGAGCTAGTATATTATCATCTACATCAGATTCCTTCATAGCACTAAATACCATCCTTAGACCCTCTGCATTGGCTTCCTGAGTCTGTCTAATTACGACTGCTTCACCCTCGGCCTTTGCTTCGAATGTCTTTCTGATTGCAGAAGCCTCACCCTCTGCTTCTAGAATCTTAGACTGCTTCTGACCCTCTGCCTCTCTTATCATTGCTTCCTTCTTTGCCTCAGCCTTTAGTATAGCAGACTGCTTTTCACCCTCTGCTATAAGGATCTTGGACTGCTTTTCACCTTCAGCCTGAAGGATTGCTTCTCTTCTTTCTCTCTCTGCACGCATCTGTTTTTCCATAGCTGCCTGGATGTCTCTAGGTGGCATTATATTCTTTAACTCTACCCTGTTTACCTTTATACCCCATATATCAGTCGCTTCATCCAAGATAGTTCTCATCTTGGCATTTATCAAGTCTCTTGATGTTAGGGTTTCATCTAGGTCAAGGTCACCTATTATATTTCTTAGTGTAGTTGCTGTAAGGTTTTCGATTGCAGCTATAGGATTTGCAATTTCAAATACATAGCTCTTTGGATCTGTTACCTTATAGTATACCACTGTATCTATCTGCATTGTTACGTTATCCTTGGTGATAACTGGCTGTGGTGGGAAATCAACTACCATTTCTCTTAAGTCGATCATATAGGCCATAGAATCTACAAAAGGAACTAAAAAGTGTATACCTGTCTTGGCCTCCTTATGGAACTTACCAAGCCTCATAACTATACCCATTCTAGCCTGCTTAACGATTCTTATACATCTAATGGCTATAAACAACAATAATAAAATTAGCCAAAACGTAAGAATTTTTCCTATCATATAAGTACCTCCTAAAAATAAAATCTATTTCTTGACTACTACCAATTTTACGCCTTCAACTGCCACTACTTCCACCTCACAACCGGCTTCTATAGCCTCGTCAGTTTTTGAAACAGCTGTCCAATCCTCTCCCTTAACCTTGACCAGACCTGGCTTATAGGGACTTATTTTATTCAAAACCATCCCCTTCTTGCCTACTACCGCCATTATATTGGTATCAATTCCTGTCCAGGCGTTTACCTCATCACTCCTATCCATTCTTATAAGCTTTTTAGTAGCTACAAGAAGGAGCAAACCGGATACTAGGGCAAATACTAATATCTGTATAAATACATTATCCACAAAGTAAGATACTGCTAGGGCACAAAGGGCACCCACGGAGAACCAGACCATGGTAAGGGCTAAAGTAGCTGCTTCACCAATTGCAAAGGCAATGGCAACTATTACCCAAATTATTTTCATACTTAATCCAAACAAGTCAATACCTCCTTGCATTTAATTATTATAGTAAAACTACATTATTAGTATATATTAATTATACATCAGTTTCATAACTTTGGGAATGATTTTTATTAAATCACTAGGACTCACTGTAAAGCTATCCCTATATATAAGGTCACCACATAGACCATGAAGATAAACACCCTTGTAGGCTGCCTCAAATGGATCATATTTTGTGGCTAGACTAGCTATTATTCCAGTTAGGCAGTCTCCCATACCACCCCTGGCCATACCCTCATTACCTGTAGTATTCACAATGGTTCTTGTCCCGTCTGTTATTATCGTGTTCTTTCCTTTTAGGACTAGGACTAATTGATTCTCTCTTGCATACTTTTTAGCATAGTAGAGCCTATCCTTTTTTATAAGATCAACCTCTAGTCCTATTAATCTAGAAAATTCACCCAAATGAGGCGTTAAAATATACCTACCACTAAGTCTAAGGTCGGCCTCCTTAAATGCATTTATAGCATCTGCATCCACTACTATTGGCCTACTTGTCCTAGATGATATGTAGGATAGGGTGTCTATGCATAATTGGTTCATGCCCATTCCTGGCCCAATGGCTATTGAATTAGCAGACTCAGTTAACCTATCAAGTCTTGCCTGGTCCCCATAATTACAGGTCATCGCTTCTACAAGATTGGGGGCCAATACTGCCTGGACATCCGGATCAGAAATTAGGGTTACCAGACCAGACCCAGCACCTACGGCCGATTCTGTAGCAAGCCTTGCCGCCCCATAAAAGCCCTTGGACCCTGCAAAAATACATACCCTACCAAAGTCACCCTTGTGGGCACACTGCTTAGGCCTATTAAATTCCAGGTCTTTTTTTGATATAAACCTATCTCTTAATCCCACCTCCTCAAGAATATCCTTCTTACAACCTAGACTCTCAACATAGACCCTACCTGTATATTCTTTGGACTCATAATTTAAAAAGCCCTTTTTGAAGTAATCAAAGCTGATCGTGTAATCACACCTTATGGCTACACCTGGATTTTTCCTATCTGAAACTGGTAAGCCTGTGTCGGGATCTAGTCCTGAAGGTATATCGATGCCTATTATCCTAGTCTCATTTTTTAACCTATACGAGTTTACTGCCTCAAATAAGGGCCTATACTTAGATGCAACTGGACGATTTATACCGACCCCAAATATTGCATCTATTAGGACATCATACTTATCAATCTCGGTCATAAGGCTTTCAATCTCAGACTCTATATCTGCCATATTGTCGTAGTGCTTAATACCAAGACCTAGCCTTTGTATAATATCGTAGTTAGTCTGGGCAGACTGGCTCATCTTATCTTGATTCCCAACAAATAATATATCTACCTTTCTACCAGCTGCCTTTAGCTTCCTGGCCAAAACAAAACCATCTCCACCATTGTTGCCACTTCCACAAAGAATAGCAATCCTTTTAAAGGGTAGACCAGAGAAAATACTAGAATCAAAATCTTCAAAATCTGTATCCCTTATCCTGTCCTTGATATTCCTATAAATTTCCTTTTCTATTTCTAGAATCCTATAAAAAGCACTTGTAGCTGCATTTTCCATCAGAACAAGCTCACTTATGCCATATTTTTCTATACAAGTCCTATCCACCTTAGCTGTTGTGGTCTTGTCACCAATATAAATAGCCAATAAAATCACTTCCTTATCCTATTAATCCATTTCCTTATATAGGTTGCCAGTATTATAGGTTCTACTTAGCCTATCAAGTTCTTCCTTATGCCCCTGGATAAAGGCCCTTAGAACTGACTTTACCTCTTCCTGGTCTTCAAAATTAAAAACTATCTCATTATTTTCTATACCAAGAAATGACAGACTATCAAGGTCTTCCACTAGGTTTACAATTTCATCCGAATATATCGTTGTTCTACATTCTAGACTCTGGGATAACCTATACCTATGTCTCTCATTTGATTCTAGATAGTATATACTCTTATTGCAAAGGGCATCTCTCTTATTTTTTTTACAATCTTTTGTCAAAACCCCCATTGGACAGTATTCACTTATCATCATTTCGTTGTTTCCATATACTACATACTCTGTCTCACAGCCTTGCCCATAAAGCTTGTCCATACCTCTTAGCTGGTTAAGGGATACCTCTTGCGACATACATACCCTCTTGGCCCCAATAGAAGTATAGTAGTCTAGGGATAGGTCATTTATTACATTTAACCAAGGGGCAATCATAATTATTTTATCTGGAAATTTATCTTTGACCCAGCCTATTTGGCCATAGCTAGAAAGTCTAAAACCTCTTAGGTTTTTCTTGGCCTCCTCATCCAAATTCAGCAAAGCCCTATATATCCTTTCCTCATCATTTCTTATAATCCTAGGCATATAGAAGTATATGTCTCTACCTGCCTGTCTGCATAGGTCCATGGCCTGGCCTAGACTTTCTATATCCCTATAGTAAATATCACCTATCTCATATTCTAAACAGACTCTTAGCTGGTCTAGGTTTTGGCAGCTAACATTAAAGCGTAATTTATCTTCTTGATTTTCTATCCTGCCTAAAGGGCCTTCTTGCTTATCATCTACTTGCTTATTAGGCCTATCATAGGACCTTTCCTTAATCACTACCCTCTGCTTAGATATCTCTTCGATAGCCAACCTTCTTAGGGTGTTTAGGCTACTTATAGGAATACTCACATTTCCTTCTATATTACAGTTTATGGACTCTAGGTAGTAAGGTGTATTTCCTAGCTTTGATAGCTGTTTAGTGGCCTTTTCCTGGCTTATAGCTACCTTTATGGCCTCTTCAACAAGACAGTCTCCTTCTAGGGTAACTATATTTCCCCTATCATCCCATAGCTTGAGTCTTGGAGCCTGCCCCACATTCAAATCAAGCTCCATAAAAAGGGGTATTTTTACATACTCTTGTCCTGGCTCATAGGTCTTCTTCATCCTATCTAATAGCTGACCATCACTAGTCTTAAAAACCTTACTTCCAGGCTTAATATTACCTATATAGTCGATTTCTACAATTTCTCCTGGATGGCCTATAGTCCTTATGTCCTTACCATGTATGATTCTGCCTACTGTTCCTCCACCTATACTTAGGCCATCTCCCTTTTTTAGGCTAGCTTCTAGTCTTATCTTCAGCCTTTTTGACCTAGCATTGTAGGCCTGGACCTTACCAATATATAGACCCCTGTTGTTTGGTTTTGAGGAGTTCATTATATCTCCACCCGTTTCTCCTAGAAGGTATCCCCTGGTAAACTTCCTGTTAAATATAACATACAGGTCCTCCAAGGTCTTATCTGATATACCCGATTTGCCATTTTCGATATAATTTAATATAGCATCCCTATAGGAGCTAACAACTGTAGCAACGTACTCAGGCCTCTTCATTCTCCCCTCTATTTTAAGTGACAGGACATTAGTTTCTATGATTCTGCCTATATCTTCAATAGTATTAAGGTCCCTTGGACTTAATAGATAGTCACCATCTAGGTCTTCGTACTTATCTTCCTGGCTGTTATACAGCCTGTACTTCTGCCTACATGGTTGGGCACACCTACCCCTATTACCAGACCTCGTTCCCAAAACTGAGCTCATATAGCATTGGCCTGAATATGATACACAAAGGGCACCATGTACAAATATCTCTATATCAGCCTGACACTGGTCAGTAATTTTCTTTATTTCATCCACGTTTAGTTCCCTAGCCAAGACCACCCTCTTAAATCCAATAGACTCTAGGTATAGGACATCATTTAGGGAGTGAGCTGCCATTTGGGTGCTTGCATGTAGCTCAAAATCAGGAAATAGCTCCTTGATTTTTTTAGCCATACCAATATCCTGTAGAATGAGAGCATCAACACTTATAGAATATAGGTAGCTTACGTAGTCTATAAAGTCTTCCATCTCTGACTGCTTTATAAGGGTATTTACTGTTACAAATACCTTACAATCCCTAATATGGGCATATTCAACCGCCTGCCTCAACTCATCATAATCAAAATTATTTGCACTGGCCCTAGCACTAAATACCTTTCCTCCCAGATACACTGCATTAGCACCATTCTGAACGGCTGCCCTCAGGGCCTCCATACTCCCTACTGGAGCTAATAGCTCTAAATTTTTATTCATATTTCCTCCATGCCTTTTTATCCATATGAACAAGTACTAAGATACTTGTATTATCACTTTTATTGTTCTCCTAACCATGCTTTAAAAAAGACTACTAGCCCATGGCCTAGTAGTCTTTTTAGTACTTGCATATGTTCTTCTAATCCATGCACCCCTATTTATTAAATACGCAAGTGCAAGACCATTTACTTGTTTGTCTTATTCTTTAATTCCTCATAGTTTAGTTGTAGGTTATAGGCCTTATTTTGAAATTCTGCAGCCATATTTTCAGCAACAGCTACCTTATTTTCCATTTCTTTGACCTTCATTTCAAGAGACTTAACTATCTTATCCACGTCTCCACCTACTTGTCCACCTGTAGCTTCCAACCTCTTAATAGTATCATCCTTGGACGCTAGGTCTGCTTCAAGCTTGGATATCTTAATCTTTAGGTCTGCTATTTTTGAATCAGCCTCTTCTAACTTTAGAAGTACATTGTCAAATTCCTTTTCAACCTCTTCATTCTTGTTAGAGTCAGTTTCCTTCATCTCAGAGATTTCCTTTTTAAGGTCTTCCACTTCACGTTCCCTATCAAATAGCTTGTCTGCTATATTTACAGAAGTAAGTATTGCAGCACTAGTCTTACTTAGGGAAGGGGCTGCCTTACTTATATTCTTCAATTCACCGTCTATATACTTGGCAACCTTGACTATCTCCGCCTCATTCTTTTCACCTGCTATCTGGTAATCAACACCATCTATCTTCACACTAACTCTATTCATATCCACACTCCTATTTATACATATAATAAGAAAAATAAACCCGCATCATAGGAGAACAAGATATTTTACTTATTATCCTTCTTGTTACTAGTCCTATAATGCCACATGTCATTGTCTCATACCATTATACCATAAAAAGAGCTAGTATAATAGTAGGTCTAAGCTTATTGTATCAGATATTTCTAATCCAAGCTGACTCAGTTTGATATGGTCTCCCTCCAAAATAATATGACCACTATTAATATATTTTTCAATTATCTCTAGGTTTTCTTTATACTTGTCCTGGTCTATCTTCTTTAGCCTTTCAAGGTATTTAGCTCTTGATATACCCATAATCTTCCTTAAGCCAAGTATTAGGTATTCATTTAATTTTTCCTCCAGACTTATAGTCTCCTCAAATGCCAGCGGTCTCATACCAAAGTCTAAAGATTGGTAATATGCAGGAAAATACTTATAGTTCGTATACCTACTACCATCTAGGTAGCCAGAAGCGCCCAAACCTATCCCGTAATATTCCTTGTCGTCCCAGTATATTAAATTATGCCTACATTCCTTACCCTCTTTGGCAAAATTAGATATTTCATATTGATTATAGCCCTTTTCTGCCAGATAATCTATTGTATACCTGTACATGTCTATATAGGCATCCTCATCATAGTCAGTCAAACTTCCTTCTTCGTACATCTTAAAAAACCTAGTCCCCTCCTCTATTATCAGAGAATAGGCAGATATATGGTCTGGGTCCAAATAAACTACCCTTTCTAGGGTCTCCTTCCAGTCCTCAAGGGTCTGCCCCTGGAAGGCAAACATTAGGTCTATATTTATATTCTCAAAGCCAACTAGCCTTGCAAGCCTATAGGACTCCAGGAAGTCATCATAGGTGTGAATTCTCTCTAAAAACCTTAATAGGTGATCTTGACTAGCCTGTAATCCAATACTCAGCCTATTTAGACCGGCTGCCCTCATGAGCTCTAGCTTGTCCCTCGTAAGGCTACCTGGGTTTGATTCTATGGTATATTCTATTATTTTTGATAAGTCTACATTTTCCCTGACTATCGATAAGAGCCTCTCCAGCTGACCTAACGACAAGATACTAGGTGTACCTCCACCTATAAAAATTGTTTCTATATCTTCAATAGAGCCACTAGACCTATATAGGCTAAATTCCTTTTCTAAATATGACAGGTAGTCATCTATCTGGTCTCCATTCCCGGCAAAGGATGTGAAGTCACAATAGCCACATTTCTTTGAACAAAAGGGTATATGTATGTACAAACCTCTAGTCTTCATATCTTCTCCACTTAAACATAAAACTTCTATACTGGTCCTCCTTTGCCTACCACAGCAAAAGAACACCTAGTATAATACTATAAAAAATGGCTAAACTGCATGTATTCACAATTTAGCCATCTAGATTTCATCTATTACTTGGTTTTACCAAGATTATATATTACAATATCCTACAACTGTGTAGTTAGCTGGAATACCATAATCCTTGTCTAAGTTATCAAATCCCCACTTAGAATCGAACATAGTAACGTCTAGTATTACACCGAAGTATAGCATTACAATACCTGCATCAATCTTGTTTAGGTAGCTTCCTTTGTAGTCTTCGCTATCTATAGCTAGTACAACCTTACCACCATCAACTATAAATCTCCATGGCTGCTTGTTAAGAGCTGATGGAGCCATTCTAGCATATGAGAATGCATCTAGCAATGCTCTTTCTTCTAGAATTTCTGAAGTTGCTGCATTACCCCACTTGTCTATATAAACCATTTCTTCAAGACTAATTCTTTCAGAACCGGTATTTGAAGTAGACATATTAGACTTAGAATAGTTGTCTCCAGTCTTAGCAGTGTGCTCTACCTTGACTTCCTTAGAAGCATAACCTAAAGCTATTAGGGCTACTACTTCCTTATCTGTTTCCAAACCAAGAGTTTTCTTTACCATATCTCTATCAGAGTATGATACCCAACAACTATCTATACCAAGATCTCTAGCCTTTAATATTGCTCTTTCACCTACATAACCTGCATTTTCTAAGTGCTGTGGCTTGTCTTCTGATATCAATACTAGGTAGTTTGGTGCTTCTATCATTACACCCTGGTAACCCGCTATACCATATAGACGCTTGTAAGTGTCATCACCAGCAAAGAACTTAGGTTCAATAGCTATTGATCCATCAAGCTTCTTACAGTCCTTTATGTAAGATTCTAATTCTAAAAGTGCCTTAGTATCTACTGGTGTTTCCTTAAAATGTCTTACTGACCTTCCATTCATTATTAATGACTTATAATCCATGTCAAACCTCCAAATATTATTGTTTTTGTATTTTTCTGGCCATCTCTAATAGCCTTTTCTTCTCGTTGAGTTGGGGCTGGGATATGACTTGGCATAATAAGGCATCTAGCAGTATGCCAACTTCCTTACCCATAGCTAGACCCTCATCTATAATATCCCTACCACTTATTTGTAAGTGAGAAACAGAAAAACACTCTCCTGTTTCTATTATATCATTAAATAGATTGAAAATTAAGCCGATATTTGCATATTTTTCAATAATTTTTGCATAAATTGCGTATTTTGCCAAAATATTATCCCTAGCATCCCTTAAAATTAACTTCAGAGTCAACCTCAAATCATCCCAAGTAGCATTTTCATTTAATAAATCTGCATACTTGTCATCCCTTAGGGTCGTCCAAATAAATATGGTCTTATCTATGTCCTTCTTAGAGTATTTAAAGAATCTTAGCAGGCTCTTTAGGTCTCCCCTGTAGTGGTTTAATACCATGGCCCTTTTGCTTGCCTGCAGGTATCCTTCATCAGAAGCAATATCCTCTAGTTTCATTGCCCTGGTAAGGTCAGCCTGATTAAAGACAAAGTCACCAAACAGGTAGGCTCTTATATCTAGATCATTTATCAGACTTAATTTATTGGTATTTGCTTTTATTATACCCTCAAATTCGGTATTTATTCTCTCCATAGAAACCTTTTCAATATTAGCAGAATTTCTTCTTATAGATTCCATGGTAGTCCCTTCAATATCAAAGGATAGTTTTGCTGAAAACCTAAGAGCCCTTAGGATCCTTAGGGCATCCTCATTAAACCTCTTATCTGGTTCTCCGACACACCTGACCAGCTTGTTTTCTATATCCTCAAGTCCACCAAACCTATCTACAAGACCCAACTGGTCATTATAGGCCATGGCATTTATTGTAAAGTCCCTCCTGGATAGGTCATCCTCAAGTTTTTGACTATAAGATACGGTCCTAGGCCTTCTCATATCCAGATAGTCACCATCAAGTCTGTAGGTTGTCACCTCGAAGGCCTCATCATCTATTAAAACAGTCACCGTACCATGCTGGATACCAGTTGGTATAGTCCTCGAGAATATAGCAATAATATCCTCTGGCAGGGCATTTGTGGTGATATCCCAGTCATGAGGTACCTTACCCATGACTGAATCTCTCACACACCCTCCAACTACAAAGGCTTCAAATCCTGCCCCTCTTATCGAGTCTAAAACCTGCCTTGCCCTTGTAGGAATTTCAATTTTTATTGTCCTATTATATATATTCATTTTAGTCGTCCAATTTAAGTACAGACATAAAGGCCTTCTGAGGAACTTCAACATTACCAATCTGTCTCATCCTCTTCTTTCCTTCCTTCTGCTTTTCAAGAAGCTTTCTCTTTCTTGAGATATCGCCACCATAACACTTGGCTAAGACGTCCTTTCTATAGGCAGCTACAGTCTCTCTAGCTATAATCTTGTTGCCGACAGCCGCCTGAATTGGTACTGGGAACTGGTGTCTTGGTATTTCACCCTTTAGCTTTTCACACATAGCCTTACCCCTTACGAAGGATCTAGACTCATGTATTATGAAGCTTAGGGCATCGACCTGCTCCTTATTTATCAGTATATCCATTTTAACAAGGTTAGAAGGTACATAGCCCTTCATTTCATAGTCTATAGACCCGTAACCCCTAGTTCTAGACTTAAGGGCATCGAAGAAGTCATATATTACTTCATTTAGTGGTAGCTCATAGTGGAGCATCACCCTCGTGTCGTCTATGTATTCCATGTCCTTCATGGAACCTCTTCTCTCCTGACATAGCTCCATTACAACACCTACATAATCCTTAGGCACTATAATATCACTCTTTACTATAGGCTCTTCTATCATCCTAATCTCTGTAGGCTCAGGTAGGTTAGCCGGGTTCTGTATCATCAACACCTCACCATCCAGCTTTGTAACCCTGTATATAACAGATGGGGCTGTAGTTATAATATTAAGGTCAAACTCTCTCTCCAATCTCTCCTGTATAATTTCCATATGAAGCAAGCCTAGGAAACCACACCTAAACCCAAAGCCCAGTGCTGCTGAAGACTCAGCCTCAAACTCTAGGGCAGCATCATTAATCTGAAGCTTTTCTAGGGCGTCCCTTACATTTTCATACTTTTCACCCTCACCTGGATATATACCACAGTATACCATTGGCGTTGCCTTCTTATAACCTGGTAAAGGCTGGTCAGTCCTATTATTCGCATCCGTGATTGTGTCACCAACTCTACAAGACCTAATGTCCTTTATACTTGCAGCTATATAGCCAACATCTCCGGCAGACAGTTCAGCTAACTCAGTTGCATTAGGCGCCATCACACCAACCTCTGTAACCTCGAACTTCTTCTTGCTGTTCATCATCTCTATAACCATACCCTTTTTGACGCAGCCATCAAAGACTCTTACATAGGCTACAACACCCTTGTAGGCATCATAGTATGAATCGAAAATAAGGGCCTTTAGTGGGGCCTGCTTGTCACCAACTGGAGCTGGTACATGCTTAACTATGGCCTCAAGAACATCCTCTGTATTTATATCGTTCTTAGCTGATATCAGTGGAGCTTCACTACAGTCAAGTCCAATCAAGTCCTCTATCTCATCCTTTACATAATCAGGCCTAGCACTAGGTAAGTCAATCTTATTTATAACCGGCAGAATTTCTAGATCCTGTTCTAGGGCCAAGTATACATTGGCTAGGGTCTGGGCCTCTACACCCTGGGCGGCATCTACTACTAGTAGGGCACCCTCACAGGCAGCTAAGGACCTAGATACCTCATAGTTAAAGTCTACATGTCCTGGTGTATCAATTAGGTTTAGGTGGTATATTTCCCCATCATCCGCCCTGTATTCAAGACGTACATTCTGCAGCTTGATGGTAATACCCCTCTCTCTTTCAAGGTCCATATTGTCTAGCAGTTGGGCCTTCATATCTCTTTCAGACACTAGTCCAGTCTTTTGTATAAGTCTATCTGCCAAGGTAGACTTGCCGTGATCTATATGTGCAATTATGCTAAAGTTTCTAGTATTGTTCTGTCTATTTCCCAAATAAAATTCCTCCTTTTCTGTAAGATTACATATGTATTCATTCTACATTTTACTTTAAAAAGCTGTCAACGTAAAGATGTGTATTGAAAAATGAATATTTTTTTATTAAATATTGTAATTTAGCTTGATTTTTATCCCTAAGTCTGTTAAAATTGTGTATGTTGATTATGAATTTAGAACAAATATAGGGAGGTGAAGATAGATGGCAAATATTAAATCTGCTAAGAAGAGAATCGGAGTTATAGAAAAGAAGACTGCTTTAAATAGAGTTAGAAAGTCTCAGATAAAGACTGCAATAAGGAGATTCGATGAAGCTGTACTTGCAGGTAACAAGGAAGAAGCTCAGGCTAAGTTCCAGTTAGCTCAGAAAAAGATATATCAGGTAGCATCTAAGGGTACTATCCATAAGAACGCTGCTGATAGAAAGGTATCTAAGCTAGCTAATAGACTAAACTCTTTAAACGCTTAATAAGGAATAATATGATATCGACGGGTATCATTTATAATTGTGACAACGCAATGTATAGATATATCTTGTGTGTCAAACGTTTGAAAATACTAGATATAATAAATCCACTAGCCTGCTAGTGGATTTATTTATATCTAGTATTTTTTGTATATTCTATTATAGCTATTCAGCCAAAAATTACATATATTATAATCAAATCAATTAATATCCCGTTTTTTCTATATATATGCTTCCAAACTACTTATTACAGGCCTCTACTATCAATATTTCAGCTGCCAACCTGTCCGACATCTTACCCTGCTTGATAGCATAGTCAAAGTCTGATATAGACTTTATAATAGCCCTAATAGATTCTTCGTCAAAGTTCTTGGCCTGGCTGGCTAGCTTGTTCATGACAAACTTCTGTAGGCCCATGGTAGCTTTAATTGAATCAAAGGATAGCTTAGTATCCTGTAGGGCCTTTATCTGTAGTATCTGACTAAACCTTGTTGATAACAAGGAAAAAGTACCTAAAATAGAACCACCACTGTAGAGCATGTCATCAAAAAGACTCAGGGCCATCTTCGTATTCTTAGTTCCTATCATATCTATCATCTTAAATACATTATCCTCTATATTATTAGTCAAGAGCTTGTCTATGGACTCCTTGTCCAAGACCTTCCCCTTACCTATATAGGCACAAATCTTGTCTATCTCATTTTTTAGGTCTGCCAGGGTAACTGAAGACTTCCTATCCTTATAACCAACTAGGTTAATAAAATATACTAATTCAGAATTATTTGCTTGGACCTGGTTTTTCTCAAAGGCTTCCTTACACCATTTAAATAGGTCCATATCATCAAGCTTATCCATGACTGAAACATCACCTAGCTTACTAATAGACTTATATAGCTTAGACCTCTTTGTATCTACCTCACCATAAGAGGCAAATAGTACTAGGGCAGTATCCGGCATATTTTCAATTATTCTTATAAGCTCAGATTCAGCCTCCTCGTTAAAAAACCTTCTTTTAGCTTGTAGTAATTCGAAATCCTTGACAATCACATACCTCCTGTCAGACATCATAGGTAGGGTCTCTATAGCAGATACTAGGCTCTCTAGATTGGTTTCCTGGCCATCTATAAGTGTCAGGTTAAAGTCTGGCATCGACCCCTTAGCTAGGTCCTTAAAGGCGTCAACTACTTGATCTATAAGGAGTAATTCCCTACCGTAAACTAGATTAATCTTATTCAATTTTCTATCCTTAAATCTTTCTAGTAGGTCACTTATCTTCATAAATCCTCCATCTAATCTGTCTTGTTCACCTTAATATAATATATTTCTAAAAATATTGCAAGTCCAAGGGCTCCTATATAGTAGGCTATCAATATAAGCGGGCTCATTGATCTTATCTCCATATTATAGGCCCCATAATTTGCCAGCCTCTCTAGAAAATAATATACTGGTCCTAGTATGGCCTTGTTTATATATGCTACTGATAAGGCTAAGTCTATAGATATTCCATAAACTAGCAAGGAAAGCATGTCTAAAAATACCACCAGACCTATAAAGGGTAATATAAATATATTCCCTATCACTCCAACCATTGAAAAGGTCTTAAAATTATATAGAACTAATGGAAAGGTCA
>ERZ773013.543-NODE-543-length-23632-cov-28.333630_pt1 | contig 23632 bp, 22 predicted proteins | sample MGYA00511670_ERZ773013 | MGnify/ENA primary metagenome ERZ773013 (study PRJEB29015, sample SAMEA2738120) | human oral metagenome | biome: human oral; feature: human-associated habitat; material: saliva | place: China | collected 2257 ... | reverse complement strand
AATAATATTTGTTTAGGAAGCCTCACCCCCCAGCCCCCCTCCAGCCTCACCCCCCCAACCCCCTCTCCGAAGGGAGAGGGGGAGTGCAGGGAACAGTTCGCTTAGAAACGACTAAACAGCTTTTCCAACCATAGGGGTATCTCGCTAATCACTCCCCTCCCTATGGGGGAGGGGCAAGGGGGAGGGGCTGTTTGTGTCTGTTTGTGTCTGTTTGTGTCTTCGTTGTCATAATTATTACGTACTGATAAGAATTCCGTTCGAATAACTCTGGATTATAGTAGTAATCATAATTATGAATTATGAACTATGAATTCTGAATTACCATAATTGCTTGTGTGCGTGAACAATACTTCTGATTAAAAAAAAAGAACATTTCTTTTGGTATTTGTTGTATAAACGACTATATTTGTAGCACAAAACCTAAATCAATAGAATATATGTCTAATTTTATGAAAGTAAGTCAGAGTCGCAGAAAGCACCCACCATTTGTTAGTGGTCGCTTAGCTTTCTCCTTTGCACTTGGGTTGATGGCATTTGCACCATCCCCAGTATTAGCCAATGTGGATGCGAACACGAGTATGAGTGTTCAGCAGCAAAAGCAGAGTATCAATGGTGTAGTGAAAGATGCTAATGGCGACCCAGTCATTGGTGCTTCTATACTGGCAAATGGTACTCCAGTAGGGGTGACCGACATGGACGGTCGCTTCTCAGTCTCTGTCGCTCCGGGTACGGAGTTGAAGATTAGTTATGTTGGTTTCGCCACTCAGAGCGTCATGGTGAGAAGTGGTGTGACGAACTATAACATTACTCTGAAGGATGAGAACAGCGCCTTGAGTGAGGTTGTTGTTGTCGGTTATGGAACTCAGAAGAAGGCAAACCTCTCTGGTTCTGTTGCACAACTCGATAGTAAGGCGCTCGAAAACCGCCCTATCTCTAACGTGTCTTCAGGCTTGCAGGGCTTGCTTCCAGGTATCACGGTGACCGGAGCTGATGGTGCGCCGGGTTTGGATAATGGTACGATTCTTGTGCGTGGTGTGGGAACATTGAACTCCGCTTCACCTTATATATTGATTGATGGTGTTGAAGCAGGAACGCTCAACTCGCTTGATCCAGAGGATATCGCGAGTATCTCAGTCCTGAAGGATGCTTCTTCAGCAGCCATCTATGGTTCAAAAGCATCTAACGGTGTGATTCTGGTAACTACAAAACGAGGGCAGAACGGTGCGCCAAAGGTTAGTTATTCAGGTTATTTTGGTATTCAGAATGCAACAGCCTTGATGGAAAGGATGAATTCTGCCGATGCCGCTTACTATTATAATAAGGCATTGGAGCGTAGTGGTAAGGCAGCACGTTTCTCTGATGAAGCAATTAAGAAGTTCCGTGATGGTTCAGACCCTTACAACTATCCTAATACAGACTGGTACGATCTTGCATTCAAAACCGCTTGGCAGAATCGCCACAGCGTGAACATTACGGGTGGTAATGAGTATGTGAAGTATCTGGCTTCTGCAGGTTATCTCAAGCAGAGCAGTATTCTTCCTAATGCAGGTCGTGAGCAGTTTAATGGTCGTGCGAATCTCGACATGGTGTTGTCAAAGCGCATCACTGCCCATCTTAACCTCGCTTATATCCAAAACAACTATCGCGATGCAAGTAGTGCATACGCTGGTGGAAGTAGCGATCAGATTATTCGTCAGCTGAATATCATCGCGCCTTGGATTGTTTATAAGTATGAAGATGGTACTTATGGTACTGTTTCTGATGGTAACCCAATGGCTTGGTTGGAGTCTGGAATGACCGTAAACCGCAACAACCGTAACTTTACGGGTATGATAGGTCTCGACTATCAGATTCTGAAAGACTTGAAGTTGACGTTGCAGGGTGCATATGTTGATGCTTCACAGCGTTATTCTTACTTCCAAAAGTTCATTCAGTATAACCCTAATAAGGCCTCTGACCCTAACAAGTTAGAGATTGCTCACTATGACTGGCACCGCACAACCTTCGATGCGTTCCTGAACTATGACAAGTCATTTGCGAAGCATAACTTCAAGGCTATGCTCGGTTGGCATACTGAACGCTATAAGTATTTGCCTGACTGGATGTATCGTAAGAACTTCCCTAATAATGAGCTTACTGATATGAACGCTGGTGATGCTTCGACACAGCAGAACGCTGGTAACACTCGCGAGCTGTCAATGGTGTCTTACTTCGGTCGTCTGAATTACGACTATGCTGGTCGTTACCTCTTTGAGGCAAACTTCCGTTCTGATGCTTCTTCACGCTTTGCTCAGGCTCATCGCTGGGGTTTCTTCCCATCATTCTCTGCTGCATGGCGTATCTCTGAGGAGCCATTCATGGAGAGTTCAAAGTCATGGTTGAACAACTTGAAGCTGCGTGCATCATGGGGTCAGCTTGGTAATCAGGATGCTTTGAACGATTACTATCCTTGGATGAACACTTACAACCTCAATGCGAAGTATCCATTTGGTGGTCAGCTCACTCCGGGTTACTATCAGGGTAGCTATCACCTTGAGACAATCTCTTGGGAGCGTTCTACTACATGGGGCGTTGGTCTTGACTTTACCCTCTTCGGTGGTTTGACTGGTTCGTTGGATTATTATAACCGCAAGACGACTGGTATTATCATGAACGTGTCTGCTCCTGCAGAGTTTGCACTCGGTGCTTACAAGGATAATATCGGTGCATTGCGCAATCAGGGTGTTGAGCTCTCATTGGCTTATGCAAAGCAGTTGAACAAGGATTGGACCATCAATGTTGGTGCGAACTTCGCTTACAACAAGAATAAGATTCTCAACTTGGGTGAGGGAACTGAATATATTGGTAGTGGCAACCGCCGTACAGCAGTAGGTCAGCAGTATAACAGCTTCTTCATGTACAAGGCTACTGGTAAGTTCTTCAACTCACAGCAGGAGGCTGACGACTACACAGCGAAGTATGGCAACCCATTCGGACGTAAGTTCATGGCGGGTGACCTTATCTATGAGGACACAAACGGTGATGATAAGCTCGATTCAAACGACCGTATCTACACCAAGCATACGGACATCCCTGCTATTACTTACGGCTTCAACCTTGGTGCAACATGGAAGAACGTAGACTTCTCTATGATTTGGCAGGGTGTTGGTGCAGTATCTCATATCTACAATCGTGAGGTACTTGGTGAGTTCTCTGGTGATGCCAGCCACCCTTCAACACTGTGGAAAGACTCATGGACAGAGGATAATCACAATGCTAAGTTGCCACGCGTATTCGAGACAGGAAACAGCCCAAGCGACATGACTCGTGCTATGTCAACCTTCTGGTTGTGGAACACAGCTTACTTGCGTTTGAAGACTTTGCAGTTGGGTTACACCCTTCCAAAGAGTGCACTCAAAGCAATTCATCTTGAGAAGGTACGTATCTACTATGCAGGTGAAAACCTCCTTACCTTCGATGCATTGCCATTCAATATTGACCCAGAAGTGACCAGCGAGCGTGGATCATCTTATCCATTGCTGCGTTCACATTCTATCGGTATCAATATCACATTCTAACCGTAAATACCCGATATACATTATGAAAACTGTAAGAACATATATATTAGCAGGTGTGGCAGCCTTTGCGCTCACATCTTGTAATGACTACCTTACCACTGTGCCGAAGGATGCAATGTCACCATCTACAACATGGAAGACAGGCGATGATGCTGAGAAGTTCCTTGTGGGCTGTTATGATGGTTGGGAAGAAGGTGCAGCCTTGCTTTATTGGGACGCTGGCTCTGACTTTGCGTACAACAACTTCCCTTGGGAAGGCTTTACCAATATCGGTAATGGTTCGCTCTCACCATCGTCTCCGGGTTGGTCGTTCTACGATTATACTATCATTGGTAGATGTAACACCTTCCTTGAGAATGTTGATAAGTGCGTATTCAGCAGCGATGCTGTAAAGAAAGACCTCGTTGCGCAGGTGAAGGCTATCCGTGCTTACAACTATTTCCGCATGGGTTTCCTCTATGGTGGTGTGCCAATCGTTAAGCCTTTCACCAGTGCTCAGGAGGCACGCGTGCCACGTAATACGGAGCAAGAGGTGAAGGATTTGGTTTTCAAAGACCTTGATGAGGCGATTGCTGATATCAATACGTCTCCTGCTGCACGTGGACGTATCGCAAAGGGTGCTGCCTTAGCTATGAAGATGCGTGCTGCTCTCTACTGGGGCGACTATCAGAAGGCGAAGGATGCTGCTCAGGCTATCATTGACTTGGGTAAGTATGAACTTGATCCTGACTATACCAACCTCTTTAAGTTGGCTGGTGTTGACTCAAAAGAAATCATCCTTGCCGTACAGTATAAGAGCGGTACTCGCCCACTGGGCACTATCGGACAGCTCTATAACAATGCCGATGGTGGCTGGTCATCAGTGGTTCCAACACAGAAGTGTGTCGATAACTATGAGATGAGCAATGGTATGACAATCACTGAGGCTGGCTCTGGATATGATGCAACCCATCCTTTCCATGGTCGTGACCCACGTATGGCAATGACGATTCTCTATCCCGGTTGCGACTGGAAGGGCACTATCTTCAATACGCTCGACGAGAATGTTAATGGTAAGAAGAATCCTAACTATCCAACCAATGCTGCCAACTCTTCTAAGACTGCCCTCACATGGCGTAAGTACTTAGATCCAATGGATCAGTATGCTGACGTATGGGACACAGAGGCTTGCCCTATTGTCTTCCGTTATGCTGAGGTGCTTTTGACATGGGCTGAGGCTGAAAACGAGTTGAATGGTCCTTCAGCCAATGTCTATACAATGATTGACAAGGTACGTACACGCGTGGGTATGCCTGCCGTTGACCAGACAAAGTATAACACTAAGGAGAAGCTCCGTGAGCTGATTCGTCGCGAGCGTGGCTCAGAGTTTGCAGGTGAAGGTCTCCGTCGTGCTGATATCTTACGTTGGACAAGCAATGGTAAGATGGTCGCAGAGACAGTATTGAACGGTCCATTGAACCGTATCACAGGTACTATTAACACATCTGCTACCGACCCAACCATGCGTGCCGTAGTCAGTGGTAGCAGCAAGGTTGAGGACCGTACGTTCCAGACCTTCAACAGATACCTACCTATCCCACAGTGGAATATCTCTGATAATCCTAAGTTGGAGCAGAATCCAGGGTATGCGAAGTAAGGGAAACTGACTCGAACTCGTCGCAACTGGCCCCACCCCCAACCCCTCCCCCATAGGGAGGGGCGTAGAATGTAACGAAAGCAACTGGCCCCACCCCCTAACCCCTCCCCCATAGGGAGGGGAGTGATTAGCGAGATACCCCTATGGTTGGAAAGCTGTTTAGTCGTTCCTAAGCGAACTGTTCCCTGCACTCCCCCTCTCCTTTCGGAGAGGGGGTTGGGGGGTGAGGTTTTTTATCCATTTCAAAAACCTTGACATTTCCTTCAATAAAATCCTTGAAATAAAGGTGAAAAACACATATTGTGAGTAGTTTTGTAACTCGCAGAAAATCAATTGATTATAAAATACGACAATAAAAGGTGCTTATTAAGGCTTCAAAAGGGCGTTAGTAAGGGTCTTAAAGGGCACCTTTTGCCAGCCAAAAGGGCGTCTTTAAGAAGCCAAAAGACCACCTCTCGCCCTCTATATGCTTGAAAAAAGTTGACAAGATGGGCGAGTAGACGAGTGAACAAGTTTAGTTGACGAGTGTACAAGTTGACAAGTTAACCAGTTGCTTGTAGAAAGGGTAAGTAAAAGACAAAGTAACATGGTTGACAAGTTGACGAGTAAGCGAGTTGCCGGTAGACAGGGTAAATAAAAGACAAAGTAACATAGGAACAAGTTTTTTTAAATTGACGAGTAAACAAGTAGATCTGCAAACGAGGTATTTGTTATAAAGTGGCTTATCAACTAAACACCTGTTCACCTGTTCATCTGTTACTTTGTCTTCTCTCGCAAGCAACTTGTTTACTCGTCTACTTGTCTACTCGTTTACTTGTCTAAACATCTGTTCCTATGTTACTTTGTCTTTTACTTACCCTGTCTACAAGCAACTTGTTCACTCGTCCACTCGTTAACTTGTTTACTCGCCCACTTTTTTGCCATTTTATTTTCTTACCTTTTATTTTTTTATTTATCTTTGCATTGTCTTTTGAAAAATAACATCTTACTAATTAAAAACCAGAGAATCATATTTAAAAGCAGTCTTATGAAGAAAATTATAACTCTCTTAGTTAGTGTATTGTTGGCAACATCATCATTTGCTATTCCTGCCATGCGGATGTGGCGAAGCTTTAAGCAGGCTGACGGAACAATCCTAAAGGTGATGACCGTGGGCGATGAGCATTTCAATTATGCGCTGACAGAGGACAACATCCCTGTGTTGCCTCATAATGGCAGCTATTATTACGCGCGTATCGAGGACAATCAGTTGGTGCCTTCATCGGTGTTAGCCCATGACAATGCATTGCGAAAGGGAAAGGAAGAACTCGTTGCGGCAGCCATTCAGCAAGTAAGACAACTGCAAAAACAGCATGAGATGCATGTCAATTCTAAGCCTTTCGGAGAAGGATTGGGAATGACATGGGAGGGTAAAAAGAAAGGACTCGTCATCTTGGTTGAGTTCGAAGATGTGGCTTTCAAAGACCCAAAGAATGTGTTGACGCTCAAACCACGTGAGAATAATGTCAAGACTCTCTATGAGAACATGCTCAACAAGGTGGGATATACCAATGATAACGGGGCTATCGGTAGTGTTCACGACTATTTCCTCGACCAAAGTAATGGTAAGTTCGACCTCACTTTCGATGTCGTAGGACCCGTAAAGCTCAAGCATCCTCATCAGTTTTATGGTGAGCGAACAGCTAATATGAATGATGCGAATGCACCACAGATGATTATTGATGCCTGCAATGCTATTCAAGGGCAGGTAGACTTCAGTAAGTACGACTGGGATGATGATGGCGAAGTAGAGCAGGTTTATGTCATCTATGCCGGTGAGGGTGAGGCAACAGGTGGTGAGTCAAGTACCATCTGGCCACACAAGTATTCCCTTACAGATGCAGGACTTGACGCACTGACATTCAACGGACAAACGATAAATACATACGCTTGTAGCAATGAAATCATTCGTGCGAAGGTGAATGAGAAGTCGCGTATCTACTATTCTGGTATCGGTACTATCTGTCATGAGTTCTCGCATTGTCTCGGATTGCCCGACTTTTATGACACACGTGGCGGCAGTAACATTGGTTCTGGACGATACGATTTGATGTGTGGCGGTAGTTATAACGGTGGACCAGAGAGTCTGATTAACGTCTATGGAGGTACGGGAATCGGTACTGTGCCTGCTGGTTACGATGCTTACGAGAAGGCATATATGGGCTGGCTAAAGCCTATCACACTTGGCGATGAGGCTGTTGAGGTGAAGAATATGAAGGGACTTGCTGAGGGTGGCGATGCCTATTTCCTCTATAATCCAGACACGAAGAATGAATATTATATCTTTGAAAATCGTACGCCTCACCGCTGGGATGCTGAGTTGCCGGGACACGGACTGATGGTTTTCCACGTTGATTTCGATGCTTATTCATGGCGAATGAACAACCTCAATGCTGCTTCTGCACAGCGTCATCCACGCTTCACGATAGTGTCTGCAGATGGTCGACTCGATCATGACACGCAGAATAGTGACCCATTCCCAACGGATTTGAACAATAGCTTAACGAACTCTACCGACCCTCGTCTAAGTTTTTATACGAACTATAACGTCAGCGGTCAGGCTGGAGTCAAGCAGATTGTTCGCAATAATGACAATACAATCTCCTTCCACTTTACTCCGCTAAAGGCTGCAACAGGCATTAACAACCTCTCTGCCGACCACGAACAGTTAGCTGAGACCTATACGCTCTCTGGTGTAAAGGTTGCGGACAATCAGAATCTCCACAACCAGATTGTAATCGTTAAGGGTAAGAAGGTGAGAAAGTAGACGAGTGAACGAGTTGCTTGTAGACAGAATAATAGAAAGACATAGTAACATAAGAACACGAGTTGCTTATGTAGACAAGGTAATTGTGAAGACATAGTAACAGATGAATAAAGTTCTTTTGAGTAACAAAGGGATGGTTTTTTGTGGACGTGTTAACGATTTGTTTGCGGAGAAAGACAGAGAAACAGAAGAACGAGTTTTAGTTGACGAGTTAAGGAGAGAGCAAGTTTATAAGTTATATGTTGTGATAGATATTTGAGGGTGATGGCTGAAAAGCGCAACTTGGTGTTGTCATCTTCTCTTGCCCTCCGCTCTGTAAATATAATTAATAGTGGTATGAATAAAGGGCATGAATTGGCTTTCCATTCATGCCCTTTTGCTTTGGAAGAAGTGCTCTTTATGTATATACCTGATTATCTTGTCCACTTGTAAACTCGTTTACTTTGATATTTGACAAATTTTTTCATACCCTTCAAAACCAATATATGGTCTTTTGGCTTCTAAAAGACGCCTAATTGACTTGCAAAAGGTGCCCTTTTGCGTTCTTACTAACGCCCTTTTGAAATCCAAGTAAGCATGTTTTGCAAGGTAATAGTACAAGTTGTTGATTACAAGATGATTACAGGGAGGTGAGAAAGGCTTGTTTTTAGCCATTCTCTTAGGGATATTCTTTGCAGAATTGTAATAACTTTTCTCAGTGTTTTGATTATAATATCCTCTTGTAGAAAACAAAGCCATGCAAGAAAGCGCAGCTCTACAGGCTCTTTTTAGATAATCGAAAATGCTCAGAAACCTAAAGGTCATGGAACGAACAGAACTTTTAGTTTTTGGTTGGTAAGTCTTGCTGGTTGACAAGTTTCTGGTTGACGAGTAAACCAGTTATATCCTTTGTAGCACATAACTCGTCTACTTATCGACTTGTTAACTCGTCCACTAAAAAAGTTTATCTGTTACTCTGTCTCTCATTCACAAGCAACGGTTCTCTTGTCTACGCTGTTAATCTATCAAAAACAAAAAACCTTGGCGGGAAGCCAAGGTTTCAGCGGTGCGTACGAGACTCGAACTCGTGACCTCCTGCGTGACAGGCAGGCATTCTAACCAACTGAACTAACGCACCATGGCACCTTGTTCTGAATTGCGTGTGCAAAGGTAAGGATAAATTTTTATTCTTGCAAACCTTTCTACACCTTTTTTACAAAAAATATTGTAGCAATTGTGCATCAACGAAACAATTATCTTCGCGCAACCAGTCTTTCATTGTCGTGTATTCCCTGAAACCCAACGATTTAAGTAGATTCAAAGAAGGTTGATTATTGACGGAGACGATGGCATAAACTTGATGAAGATGAACTACTTTTCGTGCATAATCCAAGATGAGTTTCATTGCCTCTGTGGCATAACCACGCCGTCGATGCTTCGTTTGAAGTATGATTCCGACCTCTGCTCTGCTGTGTTGTGGATCAAAATCTACCAAATCTATCAGTCCAACACTATTCCCTTTTTTATCTTCAATGATAAGTCTGAGCTGACGATCTGCATAGATATCTCCTGTCGCATGAGCGATATAATCATGTAAAAGATAACGCGAATAGGGTACGTTTACAGCCCCAACATGCCATGTTTCAATATCATTCTCAATCTCATAAAGCAGGTCTAAGTCTTCTGGCTCCATGGCTCTGAGTCTCACTTTGTTACTTTCCATATATGACTTTATCTTCAGTGATTAATATTTTTGATGCATATGTTCCCATAGAATAGCCTTCGTTTGCACGCGAAGCTATATCATTCAACACAAAAGTATAGTCGAAAACGTCCATATCATAAACGAGATAAGTAAGTGAAAAATCTTTCTTTTTTGGAATAACAGGCATGTTTGTTGGACTGCCTTCTATGAAAAGAGCAGACAAACCATGATTCTTGGCTATCTTTTGGCAGTCATCAAGCATCGCACTTTGCCCGATAAAGACATAATACGAACGGCGTTTCTTCTGCTGAAATGATATGCCAAAAGAACACAAAAGCTTATGAACAGTCTGGCGAACAACAACCATTAAGGCTTTAAAAACAATGGCTATTTTCAAGAAATAGGCTGCAAACGAAACGACACCATAATGCTTTCGGATATAGATTAGCATGGCTTTATAAAACCGATGCACATAGCGATAGGAAGTCATTGCAGTGCTTTCGCCTTTATAATGCAGTATTTTTAGTGGCAAATACCAATTCTCCCACCCTTTCAAAAGCAACTGACAACTGAGTTCTATGTCTTCTCCATACATGAAATAATCGTCATCCAACATCCCCACTTGTAACAAAGCTTCACGCCGAAGAAAACAAAAGGCCCCACTGACAACCTCTATTTGGTGAGGCATATCCCACGAAATGCCTCCCATATAGTAATGCGCTAACCTCTTATTATTAGGGAACAACCTGCTAAGCCCACTCATTTTATAAAGTGCTGTCATGGGAGTAGGCAGTCCACGTCGACTCTCTTTGGCACATCTTCCGTCTGCTTTGAGCATGCAAACTCCTGCAGCTCCCGCCTTGGGATGACGCTCCATGAAAGATAAAACGGCTTTCAACACACCCTCACCCACTATTGTATCGGGATTCAATAAAAGCACATATTCTCCCCGACTCTGCTCAATTGCAATGTTATTTGCACGTGCAAAGCCCATGTTTTCACGATTTTCAATGTAACGAACTGCAGGAAAATGCGCCTTCAAATAAGTGATACTATCGTCTGAGGAGTGGTTATCAACAACAAGAATCTCGGCATTCAACCCCTCCAAAGCACGACAAAGTGAATGGAGACATTGTGCTAAATAGTACTTCACATTATAGTTAACGATTATTACCGAGAGCTGAATCACGCGTCACAAAGGCTGAAAACTTAGGATTGAATGATAGTATTGTATTCCTGTTCACAACGTTCTTGCGTAGGAAAAATAAAGAGAGTAGACAGAAAAAGGATAATGGCCATATAGCCAAAAGCAACATTCATGAAAACATAATAAAGCACAGCATTAACCAACATCGGCATAAGCAGCATTTCAAGTCTCACTAATGAATAGGCAAAAAACGTATTCAAAAGTGGTGTTTTATCGTCTTTTATGGCTTGACGAATAGCTCCAAACTTAAACAATCGTAAGGAAACAGGAATAAAACAAATGGTAATAACCTCCATTATTGAGGCAGAAAGAAAGTCTGAATTAGTGTTTTCATGTGCAGATCCAACGATATTAAACACGTCGTTTTCATTGAGAACAATCCACAATAAGACTATAATGAGGTTAAGAAAATAATTAATTTGGAGTATCTTTTGTATGCGTTTCATCGTTTAATAAGTACTGTTCATTGTTTAAAAGGAGTTCGATTGATGATTGAACGACCAAGCGTCACCTCATCAGTATACTCTAATTCGTCGCCAACAGAAATGCCTCGAGCAATCACACTGATAGCAACATCGAAATCAGCAAGCTTTCGTGAGATAAAGAAATTTGTCGTATCACCTTCCATTGTAGAACTCAATGCAAGAATAACTTCCTTTATTTTGCTCGTCTTTACACGTTCTACAAGTGATGAAATCTCTATATCGTTCGGCCCAATACCATCCATCGGCGAGATAATTCCGCCCAACACATGGTATAACCCATTATATTGCTGGGTCTTTTCTATGGCCATTACGTCTTGAATATTCTCCACTACACAGATTGTTGTGGCGTCTCTTCTAACATCAGAACATATCGGACAGACATCCGTATCACTGATATTATGACACACTTTGCAGTATTTCACCTCGTGTTTGAGTGTAGTGATGGCCTCACTAAAGGCATCTACTTCTTCATTTTCACGTCGAAGCATATACAATACAAGGCGCAATGCTGACTTGCGCCCTATACCTGGTAGCTTGGAAAACTCGCTTACAGCCTTCTCTAAGAGTGAAGAAGGGTATTTATCTGACATAGATCTTAGAGATAAACGCCTATACCCACCTTCAAACCAATTGTAGAATACTGGCTGTGATCCTTGATACTTTGATCATAGTAGATAGCCGGCTCAAGGGTAACTGTACGACTTAAGAAGAAAGCATAACCCACTTCTACACCCGGCATAAAGTCATTATATCCCTTAGAATGAATGAATTTAGCATTTACTCCGAGGTAGATTCCATTCTGTTCGATATAATATCGTCCGCCAACACCTAATGAAAAGCTGTTTGGAGTCACATGACTTGAGCTTGTCTGTATACCCGCATTGCCTAACAACATCAATTCATCGGCTACCATATATCCTAACTTTGCCTGAACACCAAGATTCAGTTCATTAGCTCCATTGTAGCTTAAATTCAAACCAGTCAATGATGCTCCTGCATAAAGCTTACCTTCTTCAAACTGTGCATTGGCTGAGATTGTCATCAGTAATGCCGTGAACAATAAAATAATTTTCTTTTTCATAATTCTTCTTTTCCTTATAAAACTCTAATTGTTTGATTCAAATAATATGGAGTAATAGTGCAAATTTAATGATTTTATCACATCTAACAAAATTTTGTTTGGTTTTATTTATAGACAAAGAACGTGCCTCCGTCACTGCAAGCATACTTTCGAAGCAACGCTTGTACATACAAAGCATTGGCCCGAACAGCATCTTCATTGCCATCATATCCATTGATAAGCACCAAGAGATGCGTCGTTTGAGCTGTTATTTTCGTGCGTTCATGGTCACTCGTTGGCGTTCCAATACCCCCTATTTTATCGCGATATACAGGCAAACCTTCAATATTCAATGGGCCACGCCCTATCCCCTCATAAGGTTCTTCAGCTCTACCAACGCCCAAAGTCAATTGATTTCCCACAATCTTATCTGCATCAAAACCACCCAAACTATACCCAAAGGCGATTGAAGCCAAGTTGATTAAGTCTACCAAAGTATCTATTTGATAGAGTTTTTTGCCTTGTAACATTCTGCGAATCAAGGCTTCTGCGGCAGGACGATAACGCGAAGGATCTTTTCCACAAGCCCGATAAACGCGACGGGTTGCTGCAATTCCACTAATATCTTTTAGTGTTTCTGTAGTCAGTTCATTACGAAACTGCTCACCCTTTGCATGAATTTCTTCCCACAATTCACTGCAAAAAGAAGAGTTTTCAACCTTAGCCTCCACACAAGCTCCTACGAAGTGAGGACAAACTTGCTCTATTTCTTTACCTACAATAACTTCCATAATGACTACAAATGTAGGTAAAAAAATCAAGAAACGCGGACTTTCATTTCGCAAAACAAATCAAAAGTACTATAAACCTTTAAATCTTATCGGGACAACAAACCAACAACGAACAGGACGTCCGCCCTTGATAGCAGGCTTAAATCGTGGAAACTGTCGCCAAACTTTTAGGGCTTCATTCTCAAAATCAGTATCTGTTCGGTAGACAAATTGGGGACATGAGAGGGTCCCATCAGCCTCAACAATAAACTTTATCACCACTCTCCATCTGCCAATACACTCTTGTGATATTGTCGGCCATTTCAAATGTTCAGCTATAAACTTAAACATTGCCTGTTGACCTCCTGGAAATTCGGGCATTGTATCACAGAATTCATAAATCGGTCCTTTTGTTTTCGTCGCATGAACACAAACAAACTTTTTCTCTTGTCCTATGGCAAAACCTTGCAAAGACAATAAGACGAGTGCTAAACACAATACAAATCGTTGTTTCATAAGCTTACTATATTAAGACTGTTGAACCTCACCGATGAAACAGATTGCACCAAATCGATTGGTCACCACATAAAGAAATGGATGGTCACAGCGTACAAATCGTCTCTGAATTTCTTTCTTTTTAGGCTCTTCTGTAGCACAAAGTACAGCTACTTCCATCGTTGTTTTGGCCTCAGCCTCTGTGCGTTGCTCGTTGAAATCAATTTGAACCTCCTGCTTAACTCCTGAAACATACGCCTGTCCTAAAGTCATTTTTGAAAGGTTTGCAAGTTGCATGTCAAAGGCATCCCTAACCCCTAAGTTCTTCAACACACTTATCATGTCATTCTTCTTGGCTGTACTAAGGCGTGGAAACCATAGACTTACGTCGGCCATTTGCATCTGTTTGAGCGCTTGTTGCCATGTAGTCACATTCAAATTTGACACAATCGGTTCTAACTTTTCTCCTGTTTTAGGCAATAAAACATAAAGATTAAAGCCACCATTATATGGTATTTTTACCAATTGATAATCATTTGTTTCGGCATAATCTAACTTAAACCGTCCGCTCATCAGCGGTACTTTCTGCTGCTTTCCCTCGGCTGTTGTGAACAAACTTACTTGAGTTTGCGATGAATCAAAAGCCTCTTTCCACACTCCATCAAATCGTAATGTGTTACTAAGGATAATCTTTTGTGCCTCATTTCCCTCTTCTATCGCAGCAAAATAACTTTCTTTCATGCACTCTTCAAAGGCTGGTAGCAAGCTAATTCCACAACCAACATCAACCCTATTGTCAACAATCAGCGTTGTAACTTTATCATTTTGCGCCTTCGCTTGCCTGTCTTTTGTTGCCGCATCAGCCAATAACATCGTGCGACATAAACGATCTGCCAATATTTTCCGACCCAAGAAACGATTTATTTGCCGTTGTGTCGCCCCATCAGCACCAGCATTGAGCATATTCAAAGCATAGCAAAGGCCAAGTGGAGAGACCAATAAGTTGTCATGATTCTTTTGCATCTCATGAACCAAACGAAAGGCCACGCCATTCACCATGCTATCAACTTCAGCACATTCTGCATCATTCAGTTTCACCTGCCCATACTTTCCTTTAGCCTCATCCTGTAAACTTGCAGACTTACAAGCAGTTAACAATAAAGCAAAAGCGATGATATACCATTTAATTTTCCTCATAATTTGTCTATATTCTGATATTCTTTTCACCATTGATTATGCCACAAAGATACGTGATTTTCTAATAGATTATTCACTAAATCCTTTATTTTTTCCTTAAAAACACCTAAACAAGGATCACGAACACAAAAAGGATGTTGTATGAATGATTAGAGAAAACTGATTAAACCAGCAAATTAAGACTACAGAAACAAGCCGTTTTAGGCTATAAACTGCATCATTTTGCAATGCGAAATGGCGTAGTTTACAGCATAAAACGACGGAGATTACCTTGTGTTTTGCCCCATATCGTTTTACACATGATTGGCATCACCACAATGAAGGCTATTTCTTTTCATATCGTGCGCCATGAGATGATAGCATTAGGTGATATTAAACCGCTCACAGAAAGCACACCTTCATAAAGAATTATCTATTTTTCCGATAGCTCAACACTGCCCAAGTATCTGCAAAAACAGATAAGAGACTGAGACCAATCAACTGTGGAAGAATGCTCATAAAACCTCCCCCACGCACATAAATCGTTCGAACACCATCAATAAAATAGGCAACTGGATTGACATAAGTAGTCAAATAAGCCCAGTGAGGCATAGAACGTGCGGGCGTAAGTAAGCCACTCATCAACAGACATATCAACAAAAAGAACCATAAAACGAACATGGCTTGCTGCATAGTATCGTTATAATTGGAAATGACCAACCCCAAACCACTGAAACAAAAAGATAAAAGCAGGGCTAGAAGATACACCCAAAACAAGTTTCCTACACACGAAAAACCATATAAAAACCTTGTAAGGACGATACAAATCGTCATGACCAACATGCCAAGTAGCCAATAAGGGATGAGCTTTGCCATGATAAACGTAAACTTACTCACAGGAGTTACGTTGATAGCTTCAATCGTTCCAGCCTCCTTTTCGGCTACAATGTTCAGGGCAGGTAAGGCTCCACAGATAATCATTAACAAGATTCCAAAGAGTGAAGGAATCATTAATCGCTTACTATCTAAGTGCTTATTATATAAATATAAGGTCGAAACACGCTGACTTAAGGTGGTAAGCAGTCCTTCTGGAGCAACAGATGCGGTCACAATCTGATTCATATATGAAGCGCCCAACATGCCTTTCGACCCATTAACAGCATTTACCGCAATCTGTATTTGAGGGTGTTCGCCCCGCGTTTCATTACGTTCGAAGTGCGCAGGAACCTCTACTATCACGTCTGCTTCACATTGTTCTACGGCACTTAAAGCATCAGTATACGAAGCCTTCTGCCCCTTAAAGACGAAATAATGGCTTGCTTCTATGCGATGAACCAATTGTTGTGAAAGTGTAGAATGGTCGTTATCTACCACCACAACCGCTACGTTTTTCACGTCCATACGCATCACCCAAGGGAATACACACATAACAACCACAGGATAAACCAACGCCAACACTTTCAGAAAGTGATTGCGGTTCATCTGTAAGAACTCTTTTTTTATGAGATAAAGAATAAGCATACTACCCCAATCTTTTATTAAATTTCAACAACGCTACCGTCAAAAAGAGCGTCGTCATGCCTAAAAGGGTGACGACTTCTGACAAAACATATCGAAACGATACACCCATAATGAGTAATTTTCTCATTGCAGAGATATAATAACGCGGTGGAATCAGTGCCGCAACCCATTGCAAAACATGAGGCATACTCTCGATAGGAAACATCATGCCGCTTAGCATAGTGCAAGGCATTAACAGCATAACGGCCGACATTAATAAGGCTGCCATCTGTGTCTTTGCTATCGTACTGATGAGCAATCCCAAAGATAAAGCCATGAATATATATATCGTTGAGACAAGTAAAATGAGCCAAAGACTGCCAGCGATTGGTACAAACAACACGAAACGTGACATGAGAAGAATCGCTAAAAGCACGACAAATGCCAACACAAGATAAGGCACTGCTTTCGCCAATATGATTAGAAACGGGCGCACAGGTGACACTAACAACACCTCCATTGTGCCTCGTTCTTTCTCACGAACTATGCTGATACTCGTCATCATTGCACATATTAACATCAACAAAATCCCCATGATTCCTGGCACAAAGTTATAGGAACTCTTCATTTGGGGGTTATAAAGCATCTTCAAAGCAATAGCACTTGGGGACTTTCTTTGCATGACATTCATCAGCTGAGTGCCCATAATCTGTGAAGCATAATTATTATATTGCTGTGCCATATTAGGGTCTGTACCATCTATAATGAGCTGAACTTCTCCATATTTGCTGGCAAAATCAGTACTAAAAACAATGCCCATATCAGCCTTTTGATTACGAATCAGCTGCTCAGCTTCGGCAGGTGTGTGCACCTTATAAAGCACTTTGAAATACTCCGACTCATCAAGTGCATTAATCATCCGCTGTGTTTGATGATCTATCTGAGACATAACGACAACGGTTCTCACGTTTCTTACGTCAGTAGAGATTGCAAAACCAAAGATCAACATCAGTATAATGGGCATACCAAAGAGTATCATCATCGTGCGTCTATCACGCATAATGTGTTGTGTTTCCTTAATAATAAATGACCAAAACTCTTTCATACTAAACACTTTGTCGGTTGGATTGTCGCGCCAAGAAAGTAAAAACCTCATTCATATCACGTTTATTGAACTGTGATTTAAGTTCAGAAGGCGTCCCGATTGCACTTATCTTACCATCTACCATGATAGAAATTCTGTCACAATATTCGGCTTCATCCATGTAATGTGTAGTCACAAAGATAGTTATTCCGCTTCTGGCTGCGTCGTAAATTAACGTCCAAAACTGCTGTCTTGTGGCTGGATCGACACCCCCAGTTGGCTCATCTAAGAACACAATATCAGGCTCATGGAAGATACTTATGGAGAAAGCGAGTTTCTGTTTCCAGCCTAATGGGAGGGAAGAAACAATGTCGTTGGCATGGTCAGTGAACTGTAATTGTTGGAGCAACTGATGGAGTTTGCGGCTGATGTCAGCAGACTTCATACCGTAGATATGACCAAACAATTGAATGTTTTCAGTCACAGTAAGGTCTTCATAGAGTGAAAACTTCTGACTCATATAGCCAATATGTCGCTTCACTTGCTCATACTGAGTAGACACATCGAAGCCTGCAACCGTGGCATGTCCCCCTGTTGGCTGACTAAGTCCCGTCAAAATGTGCATTGCAGTGGTCTTTCCTGCCCCATTGGCACCAAGGAAACCGAAGATCTCTCCACGGCGAACATTGAACGAAATGTCATCCACAGCACGGAAATCTCCAAAGGATTTCACTAAATGTTGCACCTGAATGACGTTTTCTTCGTGTTCCTTCTGGTTGTCGTTTACCTCATGTACCAACGCGGGTGGATTGAAAATAGCTTTGAATTGCGTTAATATTGTCTTGGGATTCCCTACTCCTTTCAACCTACCTTCATGTAAGAATGCCACGCAATCACACTGCAACACTTCGTCAATATAAGGCGTAGAAACTACTATTGTGATGTCATTTTGTTTCAAGGTTACAAGCATTTCCCAAAACTCTTTACGGCTAACGGGGTCGACACCTGTAGTGGGTTCGTCAAGAAAAAGAATGGAAGGCTTATGCACTAAAGCACAACATAGCGCCAGTTTTTGCTTCATTCCACCAGACAAAGCGCCTGCTCTTCGCGTCTTAAATCGTTCTATCTGCGAATAGATTGGAGCGATTAAGTCATAGCCTTCGGCTATCGTTGTGGAGAAAAGTGTTGCAAAAAACTTCAAGTTCTCTTCCACTGTAAGGTCTTGATAGAGTGAAAAATGGCCAGGCATATACCCTACTCGTTTCCGAATATCATTCATATCCCGAACTACATCAAACCCATCTACACAGGCTTTTCCTGCATCTGCCAACAAAAGTGTTGTCAGAATACGAAACAAAGTGGTCTTCCCTGAGCCGTCAGGTCCTATGAGTCCAAAGATCTTTCCATGCTCAACATCAAACGAAACGTCATGTAATGCCTGCACTCTTCCATAGCTTTTAGACAATGCTCTGACAGATATTGACGGCTGATGATTAGAAGTTGACCTCGCCATACATACCTATTTTAATGCTACCATCATTCTTAACAGCCACCTTTATGGCATAAACCAAGTCGGCACGCTCGTCATTTGTGAGGATAGTTTTGGGTGTAAACTCACTCTGAGATGATATCCATGACACCACACCTTGATAGCTTTTACGTAGGTTATTCCCGTAATCTGAGAAGACAGTTACACGTTGACCGAGCTTCACTTTACTTAGTTGTTGGCTCGTGATATAAGCCCGAAGATAAAGCCGTTGAATATCAGCGACCTTAAAAAGAGGCTTTCCTGTCATGACAAACTCACCCTGTTCAGCATACTTCTCCAATACAGTTCCACTGATAGGTGACGTGATATGACACTTCCGAAGCTGGTCGATGACTTGCAGTTTCTCTACATCTGCCGTCCCCATTTGAGCCGAAAGACTACGCGTAGAGTTACCCAAGGTGGAATTTTGAGCTGCTAACTGTCGCTGAAGAACAAGCAATTGGTTTCGCGAATCATCTAATATCTTCCGATTGGCAGCCCCATCTTTCACCAACTCCGCATAGCGTTTGACGTCTTCTTGGGCCTTAACAATCTGCTGACGCAAGGCTGCTACCTGCGTAGAAGCATTCGGTTTCTGTGCTTGATACACCATTTTTAGTGCACCAATCTGCCGTGCTTTCAGATAAAAGGGAATGGTATCAATACATCCAACCTCCTTGTTTACGTCAACTTTTCCACCTTCTTGAATATCAAAGCGAATCAGTTTTCCCGTTTGTTCGGCTGAAACTGTCACCTCTGTTGCCTCGAAAGTTCCTGTTGCATCAAAGACATTATCATTGTTACTGCAACCCATCAGCAAGCACATTACAGCAAATAACATTATTTTCTTCATCATAATTCTGTTCAGTTGTTATTGATTTATCGTATTTTTAAGTGCATATAAGGCTTCAAGCAGTTGGATTTCATGAGTCGAACGCTGTTGACGTGCCTTGGAAACTGCATTAATATCCCGCAACATCTCATTGATACTTTCCGTTCCTAAGCGTACTTTCTTCTCGCTCTTTCCGCGAATTTGCTCCCGAAGTCTTACGATTTCATCGTCCCGAAGCAGTTGTTTCTTGAGCATAGCTATGTTCCCTTCGGCTGTTTCCACCTCCAAATGATTATTAAAAAGAAAGGTAGCGCGCTCGCTTTTTATCTGCTGTTGCTGCACCATTAACTTTTGAAGATCATTCTTTCGCGTATATAAGGCTCCAACATTCCAACTTAAAGTTAAACCACCAGCAAGCATTCCATTGTGTATCAACGATGTAACCTTTGTATGATACACGCCCATCCCGAAGGCTTTTAGCGTTGGAAGAAGACTTGCATTCAATCGTTTTCGCTCCGCATCTAACTGATTTTCGCGTGCTTGGAAATAGGAAAGTTCTGGGCGTTTCACTTCTTCCGATTTCAAATCTAATGCAACAGGCAACTGCAATTGCACGTTTTTATCCAACGATTGATGTATAAAGAGGCCCAACATCTTAAGAAATGATTGTCTCGAAGCCTGCTGCGCATCGAGCAATTGCAATGCATTCTCTTGCTCAACTGCCACAGCATCGACATCCGTTGGATTGGCAACACCTCCTCGCATCATTGCTTCAATGGTCTTCCGACTAAGTTTTAAGTCATCAATCAGCAACAATGTATGTTTGATTTGCGCATCCAACAGCAGCACACCAAAATAGAGTTGCTCCACTCTCCGATTCAAATCATACAGCGAAACAGCCAATTGCTGACGCTGAACTTCGGTTTGTGCGCGGACAATCTGACGCTGGGCATGAATCTTTCCACCATCATACACGTTCTGATTCAGCATCACCATGCCCGAAGCCAACGTGTTTTTAGTCTCCATTCCCATTTGTTTCATTACACCACTTACATTCAACAAGTCTGTAAAAGCAACGCCACTAAGCGACACAGACACTTGGGGCAACCAGGCTTTTGCTGCATTTTCCAAGGTGAAATCACGTGTAAGCTCCATCAAATGATACTGACTTACCGCCGGATAATTTATCTCTGCACTTTGTTTACAGGCTTCTAATGTCAGCTTTTGTGCCCATAATTGCAAAGGCAACAAACAGCAAACGAATAATAATCTTTTTTTCATTATCTTCTTTTTTCTATGCTACAAAGGTAAGACTTATTACAAACTCTTTTGTTATCTATTTCAAATGGATAATGTTCTATTCGTTAGATTTAAAGAGAAAAAAGTTCTATAATACAGAAAAAGAATTATCTTTGTATCATATTATCCATAAAAAAAGCAATGCAAGGCAAACCCATTTCGCTCACATTTGACCGATTTAAGCAACTCATTGAGTCCAACAAACTTGACAAAGCAAGTAATTTTAGGGTCTTACAAGACTTCACTATCGTTGTGGATATGGACTATTTAATCCAAGCTGTGTTGCGATTTGACTCCATCTTTCAACTGCAAGACTATCGTTTCGGCTATGTAAGTGCGGGACAAGCACACGCCCGTATCAACCTCATTGATAAGCAACTAACTCCTGGAATGATAGTATTTATAACGCCAGGTACCATTGTTCAACCCATCGAAGTGACGCAAGATTTCAAGCTAACGGGAATGACTTGTTCTCCCGATTTCATGCATATCGTCATGAATGATGCCCTATCTTCAACGTTCAATCAAACGATGAAAGACGCTCAAAAGATACTCACTGCGAGCGAAAGCGACTTGATTCGGCAAATGTTCAGCTTGCTTTTGCAAACCGTTTCACAACAAGTCAATAATCAACAAGTTATCAAAAGCATCATTCGTACTATCATTTTACAATATGATTACCACTTCTCTGCAGTGAAAACAAACATCATTGAGCAACATTCTAACGAGCGAAACATCTTCGAACGCTTTATCTATTTAGTCAACAAAAACTGCAAACAAGAACATCAAATGGGCTTCTATGCTGAAAAGATGTGCCTCACCGACCGCTATCTTGGTACGGTTGTGAAGGCTGTTAGCGGTCAAACAGGAAAAGAATGGATAGACCGTGCCCTGATTACTTCAGCCAAAGTATTGTTGAAACACAGTGATAAAACGATTATAGAGATTGCTGATGAGCTGAACTTTCCTACGGTAAGCTTCTTCTGTAAGTATTTCAAGAGGCTCACTTCTACCACTCCTAACCAGTTCAGACAAGCCAATCCATGATACTATAACAATATTATAAGGTGCAAAAAGAGAACAAATAACAATATCAAATCATAAAAAATAAATTCAATGAAGACAAAAACAATCGTGTTAAGTGTGGTGGCTTCTGCCCTTCCAGCCCTCTGTATAGCGAACAACAAGCTCAATATGGTTATCGGAACCTATACTGATAATGGCAGCAAAGGAGTCTATTCTTTTCTTTTTGACCAACAAACGGGGAAAGCAACTGCACAACATTCGCTGGCACTTAAAAACCCTTCATACCTTGCTTTCGCACCAAATGGCCGATATTTCTATGCAGTTAGCGAGAACAATGATACCACAGCAAGCTTGAATGCCATAGCCTTCGGTCGAGATGGAAGCATGAAACTCGTCAACACTCAACGCACACACGGCGAAGATCCGTGTTATGTGGAGACCGATGGACACGTAGTTATGACAGCAAACTATTCGGGAGGAAGTCTCTCTGTGTTTCCAATTGCAGCCGATGGAAGCTTGAAACCTATGGCCAGTCAACACAAAGGAACGATTGGAGGCCCTGATTTGACGAGACAAGACAAGCCTCATGTGCACTGCACTCGATTCACAAAAGATGGTTATATGTTAGCAACAAACTTCAGTGCAGACCAGATTCTATCATTCAAATACAACAAAACAGCAGGTACACTCACACCTTATTCCGTGCCGGTTGATGTTGACAAAGACTCTGGTCCGCGTCATCTCACATTCTCACCCAATGGTAAAGACGTCTACCTTATGAGTGAATTATCGGGCGACATCACGACATTTCATTATGCCAATGGCCTGCTGAAACGCTTCCAAACCATTGCTGCTGACGATGCAAAAGCCCGCGGTGGAGCCGATATTCACCTCAGTCCTGATGGTAAGTTCGTTTATGCGAGCACACGATTAAAAGGCGATGGAATCACCATTTTCAAGAGATTGGCTTCGGGAAAGCTTGTTCGCGTTGGACAACAACCCACGGGATTGCATCCTCGAAACTTTATCATCACACCGAATGGAAAGTTTGTTCTCGTCGCTTGTCGTGATGCAAATAAGATTCAAGTCTATGCACGCAACCCTCAAACAGGCTTACTAAGCGACACACATCAAGACATTTTGGTTCAGCATCCCGTATGCGTGAAGTTTGCACCAGCGCAACATCAATAGAGATATTGCAGGTTCTCGCGATGCTGTTCGACTACTTTTGCAGTATAATTTCATCAAAAATCAAACAATAAACCATGCTCTTCAAAAGCACAAAGCATGGATATTAATTTTCTTAACCCATAAAGTGGTATTTGAATTTGCGCCATTTCGGTGTGCCTTCTGCGTCATTTCACCGCATAATTTGAGGCAGATTACACACCGAAATAGCACAAATTACAAATAATTTATTATTGATTGATTATCAGAATATTACTGTTATTTCATTCAATATAAACTACATTATCTCTTTTTACTAT
>ERZ773013.532-NODE-532-length-23899-cov-2.953070_pt1 | contig 23899 bp, 22 predicted proteins | sample MGYA00511670_ERZ773013 | MGnify/ENA primary metagenome ERZ773013 (study PRJEB29015, sample SAMEA2738120) | human oral metagenome | biome: human oral; feature: human-associated habitat; material: saliva | place: China | collected 2257 ... | reverse complement strand
GATCATCGCAGCAGGTGACTTGATCTTCCTGATCCCCTCAGGCGTCTCCACCTTCCATGCACCCTTGCCTTTTGAGGAGATGACATCGCCTTTCAGAGGAACGGAGCAGATGGACAGGAATCCATGCTCGGAGAAGACCGTCACAAATTCAGCGAGATGCGCTTCATTCTTGCCCAGAACCGAGTTATAGACGATCTTGTGATTGCCTATGCATCTCCCGAGATATGAAGAGACCGAGAGATCATGCAGGAACCTCATCCGCCAGAAGTACTCAAGATAGCTCGAGAACAGCTCCTCAAAGATGCTGCCTTTGTAGGTTGGCAGGCGTGCAGTACCACCCAGAAGTACTGCACTGCCCGCATGGCCAAGAAGGCAAGCAGCACCGCAACAAGCGCGAAGAGAATCGTTGAATCCATGCCGAACCTATCGATAGATGGACTTGTAGAGGCTGATGATCTCGTTCTTCGAAGGAACTCTCAGGGTGTTCTGGGGGCTGCCGCTTGCAAGTGCATCATCTGCCATCTTGTCGAGCGATGCGTAGTAGTCGTCCCTGGAAACGCCGAACTGCTCCAGGGTAGGTATCTGCAGATGCTTCAGAAGATCATGTATCTGGCCCATCAGCGCTTTCGCTACCGCAGAATCATCTTCGACCGCAGAGATGCCGCAATACCGTGCAATATCGGCGAACCGACCTGGAGCGCCCTCTGCAGCGAAACCAAGACAGGACTCGATCAGCATAGCGTTGGAGAGCCCATGTGGCACATGGAACAGTGCACCGATCGGACGAGACATGCCATGAATGATGGTGACTGAAGAATTGTTGAAAGCGATGCCTGCCTGCATGGCTGCAAGCGACATTGTGGAGCGGGCTTCTACATTCCCTGGCTCGTCAAAGCACTTTGGAAGATTCTCGAATATGAGCTTCGTGGCCGACAGGGAGAACATCTCGGAAAGCGGCTGAGCCTTCCTTGATGTGTAGGACTCGATGGCATGGCAAAGGGCGTCGACTCCTGTAGAGGCAGTCACGCTCTTCGGCGCGCTCAGCGTAAACACCGGATCGATGACTGAGAGGGACGGTATGAGAGCCTCGCCACTCAGCAGCATCTTCACATAGGCAGATGTATCAGTAATGATGGTGAACTGGGTTGTCTCGGAACCGGTGCCGGCTGTCGTCGGAATGGCAACCATCGGACAGACCTCTCCTGAATAGGGCTTGCCCATGTAGTCGGAGATCGGACTATCATGGCCACGCATCATTGAGATTGCCTTCATGGTATCGATAGGCGATCCGCCACCAAGAGCAATGAGGAAGTCACACTGCTCGTTCTCGAAGATACGGATTCCTTCGTACACCATCCTGTCAGTCGGCTCCGAGTTGACGGCATCGTACACGACATATGCAGTCCCGCATGCGTCGAGACAGGAAGTCACCAGCTTGAGATTGCCCAGCTTCTCCATCACTGCATCGGTGACAATCAGCGCCTTGGTTCCGCATGCTGCAATCGAGGCAGCTGCCTCTTCAAGAGCGCCTTCTCCGCTCACGATCTTTTTTGGCATCAGGAACCCCCTGGCCATATCTATCGCTCCCCTTCGGATTCGTATCCAAACACCATTGCATGCAGCGGTGCATACAGCACCTTGTTTACAAGATTGATTACCTGGCCCAGGAACAGAGCCGACACTATGGTCGTCAAGCCAAACCCCGCAAGCGACCCAAGACAGGTCAGCGACAGCGCGAGCGATGCGGCGACATGGGAGGTATCGAACGCCACCTTGATGCTGCCGAACTTCCTGCCCGTCCGCTGCGCAATTGCCTGCACCAGGCCATCTGGTGCATTGGGAACGATATCCATTCCGACCACCAGGCTTACGCCCACAGCTGTCACGACAAGCCCCATCAGCATGATGAGCACACGCTCTGCCATGGTCTCGGGATTGAGCCTGAGAAGCTGCTCCAGAAGGTCTACAAAGAATCCCATGAACATCGAGAACAGGAGCTCCAGCAGCATCTTTGGTTTGAAGTTCTTCCTTGTGATCCATGCCTGTACGCCAACATATATGACATAGGTCAGAAACACCATCATGCCCAGCGATACCTTGCAGACAAGTGCCGCTGCAGTGGCGAAACAGGTGAGCGCAGCAACACCCAACCCTGATGAGGTCTGGATGACCATGCCCGAAGCAAGCAATATCAGGCCGACAAGGTAGACTGCCACCCGGAGAACGTTCCTCGTTCCCGCACTCTGCGCTTCACTGCGCAATGGTTCATTCGCAGCAATGGCTTTCGGCCTATGCACTTGCTACCATCTCTCCATAGCGGGCCTTCTCGTCACGTATGAAATCCTCCACTTCGGATGCGGTCGGCAAGGAGTCTGAGCAGTTGTTGCTCCTGACCATCATCGAAGCCTCCGCAGTGCCGAATTCGAGGCAGCGGGAAATATCCCAGCCCTGGAACAGTCCATAGAGGAAACCAGATCCATATCCGTCGCCGCCGCCAAAGCCTTTGCGTGCCTCCACAGGGAACGGCTTTATCGAATAGCTTTCCCCATCGCTCACATACGCAGTGGATCCCTGCATCCCGTGCTTGATGACCAGAATCGAGGCCCCTCGTGCATGCCAGTATTCGGCGCTTTGGCAATCGTCCATACCAGGAGCGATGAGCCTCTCGGTGAGATCGAACTCCTCGCGCGATCCCATGATGATGTCAGCTTCTTTCGCCACAGCGGAATAGTATATCGAGACAGCATCATCGCTTTCCCAGTTGTAGGGTCGATAGTCGATATCGAAGATGACCTTGGTTCCCATTCTCTTTGCAAGACAGACAGCTTTGAGAGCAGCCTCACGTGACGGGCTTGCCGCCAGCGCTGTTCCCGATATCAGGATTGCTTTTGCCTTGCCGATATACTCAGCATCTATATCGTCCACGCTCAGCTGAAGATCGGCAGCATCGTTCCGATACATGAGGATATGAGATTCGGAGGGGCTCAGCATCTCGGTGAAGGTGAGTCCCATCTTCTCCCCATGCTGGCAGCGGGATATGCGGGAAGTGTCTATTCCAAGCTTCTCGAAATACTCGAGAGCATAATCTCCAAACTGATCGTCGGCAACTTTTGCATAGAAGCCTGCCTTCATGCCATGATGCGTGATGCCCACAGCGATGTTCGCCGGCGAACCCCCAATGAACATCTCGAAGAAATGGACGTCCTTGAGTGGCTTGAATCCTTCTCGAACCTCATCGCTGTATGCAGGATTGAAATCGAGCGCAATCCTCCCCAGAAAAACGATATCGAGTGGACGGGCAGCATCGAAAGATATGGCTTCCATTTTGCAGGCCTCCGGTAGCAGACAGGAATCTAGAAAGGAAAGAAGACAAGTACAAGAGCAATGCCGATAAGGGCAAATGATGCAATGCGCATGCGTGATTCTGATGTGCTATAGGCACTGATGCCCGAATCTCTCGCATACCTCGATGCGAATGAAACGCGCACTTTCGTCAGAAGCGCTATTCCCACCGCAGCACACGCAATCTGGATGACTTCTGAAGCCTGCATCTTGACCCCTCAGAACATAGTGCGTCGGCACCGCAGACAAGCCGGTACCGACGCATACTGTGAACAGCAATTGACTAGCCGGCCGCTTGTTTTCGGCTACTCGGCAAACTCACGAACGAGCGCCTCGATTTCAGGGTCCTGGCAATTGGCATAGAAGCAGTCAAGGAAGTGTCCCGTGAGGGCAGTCTTGACCATTTCAGGATCGAGTGCATGGATGATATCCGGGAGCGGCTTTGCAACCCTGGTCTTCACATCGGCAAGGAGCTTTACATTTCTGTTCTGCGATTCCTTGCGGTCAGCAGGATATCCCATGCCCTTCGGCGAGCTGAATGCATGGGTGAAGATGTTCTCGAGATTGATCTCTGCACCCCATCCAAATCCCTTTGCATAAGGAATGGACAGCGCATTGCCGTCGTTGATCTGCAGGAACAGATAGGCATCCGTCGGCTCGATGCAGTAGCCGCAGACGACGCCAGGATACATGTTGCAGCTCATGAGCGCGCCCTGGCCAGTGCCGCAGCCAGTCACGACAAAGTCGACTGCCTTGGAATTCAGCAGAAGAGCTACCTGGATGCCGATATGGAGATAGGTAAGGCGGGGATTGTCAGGCGTGTAGTCAGAAGGAAGATCATTGGGGTTGTCAAGCTGCTGCATGCCGGTGTTATATACGGTATGCCCAAGCGGCTCGACAACCTTCTTCAGCGTGGAGAGGATGATTCCGTTCTTCGAAGCCTGGGAGAACTCGTTGATAAGTGCAATCTTCATCTTGCATAGCCTCTTTCTGCCTGTACAGCCTAAAAGCAGGGGGTGTGATGTTCTGCCATCGCACCCCAGCCTGTCCTATTCCTTGGAGTCCGAGTAGGCTCCGCCGTATACATACCGATCGTTCGAGCCGATGATGTGGATGTAGTTCTTGACGAACTTCTTGACGCCTGCTTCTGCTGCAATCTGGAGCGCCATGAAGTCTGCCTTCGGATCCTCAGCGAGAAGATCGGTCATTGCATCTTTGGCAGCATGGAAAGCGTCTGTGCAGACATTGATCTTGTTGATGCCGCCCGCAACAGCCTTGCGGAGGTTCTCTTCACCAGATCCAGAGCCGCCGTGGAGCACCAGAGGCATCTGGAGCTCTGCCTTGAGTTCAGCAAGGCGATTGAAGTCAAGCACCGGCACATACCCCTTCGGATAGTTGCCGTGAGCCGTGCCGATAGCCACGGCAAGTGCGTCCACATGGGTCCGGTCGACGAATTCGCGTGCCTGGGCGACGTTGGTATACATGTCGTCGGTGCGGCCATCGCCATCTGCAGCCTGTCCGACATGTCCAAGCTCAGCCTCGACGGAAATGCCCATCGGGTGCGCAAGGCTCACGATGGTCGACGTCTCCTTGATGTTCTCCTCGAAGGGAAGCGAGGAAGCATCGATCATGACATTCGTGAAGCCTGCCTGGATGGCACGAATCTCGTCCTCAAGCTTCGAGCCATGGTCGAGATTGTAGGCAACAGGAACAGTGGCCTTGGCGGCAAGCTCCTTGACGACAGGAACGATTTCATCGAGATGGGCATGCTTGGCAATCTGGCCAGGACCCATCTGGACAATGATGGGCGAACGCTCTTCCTCAGCCGCGGTTATGACAGCGCGGACCATCTCGATATTGATGCTGTTTACCGCCATCACGCCGTATGTGTGTTCATTGGCGTGATCGAGAATGCTCTTCATTGAAACTAGCATGAGTGCTGACGCTCTCTTCCTCTTTGAAATCCAGACGTGTCGTCTTGCTGCAGATATCAGAAGTTGATGTCGAGATCGACGATCTCTTCCTCTTCGCCAGCCTCTTCCTCGGCAGGCTTCTTCTTGATGATTGCGTAGATGACACCGGTCGCAACGGACCCGGCTACAAGGGCGACGACAGCCCACATCGGGTTGGTCATCATCGGGAAGACGAAGATTCCGCCATGGCCTGCAACGGACTCGACACCCATGCCAACAGCAATGGCACCAGCAATAGCCGAACCGATCATCGAAGCCGGGATGAAGCGCAGAGGATCGGCTGCTGCGAACGGAAGGACGCCTTCGGTGATGAAGCAGAGACCCATCGGGAATGCAGTGATTGCCGTGTCACGCTCAGCCTGCGAGAACTTGTTCTTCGCGAGGAGGCTGGCGATGAAGACGCCGCACGGAGGCGTCATGCCGCCGATAATCTTTGCGGACATAGGGCCATAGACGCCATCTGCACCGAGGCCATTTGCTGCCATGGATGCCGTCTTGTTGATCGGGCCGCCCATATCGAAGCCCATGCACGCCCCGATGACTGCGCCGATGACTGCCTTGGACCCGCCATTGAGTGACTTGATCCACTCCTGGAAGGCGGTCATGACATAGGCAAGCGGCTGCGCAATCACGCACAGGAACAGCATGCCACAGACAAATGTTGCAACAACAGGGATGATGAACACTGGCATAAGGCCAGTTGCCCACTTCGGGAGCTTCCAGGTCTTCATCCAGTTGATGAAATAGCCGATCGCGAAGCCCATGATGAGGCCACCGATGAAACCAGCCTTCGACATGGCAGACACATAGCCGATGATGAAGCCAGGAACGATGCCCGGGCGCTCAGCGATAGCGTAGGCAATGCCAGCAGTCAGCACTGCGACTGCAAAGTTCATTGCATACGAACCCATCATGTTTACGCCCCACCAGAAGCCGCCCCAGGTGAATGGCTCCATACCAGAAAATGGAGTCGCCCACTTTGCGGTGTCATACAGAGCGCCAATGTTGTACCCGCCGAAGCCCTTTGCCAGAGCACCGAGAATGCCGCCGGCGACGACCATAGGAATCATGTAGGAAATGCCCGTCATGACCGGTTTCTGAATCTCGAATTTCTTCTTCTCTGCCACAGGAACTCCTCCCTTCCTTTCGGTAGACCTGCTCTTCCAACTTCCCCTGCTGGAAACACAACGCCTAGGCGTTGAGCTTCTTCTCGATGGTTGCAATGAGGCTCTTCGGGTTCTTCATTGCGATCTTAATCGGGATATCGACGACACGCTTGCCCTTGAATCGGCTCTGGTCGACTGCAATGTCATGGCAGATGATGACGACATCTGCATCCTTGATGTCTTCTTCGGTCAGGACATTCTCTGCGCCGATAGTTCCCTGGGTCTCGATCTTGCACTGATGCCCAGCTGCTTCTGCCGCCTCCTGGATCTTCTGCGCAACGATGTAGGTATGCGCAATACCTGCGGTACAAGCGGTAACACCAACGATCTTCATGACGCTCTTCCTCTCTCGCTCTTCGCGATAAACTTGCTGCCGCTATTTCGTAAGGACATCGATGAGGTCAGCCTTCGAGGTGACATGCTGCAGCTTGTCAATGACACCCGCGCTTCCAAGCTTTCTTGCAAGCTCTGCTTCTGCCTGGAGCTTCGTGTTATAGGTGTCGGAATTCTCGGCACCATGGATGCAGAACAGGAAGAAGAGGTTGACGGGTTCGTCGTCGTAGCTCTCCCACTCGACCATGGTCGGGGTCCTGCCGACAGCAATGCCGATCTTCTTGGCATGGGGGCTTATGCCATGTGGAATAGCGATATGGTCACCCATGCCCGTAATGCCTTCCGCCTCGCGCGCATAGATATCAGAGACGAAGCCTTCGACATCGTCGATATATCCATTTGCAAACAGAAGATTCGAAAGCTCATGGAGCACTTCGTCTTTCGTTGTGGCCTTGAGATCCAGGTCGATTACGTTTTCATCAAGCAAATCATTGAGTTCCATTGATCACTCCTTGTGTTGTCCCCCTTCACGAACTCCACTATCGGGCCTTAGTGCCATGCTGTCACACCTCCGCCGGCAAACGGTTTATTTTCGTTCGTAAACGGTTCATAAGTTTTGTGCAAGCATTCTTCAGGCAGTCCATTTCGTTACTCAATTCTTTCTTGCTATGCCTTTTAACTGGTATTTCTTGAAATTCCATGATACTATCGGGACGCAGGCTTGATCTGGACAGAAGCATCAGCTTCGAAGAATTCAACGTTATTTCGTCAAAGAAATTTTGTTTTCTTTCGTTTCTTTCGCTGAAGACAGACAGGCTGCTGATATCGCCATGATTGCCCTTATCGGTTTGGCAAAAACGAAAGGCCAAGCGAAAGAGCCTGGATGAAAGGAGCTTTGGATCATGAGCACGCTGGATGCATTCGACCTGCACGGAAAGGTGGCCTTGGTCACCGGGGCTTCGCATGGAATCGGCTTCGCGATAGCTTCTGCATTGGGGGAAGCCGGTGCAGCAATCGCCTTCAATTGCCATAATGAAGAGCATTGCAGAGCCGCTATTGAGAAATACCGCCAGGCCGGCATCGATGCTTCAGGCTACGTCAGCGATGTCACGAACGAACCTGAGATGCAGGATATGGTCGAGCGCATCAACAAGGAGCTGGGACCAATCGATATCCTTGTCAACAATGCTGCGGTCATCAAGCGGATACCCATGCACGAGATGAGTGCCGAGGATTGGCGCAAAGTCATCGACACCGATCTTACTTCAGCATTCATCATGGCAAAGGCTGTGCTGCCTGGCATGATGGAGAGAAGGCATGGCAAGATCATCAATCTCTGCTCCATGATGAGCGAACTCGGCCGAGAGACCGTCTCTGCCTATGCAGCTGCCAAAGGCGGCCTCAAGATGCTGACAAGAAATATCGCATCCGAATATGGCCAGTACAACATCCAATGCAACGCCATCGGACCTGGCTATATCGCCACTTCGCAGACCGCCCCTCTCCTGGAGCGGCTCCCCGACGGCAGGCGCAATCCATTCGATGCCTTCATCCTTTCCAAGACGCCTGCCGGGCGCTGGGGAACGCCGGAGGATCTGAAGGGTCCTGCCGTCTTTCTTGCATCGGATGCTTCTAATTTCGTGAACGGGCATATCCTCTATGTCGACGGTGGCATCATTGCATATCTCGGCAAGATGCCTGAAACAGAGTAGGGACTTGGCCGCAACCTGTCTGGCGGCACCATTCTGGACGGTCCGCGTAATGCAGGCTTATTTCGTCGCATGAGAGCTTGCCAGCACGGCTGCAATCTTGCCTAGATATTTTCCTGCCGCAAAACGTCATCTGAATTTGGAGTCCCTCATGGTCAAAACCATCTTTTCTGATATGGATGACACATTTCTTGCTGCCGACAAATCCATCCCACCCGAAAACTTGCATATGCTGCATGAAGCCGAAAAGAGAGGCATCCAGTTCGTTCCCTGCACAGGGCGCAATGTGAACGGCATCCCTTCTGCCTTGAAATCCTTTTCCAATGTAGCGTATGCCGTATGCTGCAATGGAGCCTTTGTGGCGGAAACCGATACAGGCCGCATCATCCATGAAATCGATATCGACAAGCATGAGATACACGAGCTCTTTGACGAAATCGGAAACCAGCGCATCACGTTCGACCTGTTTGCGGATGGATGTGTATATACTGCGGAAGACCGCTGGCATTATCTTGATGAGATCCCTGTCACTGAATCCACCAGAAGCCACATCAAGGAGGTCAGGACCTGCTATCACGGATCTGTCGACGAGATGATCGATGCCGTAGGTGCCATCTGCCGCATCAATGTCTTCTATCTCGATGAGGCAGGAAAAGACGCCACCTGGGCTGCCGTCGATTCGCGTCTGGATCTAACAAGAGCTTCGTCGCAGCCCTGCAATGTCGAAATCACGCATAAAGGCGCCAACAAAGGCACTGGCCTTGTCTGGCTCTGCGATTATCTGAACATACCCGTCGCTGACAGCATTGCATTTGGAGATTCAAGCAACGACATTCCCATGCTCATTGCAGCCGGAGACGGCGTGGCCGTTGCCAATGCGCTCCCCTCATGCTGTGCCGCTTCAGACCATCGCGCGCTCAGCAATGACGAGGGCGGTGTCGGTCGCTACATACTGGATCTCTTGATGCCGCCATATTGCCAATGAGATCAGGAACAGCATCTCACGCAAGTTTGCCAGCAGAGGCCGCAACGGACTCAGAATAGAGCCGCTACGGCCTCTGCAGGATAAAGCTCGTCGAGAGCAGCGCACCGCATTTCATTCCATGACCGCTCGTCTGCCATGCGCAAGATACCGGAGGAGCCTCTCACCAGGTTCTGCCTATGTCTGTCTCAGCCCTTCCAGGACAGATAGCGAGGTGGCAAAGGTCTGGGGCGTCCCGTTCTCGACGATGACGGGAATCGGGCGTTTCTGGGAGAGTGCCCACCTCATGCAGGTTCCCATGTCATAGCCGCCTGAAGCTCCTGCCCCGTGGCAGACAAGACGCAATCCGGAGCCATCGCACCAGCCGTCCTTCTCCTCATCGTCCACGACGCTGTAGTCCTTGGCATGCAGGACCTCGATCCTGTTTCCCAGAAGGCCGAGCGCCCACTCCGTCAGCGCCTGGGCTTCAGGCAGCACCTTGGGATGGAGCAGCGAGACCGGATCAAGGATGATGCAGACATCTTCCCGGGCGATTCCTTCAAGCGCTGCCGTCGCACGTTCCGGCGTGCAGCAGACCTCGTTCCAGCCTGGTTCGAGCGCAAGGCGGGACCCTTCGCCAGAAACGCCTGCAGCTGCCTCCCGCGCCTCGCGCACGAGCTCATCCAGGGCAGCCTCGGTGAAGCGGTCGTCCCCTATCCGCTTCTCCTTGTTCGGGCGTCCGGTCTCGGAGCCCACCACACGGGCTCCGATCCAGCGGGCAAAACGGGCGGATGCCACGAATTCCTTGAGATTTGCCTTCTCTTCGGCAGCATCGGGCGTCGCAAGATTCTTGTAGCAGCCAAAGACGGCGACCGAGAGGCCTTCCTGCTCAAGCGCATCCCTGAGCCGCTTGGCCCGCTCTTCGGTCAGGCCTTCCTCCCGGCAGCCCCAGGCCTGATAGAGGAGCTTGGAGGCAAGGTGGACGCTTCTGAACCCGAGCCGCGCTGCCTCATGGAGGCGCTCTTCGATGCTTTCGCCTGGCATGTCGTGGAGACGCACGCCGATCTCGACCAGCTCCCCTTTCATGGACGCTTCCTTCCGTTGATGCCGCTCACATACCCGTCGAAGGGATCTTCGACCGAGCAGCAGCCGGAAGGCGACGAGGGGTCTGCCGCTCCGGCAAGCAGATCGTGCTTCATCGTCTCGATGTAGGCAAGCACGAGCGGCGCCACGCCCTTCGCATCGTTTGCGACGATGGGCTCGCGCATATAGTAGTCGAAGGTGCCCTCGCGGTGGTCCTTGTTGCCCAGCCCTGCCACCAGGCAGATGTTCGTGAGGGAAAGGGCTCCGTCCTTTTCCGAAAGGCAGGTGCGGCAGATGCCGTCGAAGGCCTTCCTGCCGGCAGCGTAGTAGCCAGGATCCAGGACCCCGAGGCGCACGCCCTTCATGATAGCGTTGGCAAAGATCGCAGAGCCCGATTCCTCGAGATAGTTCGGGGCGATGTTCAGCAGGTTGATGACCTGATGCCACATGCCGGTCCCTTCGTCCTGATACGGCAGCATCGCATCGACGAGCTCCTGGAACATCTGGCGCAGGGCATCCTTTTCGGCTGACATCGAAGGCGGCATGAGCTCCCAGGTATCGATTACCGCCATGGCGAACCAGCCTTCCGCACGGAGCCAGAAGCTCGAGGAAAGTCCCGTCACCGGATCTGCCCAGAACTGCCTTCTCGAGGCATCGTAGGCATGGTAGTAGAGCCCGTTCAGCGGGTTCCTCATGATCTCATGCACGGTCTCGAACTGGTGGAACGAGTCGGAGCAGGCTCTCCTGTCATGGAAGCTGAGCTCGTACTGCATGTAGAAGGGCTGCGCCATGTAGAGTTCATCGAGCCATACCTGGTTCGGATAGATGGCCTTGTGCCAGAAGTTGCCTTCGCGGGTGCGGGGCTGATGCTCGAGCTGCCCGTAGATCACATCCATCGCAAGGCGGTACTTCTTCTTGCCGGAAATCTCGTAGAGCCGGTAGAGGGTCTTTCCGGCGTTCACGTTGTCGAGGTTGTAGTCGTCTGGCCGGTAGCCCGAGATCGTGCCGTCCTCTGCGACAAAATGGTCGATGAAGGCATCGGCAAACTCGATATAGCCCTCGTCGTGCTCGATGCCGGAGAGCTCGATCAGGGCCTTGATCATGCATCCATCGATGTAGTTCCAGGCATTCTTCTTGCCGGCACGGATCTTCTCGATGTTCCATGCCGGAGCCTCCGGGGTGGAGGTCTCCATGAGCTGGGCAATATAGCGGTCCAGTATCGCGTTCGATCCCATATGTCTTCCTTCCAGCCTAGAGCAGGGCCTTGAGCCCTGCCGCGATCCGTTCTGCCAGACGGCGGTATCCCGCCGCCGAGTAATGGAGCCCGTCCGGCATGTAGAGCCTGCACTGCTCCTCGACAAGAGGCGAGATCCCGCTCGTCTCGAAGAGGTCGATAACCGGCACCGAATACCGGGCGCAGACCTCCTTCATCGCACAGGCGTAGTCTGCCTCCACCTGGCCCTGCCCATTGGGAACATCGAAGGCAGGAAGCCCCTTGGCAGCAACGCCTGCCGTCTTTGCCGGCGTCATGCACACGAGCTTCGCTTCGGGGTAATCCACAAGGATGCTGCGCACCAGATAGCCGATCGCCCCATAGAAGCATGCATGGCCCGTATCCCCCATCTGCCCGAGCGGCACATCGCGGCAGAAGTCGTTGACACCGCCGAACAGGACGATTGCATCGGCCGCGAGGTCATAGGCCCCGAAGCGCTCGCAGAAGCTGTCCGAGCGGTCGGCCTTGACAGCAATGCGCGATCCCTTGACGCCGAAGTTCCTCGCTTCTGCCACGCCGAGAAGCTCTGGCATATGCGCCGTCCACGATATCTCGTCGTTGCCGCCTCCCTGGCCATTGTCTCCCCAGGTCGTCGAATCGCCGAAGCAGGCAAGCACCTTTCCTTCGAGCCCCATGTCAGATCCTCTCTTTCCCCAAGCGGTCCAGCCAGCCAAGATTTTCCGCAAATCCTTCCGTGCCGAAATGATGCTCTCCGGCAATGATCTGGTGCATGACCGATGCGTCGGCGCCCAGAAGATGGTACGCCGCGCGCACGATCTCCATCTGCTCTTCCACGTTCGCAAGGCCACGCGGCCCCATCAGGTGGTCATGGTCTGCGCTCTGGACCAGAAGCGGCCTCGGCGCGATGAGCGAGGCGATATCCCCCATATCGAAGAGCCGCCAGAGGCCCGGCACATAGTTGCAGGAGCAGTTGCCGTTGAGGTGCAGCAGCGAATCCTTCTCGCCGTAGAGATAGCCGGAGATGAAAACCTTGGCTATGCGTTCGTCGAGCGCAGCGAGATAGAGGGTCTGCATGCCGCCGCCAGAGAATCCGACACAGGCAAGCTCGCCAGAAGAGATCTCCTCCCGCGAAGAGAGCCAGTCCACGAGCCGCTCGAGATCGAAGACGAGCTCTCCGAGAAGGCTTCTTCCCAAAGGCTCTGCCATCCTGGCTTCGTTTGCGCAGGTGCCCCGGAGATAGAGCTCCTCGGCATCTCCCTGCCCCTTCCAGCTTCTCCTTGCACCCCAGCCACGCGCCTCGGGGCAGGCCACGATATAGCCAAGCCGTGCCATCCGGAGCCCGTAGTCATAGTTGAAGCGCCTGATCGCCTCGTCGACAGCAGGCACGCCCATGATGCCGGCAACCGAGGCAGCGCCTGCCCCCTGATGGCCATGGGGGCAGATCGCGGCAAGGAAGCGGCCATCCTGCCCACGCCTCGGATGTTCTGGCACGAGAAGATAGAAGGGCATCCAAACCTCGGGCTCGACCATGAGCTCGTAGCGCCTGCGCTCTATGCCGCAGGAAAGAAGCGTCTGCTCCATAAGGCGTGCCTCTCCCTGGCAAGGCTCCATGAGCGTGAGCCCCAAGACATCGGAGAGCCGTTCGCGCGCCGTTGCCTGCCAGCACCTCCAGGATGCGGCATCTGCCCCCTTGAAGCGTGCGCTCCGAGCACTTCTCTCAAAGAGGCGCTCCATCGCCTGATCATCCGCAAGATAGCGCGTCTCATGGAGCGTCCGGCCATTCGCGGAAAGCCGTGCAGTCTCGGTCGGCTCCTCTGCACCGGAAAGCGGGTCCCAGCCGTCAAGTCCCGCAAGCACAGCCGAGCGGCTGAAGCGGGCGGCATCTTTGTCCTCAAGCAGGCGGGCATAGGATGGCCACTGAATGAAGGCCTTCTGCCCCAGGACCCAGAAGGCCTATGCCCGCAAAGCCCAGATCATCCTCGGGCCGTCCCCAGCCGAACCATCCGTCCTGCCTGATATGGGGGCCCAGCCAGCAGGAAGAGAGCACGCATTTCGCATGCTCGCGCCAGGGACGGCCGAGATAGACGCTTCTGGGAGCGGCATCTCCTGTGAAAGAGCAGCCATGGAAGACGAATCCATAGGGCTCTTTGGCAGGCGTCGAGGAGGCCGTCACGTAGCCGTTCACCTCTTCGCCGCAGTCGAGCGAGCGGATCTCGCAGCCATCGAAATAGGCGCAGGCGCCGCCGAAGATGAAGTCGACATCCCCTGCGATGAGGCAGCGGCGGAAGTACTGCCTTGTCATCCTCCTGGGGCTCTTCTCCTTCGGCCCCTTGAAGCCTCCCGGCTTCATCTCCTTCGGCGGAAGCGGCCCCAGAAAGAGCGTGTCCTGGTGCCCCAGAATCTCGCAGCCGTCGCAGACGAAACGGTCGCCGTCAGCGTAAAGCGCGATGGCCTGGCCAGCAGTCCTACCATCTCCTGCATCGTTTTCGACCGTGAGGCTGCGCAGCGTGCAGCCATCTGCATCCACGAGCACCGCATAGGTACGGAAGGTCCCTCTGCGGTCTCCATCCTCGAGCACTTCCAGGGCACCATCCGACGAGACGATCTTCGTGGATGCGGCGCCCTCACCTTCGAGCGTCACGTTCGCCCGCCTGATCTCGACCCGCTCCCGATAGATGCCGGGGGCCAGATGGATAGCGAGAGGGACCGCAGGGCCGAGCTCCCGGTCGGCAGCAGCAAGCGCTTCCTGGATGCCCGAGAAGCGTGCCCCTTGATGCCCCACTTCATAGACCACGCACACCACAGATCTCCTTCCTGAAAGCACGTGCCGCAGGCCTTGAGGCCCGCGGCACGCATCGGGTTTCGCTGACAGTTCCGGCTAGGCCGCAGGCGTGACACGGTCTCCCTGATAGCCGACGTTGTTGTGGGCAAAGCACTTCTCGTACGGGAAGCCGGAGAGGTCTTCGCAGAGCTTCTTGACCTCGGGGTCCACGTCCTCCATGCGGCCGCCTTCACGGACACGCTTGACCTCGGCGCAGAGGGTATCGCACTGCTTCTTGTCGATGTGGATGCGCGAACCCAGGATGCAGGAGAGGATGAAGAAGCCGGCGCAGCCAATCAGCATGTAGGCGCAGATGGTGATGGGCACGCTTCCGGGCTGGACGACCGTGTCGCTGTTGCCGGTCGTGGTGATGAAGCCGGAGAAGGAGAGGGCCACGCCCCAGAGGCTTACGGCAAGTGCGGAGGCGATCTGCTGCACGAACTGCTGAGCAGAGCTGTAGACGCCCTCGCGGCGGCGCAGAGTGATGAGCTCGTCGATGTCAGGGATGTAGTATGTAGTTCATCGGGACATCGGGCAGGTACTGGAACCCCACATAGAAGAACTTCCAAATGGCAAAGATGATCGGGTAGGCAATCATTGCGACGGTGACATCAAAGGTGCCGTTGATGCGACCGAAGGCAAAGAAGTTGAAGGCAACGATGCAGAGCGCGGCACCAATCGTGGAGACATACCAAGGCGTGTGGAAGCCCTTCTTTGCCATCCAGGCAACCCAGACTGCGGTACAGACGATCGCGACGATCTTGCCCGGCATCTCCATCACGGACTCATAGGACTTCGCGATGCCGAGGGCATAGACGATGAAGAAGGAGAGGCAGGCGCTCCAGCAGGCGGCAGCGAACTTCATGCTCAGGAACACCGAAAGCACCTGACGGAAGGAACGGTTGCGAAACGTTGAGAGCACGTCGATGAAGAGCTTCTTGATGGCCTCCCAGGCGCTGCCGATCTTCTCCTGTGCAACCTCTTCAGGAGTCTTCTCCCACGTGGAGCAGTACACGGCGATAAGGGAGACAACCATGATCGTGGCGTTTGTCGTAGCGATGATGAAGTAGGACCAGGGGTTGGTCTCTCCAAAGAGACCAAAGCCAAAGCCAACCAGGAGCGCCATCATGAAGCCGGAGATGTTGCCAAAGATGTGCTTGTAGCCGGTGAGGAGGCTGCGCTCCTTGTAGTCGTCGGTCATCTCGATGGTGAGCGGCGCCAGGTTCGAGGTTACGAAGGCATAGGCAATGTTGTAAATCATGTAGAGCACGAAGTAGTAGCCAAACCCAAACGGCGTTACCAGAAAGATGAGGGGCTCTGCGACCATCATTGGGATGGCAAGGAGAATCCAGAAGCGGCGCCTGCCAAACTTGCGGCCAATCTTGGTGGCATAGAAGTTGTCTGCCACAAAGCCCATGATTGGGCAGAGGAAGGCGTTAAGCCAGATGGCCGCGGATGCGATCAGTGCAGACTCGGCCGCAGAGAGGCCGCACTCTGTAGACAGGAACATGACCATGTAGCTATGGGTAAAGGTCAGGGCTCCGGAGTTTGCCATGCCTCCCATGCCGAATCCGAGCCTTGTCCAGAACGTTATCTTGCGTTTCTTCCCAAGCTTCTTGAACACAATCCCTCACTCCTCCCTGGGTACTCCCCCAGCCACAGGCACGGACGCCTGCTCCACACGAGACGTGCAGCCGTTTCTCGGCTTTGACGCCTCAATCCATGCACACCAGTCGTAATCACCATGGAATACTGTATAAGTAAACTGGTTTGCAGTAGTTGCCCATTGTTATAGCACAGCAATTTCTGGCTTTACTGGCATGTCAGTTATTTTTGGAACTTAGCCGGCAAGCGGCATATTTTTGAAGGTGAACGTTTACTTATTCTGTACAAAGTTGGCTAATCAGCAAAATCTAACATTCCTCTTTGACCTAAACGTAATGCATAGACATGCATTTGATATGCAAATCCCCATTCACCCCACCGTCACTCGGGCGGTAGGGTGGGAACTCGCAGAGCCAGAGTCTGCGAGCCTTCTAAACTGCTCTCAGGCCCTAAAGAAGGCAGGCCTGGAAGGCCGCATGGGCACCCTCTTTCCTCACGATGCCAAGACGCTCCACGACAAAGTCACGCAGGCCAGCAATCTTGTGCAGGTCATGACCCCACATGCCATCCTCGCCCATCACGGCGTCAACGAGGTCGGCATCCGAGTCGGTAGCGTGCTTCTCGAAGAACGAGAGGATGTTCTCGTCGTCCTTTGCTACATAGGCCGTACCATCCGGGCGAACCAGATGCAGTCCATCCTCCCCTTTCGAGGTAAGGCCCGTCGTGTAGAAGCCTATGAGTGTAGCAAGGCTCGTTGCCAGGCATGCCGGCACCTCATGGTTCTTCGCCACATAGTCCACAAGCGATGGCAGGTTGCGCGCACGCCACTTAGCGCAGGAGTTGAGGCAGATGGAAAGTAGCTGGTGGTCTATGAATGGGTTGTCGAAGCGGTTCGCCACGGCCTTCGAGAACTTCTCAAGGTCCTCGTGGTCAAGCTCGTCCGAAAGGGTTGGGATGACCTCGCTTTCGAGCATGTGCTCCATGAACCCGCAGATCACCTCGTCGTGCATGCAGTCGCGCACGATATCGAAGCCCGCCAGCCATGCGCCAGGCACAAAGCCGGTGTGAGCGCCGTTCAAGATGCGGACCTTGCGCCTCTTGTATGGGGTGACATCCAAGGTCACAAAAGCACCGGGAAGGCCTGCCTTGATAAACGGCAACTTCTCTGCCAGCGACTCGTTGCCCTCGATTCCCCACATCTGGAATGGCTCGCGCACGGCAAGGAACCGGTCCTCGTACCCAAGTCTCTCGGCAACCGCAGCGGCCTCATTGGCGTCGCGGATACGGCCGGGAACAATCGAGTCCACAAGGGTCGTGCAGAACGTGCACTCCTGCTCGAGCCAGTCAACAAACTCCGTCTCCCAGCCCCAGTCTGCGCAGTGGCGCTTCACAATGCGGAGAAGCTCCTCGCCGTTGTGGTCGATGAGCTCGCAGGAGAGGATGGCAGGACCGCTCTTTTGCGCCTTCCAACGGGCGTGGAGCACCTGGGCGAGCTTTGCCGGGAAGGAGGCTGGCCACGGCTCGTCTGCCGTACAGGACGAATCGTAGACGATGCCCGCCTCGGTAGTGTTCGAAACGATAAACTCCAGATCGTCGGAGACTGCCAGCTCCATCACCGAGGCAAGATCCTGGGAATCCGACGGGTTGAGGCAGCGGCTGCAGCAGGAGACAATCTCGCTCGTGTCAACCGTCTTGCCGTCCTCACCCTTGCCGCGCACCAGAACGGTATAGAGGCAATCCTGCTCATTTAGCTGGTTGCGGGCGGCATAGCCCGTCTTTGCGGCGTCGCGGGGCTGAGCCAGCACGACTCTCCCCGACCAGACACCGGCCTCGTTTGCCTGGTTGAAATAGCGGTCGGCAAAGGCGCGCAGGAAGTTCCCCTCGCCAAACTGGAGCACGCGCTCGGGTGCCTCTTGAGGCACCAGATAGCCCATATATCCCGAATTCTTTAAATGCTCGTAGCTAAGCTGCTGCATGTCCACCACATCCATCGTCCCGGATACCCTCGCGGCATGTATGCTAGCACGAAGCGAGGTGAACGTTCACCTTTAATCGGTGGAAGGGCTACTCGCTCGGGCGAGAAAGGGAACTTTAGGAGCGGGAGATGCCCACGTGGCGGCAGTATTGAGCTAGGTTGCTACGGAAGACCATGTCGACATCGCCCACGGCAGTTCTCTCAGGCGGCCTCTGCCCCCAGAGCAGGTAGCTGCAGAGCGTCTCGATTGCCTTGTAGGCACGTCCTGCCGGGTCCTTGAACACAAAGTTTCTGAGCACGCCAGTCTCAAGCGCCTCCACACTCTCGGGAAAGAGGTCGTTTCCTATGGCCGGCACCTTGCCGGCAAGACCGCTCTCCCCAAGCGCCTGGCAGAGCACTTCCGTACCCACGGCAAAGACGCTGCAGGCGAGTGCGGGTTGCAAACCAGACAGAAGCGCGGTCTTAGTCTCTTTGCGCAGCGCATCGACCTCGCTGTGGGCACCAAAAATCTCCCTGATCTGATGGACCGGCGCATGTTCCGCCATGGTGGAGAGGAAGGCTTCCCGCACCATGGCATGCGAGGATGTCTGCCTGTCGCCCGAGAGGAGCAGGATGCTCTGCGGCTCGGGGGGTAGCATGTTGAGCGCTTGCTCCGCCATGAGCTGGCCTGCCGAGACGTAGTCCGCCACCATGCAGCCAACGTTGTTTGGGAGGTCCGTGTCACCGTCGAGAAGCTCAGTTGGTACGCCCTCCCTACCCAGACCGGATAAGAGCTCGAGCGACCTCGCGTCAGAGGGCGCGTACGCGACCATGCCATCGACTTTGCTCCCTTGGGACATCTCCTCCGCAAGCCTCTCGAGCGCCTGAGCGTAGGCCCCCGTTGGATAGGGACGGCAGTCAAGCACTATGGCGTTTTCCGCTTCCTTGCGATAGCGCTCGATCCCCTCCCAAAGATAGCGGAAGTAGTAGTGTCCCTCGCCCTCGAGGCTTGGCAGGAGCACGGCAACCACGAGATCCTGGCGTCGCAGGTTCGATGCGTTCGCATTGCGCCGGTAACCAAGCTTCTCGGCACAGCGAACAATGCGCTCGCGCATCTGGTCGCTCACGCCAGGCTTTCCCGTTAGAGCTTTGTGTACGGTGTTCACGGAGACGCCCATGCGCTCCGCAATCGTCTTCATGGTCACACGTTCTGCCATTGCCCACCCCTGATACGTACCAATCGAGCGTACCTAGCATAACGGTCTAGACCGATAAGGACTGGCCTCATCGGTCCATAAAAATACGCGCGTCATATACCAGGGGCATCGCTGAGAAAAAGCAGCGAGTCTAGCCCTGGGCCTCTGCCGGTCCAAATGCCACCTCGTGGAGCAGGCGTCCAACAAGGCGGTCGACAAGATTGATAATCCGCCCGAGGAAGAGGGCAGATATAACGGTCGTGAGACCAAACCCCGCAAGCGATCCCAGGCAGGCCCAGGAGAGTATCAGTGATGCCGCCACATGGGCAGAGTCGAATACTACCTTGACGCTGCCAAAGCGCTTGCCCACGCTCTTGGCAATTGCCTGGACGAGGCCATCGGGCGCGTTTGGCACGATGTCCATCCCCACCACCATGGCAACGCCCACCGCCGTCCCGGCAAGGCCGGCACACATGATGAGGAAGCGCTCCAGGAACGTGGAGAGGGCTACGGCGAGAATGGAGGTAAGGCCGTTCACAAGAACCCCCATGGCAACCGAGAACACTAGCTCCAGGAGCATCTTGGGGCGAAAGTGATGGCGGCAGATCCATGCCTGGACGCCCACGTAGATGATGTAGGTCGCCGCCACCATCGTGCCGAGCGAGACGTTGGCGGCAAGGGCCGCCGCCGTCGCGAAGCAGGTGAGTGCCGCCACGCCAAGTCCCGAGGCCGTCTGCAGGACGATGCCCGTGGCCAGCAGCACTAGCCCAGCGAGGTAGATCCCAATGCGAGCAAAAACGCGCCGGGCATGCACGTTGTCTGAACGAGCGGCCGTCCCGGGTACGGCGGTGCCGTTCTCCTCATATGTGGCTGCATCCATCTTCATGTCTTCCTTACGTCGCAGGCGATTGCCCCATCAGAGATGGACAACCTCGTCGACGTTGGTGAGCTGCAGCTCGTCTCCCGTCTGCCCTTCGATGTCCACGTTGCGAAGGACTAGGCGCTTGACATTCTGGGCGATGATGCCCTGGCGGAGCATGAGTTCCACCCCGCTTGCCATGGCAGGCACGCTCGGCTCGACATCCGGGTCAAAGCTCACCTTCACGTCATCGAAGACGAGCTCAGTGACCTTGCGCTCCGGCAGACCCGTGATATAGGCCGCGGCGGCAGCGCAGTTCGTTGCGACGATATCCCTGAATTCGAGCGCACCAAAACCAGGCGTGCGCTCGTCGATTGGCAGCGCTTCCCTGTTCTGGACGTAGTCGGTCTTTCCGTCCTTGTCGCAGAAGTAGAAGGCGTTCACCACGAAGGGCGTGAGCACGTGGTCCATGTGGATGTTCGTGAAGAGGATGCCCTCGTTCACCGCGGCGGTTCCGCGACCGCGGCGGGTCTTTATGCGCAGGCCCCTGTCGGTGCGTCGGAAGTCACAGTCACGAACTGTGAGGTCCTTGATGCCACCGGCCGCCTCCGAGCCAAGGACCACGGCACCGTGTCCGTCATGCATGAGACAGTGCGCGACAAGCATGTCGTGGGTCGAGGGACGCAGCTCGGGGTCAATACCAAGCTTGCCGCTCTTGATGGCAATACAGTCATCGCCCACCGAGTACTCGCAGCCCATGATGCGAACGTATCCGCAGGATTCCGGGTCGGTGCCATCGGTGTTGTGAGAGTTCTTGGGACCCTCGATCTTAAGGCAGAGCAGGTCGACATGCTCGGAAAGAATCGGGTGGATGTTCCACGCGGGGCTGTTTCTCACCGTGATTCCCACGAGCGAGATGTTAGTGCACTCGCTCATGAACGCCATGCGGGGACGGGCTATGTCGCGACCTTCGTTGGAACGGTAGATGTCCTTCACGTTGTGCCACCAGTTGTCCTCGGCAAAGTCCGTCTGACCGTCGATCGTGCCCCTGCCGTAGACCCCCGCATCATGGACGCCAATGGCGGTGAAGAGGGAGCAGTAGGTGCTCACGCTCTCTCCCTCCCAGCGACCGAGCGGGAAGAGCCCCGAGGCGTCGCGCCCCATGCCCTTCGTTCCCTTGAGGGTACCCGGGATATAGGCGAGGGAATCTTTGTCATGGCGGGCAAGAATCTGGGCCCCCTCCTGGAGCTCAACCGACACGCCGCTCTTGAGGAAGAGCGACTTAACGACATAGCGCCCCTGCGGCACCAGGACGCGGCCCATCTCGGGGCATGCCATGATGGCCGCCTGGATGTTTGTCGTGTCGTCGTGGGTGCCGTCTCCACGGGCTCCGCAGTCGCGAACGTCAATCGTGGCAGACTCGGCAGGCGTCGTGACGCCCACCTCATAGACCTCTTCGCCGCAGACAAAGCGAATCAGGTTGCGCGTTGCCGGAATGAGCCCGTCGACGTAGGTCTCGACCTTCTTGGTCGTCCCCTGCCTCTGGCCGTTGACATAGACCTCCCAGGAGAAGTAGGTCTCGAAGAGCCCCCCGTCGTCGAGCTCGACCACGGCTGCGCGCGCATTCCTCCACACGACCCGGATTTCCATGTTTACCCTTCCTGTCCGCTGCATTGGCTCCCGTGGGCCCTAAAGGACAACCCCGTCTTTCCAGATGCTTATCTCGCGACTGTTCCTGCGCTCGGCCGATGTGAGCTTGCCCGCCGCAGTCTCAAGCACCAGCTTCCAAAGCTCCTCGGCCGCCTCGTCGATCGAGGCCTTGCCATCTGCAATGACGCCGGCATTGAAGTCCATCCAGTTGGGCTTTCTCTTGGAGAGGGCCGCGTTGGTGAAGACCTTGAGCGTTGGCACTGGAGACCCAAAGGGGGTGCCCCTGCCGGTCGAGAACAAGACCACATGGCAGCCGGCCGCCGTGAGGGCCGTGGTCGAGACCATGTCGTTTCCGGGTGCGCAGAGGAGGTTGAGTCCGCGAACCGTAACCTGGCCCGCATAGGGCACGACTGCCATGATTGGCGCCGTTCCACCCTTCTGGACGCAACCACAGCTCTTGTCCTCGAGCGTTGTGATACCGCCCTCCTTGTTACCCGGGCTCGGGTTGTCGTAGACCACCTCGCCGTGGTTCAGGAAGTAGTCCTTGAAGCCATTAAGCATGGCAGTCGCCTCGTCGAAGACCTCTCTTGACGAGCAGCGCCTGAGCAGGAAGCTCTCGGCTCCAAACATCTCGGGAACCTCGGTGAGCACACTCGTGCCGCCCTCAGAGACCAAGATGTCGCTCACGCGCCCAATCGCAGGGTTTGCCGTGATGCCGGAAAGACCGTCAGACCCTCCGCACTTCATGCCCAGCACCAGCTCGGACGTGCTGATGGGCTCACGCTTGGCGCGCCCTGCCACGGAGCAAAGCTCGTTCACGATCTTGCGGCCGCTCGCAAGCTCGTCCTCCACGTCCTGGCAGGTGAGGAAGCGCACCCTCTCGTGGTCGAAGTCGCCAAGCTCGTCCAGGATCTGCTGGTGCGTGCAGCTCTCGCAACCAAGCGAAAGGAAGAGCACACCCGCGGCGTTTGGATGGCGGGAGAGCGCGACAAGAAGCCGCTTCGTCTGCTCGTGGTCTGCCCCCGTCTGAGAGCAGCCAAAGGGGTGCGGGAAGTAATGGATGCCATCCACCGTGCCCTGAACGAGGTCCTGACAGGAGTCTGCCAGGGCATGCGCCACCTCGTTCACGCAGCCAACGGTCGGGATGATCCAAATCTCGTTTCTGGTGGCCGCCCGCCCGTCCGAACGTCGGTAGCCCATGAAGGTCTCGCCCTCGCGGCTGGGCAGCGAGCAGGGCTTGGGGTCGTAGTTATAGGCAACCTCTCCGGAAAGGTTGGTTGCCATGTTGTGCGTATGAATCCACTGGCCAGGGTGAACGTCTTTGGTGACGTGCCCAATGGGGACACCGTACTTGATGACGGGAGCGCCCTCGGCGTGCTCTTTGAGCGCGACCTTGTGCCCCTGCGGGACATCCTCTGCGAGCGTGATGGTGCCATCCCCAAAGGAGAGCGTCTCGCCCTTCTTCAGAGGGCACAGCGCAACGGCCACCGTGTCGGTGGGATAGATATGGACTAGCGGAGTCACGGAAATCGCCCCATTCTGACAGCTGCATGCGCCGCTGTGTCTACCGAGGGAAACAGGATTCTCCGGAACCCTTCCGGAGACAGACGCTCCGCCCCTGCGCAAAGAACGTTACGGCGCGGGGACGGAGCCTCACAGGGAAGTGAGCCTACTGCTCGTCGAGGTCAAACCCAAAGTAGCGCACGGCATTGTTGTACGAGATGTCGCGAACGATATGACCAAGGGCCTTCTGGTCATTGGGATACTTGCCGTCCTCCACCCACTCGCCGAGAAGGCCACAGAGCACGCGGCGGAAATACTCGTGGCGAGGATAGGAGAGGAAGGAGTGGGAGTCGGTGAGCATGCCGACAAAGTTGCCGAGGACTCCCTCGTTTGCGAGGGTGCTCAGCTGCGCGCGCATGCCAAGCTCGGAATCGTTGAACCACCAAGCGGAGCCGTTCTGGAGCTTGCCCGCAACCGGGGCCTGCTGGAAACACTGCATGACCGTATCGA
>ERZ773013.531-NODE-531-length-23907-cov-52.842110_pt1 | contig 23907 bp, 18 predicted proteins | sample MGYA00511670_ERZ773013 | MGnify/ENA primary metagenome ERZ773013 (study PRJEB29015, sample SAMEA2738120) | human oral metagenome | biome: human oral; feature: human-associated habitat; material: saliva | place: China | collected 2257 ... | reverse complement strand
AATATTCACTTAATCATTTACAGTTATGAACAACGTAACATTAATGCCTGCTGTTGTGGCAAAGAACAACAGAAACTTTGATTCCAGCGATGCTGAGGATGCCGTTATCATTGAAGATACCCCAACAGAGAGTAGCAGTGTTTCTTTCCTCGAGGCCAACACCAATGCTATCTCACTTGATGAGCTTACCTGTACATGTGTTGTTCCCACTTGGGGTAATCAAGAGTTAACCATTTCGCATCAGGACTTTATTCATTGTGTACATGATGCTGCCAAAGACTTCTATCATGGAGAGCAAGTAAACAAGCCTGCTATCCGCGTTTCTCATATCGTAAGAGGTAGAACGCCTGACGCATTAGGCAAGAAAGCATCAGAACTTTTGGAATGCGAAAAGACACAGTTTTATCAGCGCATGGCATTCGCCTTTACTATCCCAACTATTTACGAGACTTTGAACGGTCAGCGATTGGAACTTTGTGTGGGTGGAGTTCGTAATTACAACGATCTCAACCTTTATAGGGCAAGCCGTGGTATGGAGAAGTTCTCCATCTTCGTGGGCTGGCGAGTAAACGTGTGCAGTAATCAAGTGCTGACAGGTGATGGCGTCAAGCTGTCTGTCGAAGTAATGAATATCCGTGATTTATATAAAAGCGTGATGGAATTACTCTACCAGTTCAACCCTGCTAAGGAGATACACCTGATGCAAACCCTCTCAAACACTTCTCTCACAGAAACGCAGTTTGCACAAATTATGGGCAGAATGAGAATGTACCAAGCCTTACCGCAAGGATATACCAAGCAGATACCACGCTTATTGATTACAGACAGTCAAATCAACAATGTCTGTCGTGGCTATTTTAGTAATCCTAACTTCGGAGCAAAAGACGACAGTCTGTCTATGTGGGACTTCCACAACCTGCTTACGGAATCGAACAAGGGAAGCTACATTGACACTTACTTGCAGAGAGCTGTAAATGCTACGGAAGTAACTGTTGGCATTAACAATGCCCTGCACGGTGATGAGAAATATAAATGGTTCATTGGATAAGTGGACTATTGATTGAAGGCGAGGAGGCATCCTTTAAGGGTGTCTCCTTTTTTCAATTACTAACATTTTAATACATAATAACTATGGATATGGATTTCAAAGTAGCAGAAGTTACGCTACAATATAGACCGATTTGTAAGAAGCAAGGTAAGGTCATCAGTTCAGAGGAAGCATACAGCATCTTACTCCCTACATTTAGAGAGGGGACTATCGAGTACAGAGAATATGCCAAGGTGCTTTATCTGAACCAAGCCAGCGAGGTTATTGCCTACAATACAATTTCAGAAGGAGGACTGACGGAAACGGCCGTTAATGTGAGACTGATACTGCAAGGTGCATTGCTCACCAATGCCACGCAGATAATCCTTGCACACAATCATCCAAGTGGCAACCTAAAGCCAAGTTCACAGGATGATATGCTTACAAGGAACATAAAGAATGCGTGTGAAATGATGAGAGTACATTTCACAGATCATCTGATTTTGTCAGCAGACAATTATTATAGTTATCGTGATGAGGGGAGGATTTGACAATGGAAGCAAACTACATTGTAATTCTTGACTTTTGCACAGCAACAGTCATCAAGATACATTTAAGTAAACAACAGATTGAGGAATCCTACAAATACAAAGATTTTGAGGAGTTCTTATACACTCTTGAAGACAAATACAGCTTTCGAGTGAAGAACTGCTGTTGGATGGTGTGTGAGACTTTGAACGAGGAGAATTACCTCTGATGATATTCACTAATACTGAAAGTGAATGTTGCGCTGATACTCAGAAACTTAGAAAATATGCTGTCAGAACAATATTCACTTTCCTTATAAACCCAACATAAACGAGCATTATTATGAGTTTGAAATACAGTAATACAACGGCTGACTACCTCCAGTGGTCAGAAGCCATGAACCTGATACGCAAATTGGTAAAAGAAGGGAACTACAAGATTTCGCTTCTTATAGCAATCGGCTGTTTTACAGGATTGAGGATATCTGATATTCTTGCCCTACGGTGGAAACAGATACTTGATGTTTCAGAATTTACCATAACAGAACGTAAGACAGGTAAGCAGCGAACCATACGCCTTAACAAAGAATTGCAGGAACATATTAAGGACTGTTACGAGCATATCCAGCCTCTGGGAATTGCAGCTCCTATCCTTGTCAGTCAGAAAGGTACAGTTTTCACAGTACAACGCATCAACGTAATACTGAAAGAACTCAAACACAAATACAGGTTGAAGATAAAGCATTTTAGTTGCCATAGTTTGAGAAAGACATTTGGTAGACAGGTTTACAACATGAATAACAACAATGCAGAACTGGCACTTGTCAAGCTGATGGAGCTTTTCAACCATTCGTCAGTAGCCATAACCAAACGCTACCTTGGCTTACGACAGGAGGAAATCTTGGAGACCTACGACTGTCTTACATTCTAAGCAATGACATTTTTCAGAGAATAATTCTTTTATACACCCCATACTAAAAATGTCATCACATACTGAATAATAAGCAAACAGCCTTAAAATAGAAAAATCACTTTGTTACACAAACTTTTTGCAAGAAAGAAACATTTAATAAGAAAATTCATCTATCTTTGCAGATATATATTGCACACAATAAAAAGATAATTATAAAAAAATCAGCAGCAATGAAGAAAATAGTATTATTTGTATTATTAAGTTTCGGCATGTGTTTGTTCACAGCATGTTCATCAGATAATGATGACAAAGAAATTAACAATGCTGGAGGTATGAATCTTGCAGGAGAGAAGTTGGTTGGCTTCTCTGACAACGAAGGTAATGCTTATAGCGACTTCAAATATGATGCCCAAGGAAGATTAATTAGCGTCACAAGGGGATATACCGATACCAACTCAGAAACTCATTTCACATATGACCATCTTATAACTTATAGTTATGCAGAAAACACCATACTTTATCTATCAAAAGGAACTGGAAGTCATGACAATGAAAAGGTACTCTATACTTTAGTCAATGGGCGAATTATTAAAGCTGTAAGATCACAATATGACAGAACAAGCACATATGAGTTTACATATGATCAATTAGGTCAGATTATCAGAGTTTCAAATGGTAATGACATGACTAATTACATTTGGGAGAATGGCAATATTATCAGTGATGGAGAATCAACCTTTACCTATACAGACAAGCCAGCTAAGAAGTTTGTCGTATTGGAAGAATTGGAATACTGCATGCCTATGCCAGACGGTGTTGACCCAGTACTCTTCCAACAAGGTTACTTTGGTAAATACCCTCACAATCTGGTTAAGACTGCTCATACTGTAGGAAGCAATCATAATGGAGGTAATACGCTATTAGAAATTAACTGTACATATACATTTGACTCAAAAGGGAATGTTACGAAAGCAAAAGATTCCCAAGGAAGAGAAGGTGTATTTTCTTGGAAATAAACTTAATCCAATACATTTGTAAAGCCCATTTGAGTTCTCATTTGGTGCTTTTTCTTTTATTCTCTTGCACCTCTCAAAAGAAAAGATTATATTTGCAATATAAACGAAAAAATAGGAGGACAAGTAATGAATACAAATAACACCACAACAATCACATTCTCTTTGGAAATACCCAAGGCTGATACATCGTTATTGAAGTCGCTCGTAAAGCGTATGGGGTGGACAGTACATAAAACTACAACAAAGCACACCGCTTACGAACAGGCACTTAATGACAAGGAGCAAGGGCGCATCAATGAGTATGCCAGTGCAGATGAGCTGTTTTCCAAATTGGGCATCTGATGGCATATAAACTCTTGACAACACACCAGTTTGAGAAAGACCTCAAACGATGCAAGAAGCGTGGGCTGCCAATGGATAAGCTCAAAGAGGTTATCAACGAATTGGTAACTAACGGTAGAGTTCCTGTCCAATTTAGACCTCACTTGTTACATGGTAATAGGGATGGACAATGGGAATGCCATATACAACCTGACTGGTTGCTTATATGGGAACAGAACAACACAGAATTGACCTTGCTCATGATGAATACAGGAACACACGCTGATTTATTTGGCAAGACGAAACGATAAGACCAAGTAATAAATCATTATGTGTTTCTTTTAAGATGACATTTTTACTCTGAAAATTCTTATATATACCCAAATGTAAGAATGTCACTCCAAACGAGAAATTCTGATTTTAGTTCTTCCTTATCATAGAAACGCAAAAGAATTATTGGTTCTTCCGTTAAAAGTGTGAACGATTTTCGTATTGCTTTAACGGAAGAATCGAAGTTACTTGTCAAACAAAAACATAGCTAAGACTGTCAACAATCTACCCTATCATCACCCTCTGACATTGAAAATCATTTCTTTTTAGCCTTTAAAAATCCGCAAACAAAGGTTTGAAAAATCATTACACAATTTCAAATAAAACAGCTATAAACAAAGACAAAAACACGGATAAAAAGCAAGTTTGCAATCAACAGAAAATCAGTTGGTTATAAACTTGTAACATAAAAGGTGCTTAATTGGACTTCAAAAGGGCGTTAGTAAGGGTCTTAAAGGGCATCTTTTGTAAGTCAATTGGGCGTCTTTAAGAAGCCAAAAGAGCATATGTTGAAAAGCAAGTTGTGAAAAAATAGGACAATTCGTCATTGAATATAGTACTCATAGTTATGAATAATGAACTCTGAAAGTAATCATAATTATGAATTTTGAATTATGAATTCTTAATTATCGGTAGTTCTGTCTCAATAAAAAAAGATAAAAACTTACTGAAAGGTTCGATAAAGCAAACAATAATTTGTATCTTTGCTTGTTAAATTGTCATTAGATAAAAGTTTGAACATATGAAGAAATTTTTGATATTCTTGTTTATGTGCCTTCCAATGATGGCTGCGGCACAGACTACGCTGACTCCAGAACAGAAGTTGGAACAGGCACAACGCCAGTTAGAGGAGGCTAAGGCTGCCTTGGAACAGGCGAAGGCAAACGCTGCAAAAGCGAAGGCTGAGGCTGAAGCAAGAGCCAAGAAGGAAGCTGAGGATAAGGCGAAAGCAAAGGATATAGAAAAAAAGATTGCTGATATGAAGGCTGAGGCTGAACGATTGTCACGTGAGGCTGAGGCACTCAGTGAGACTGCTAATAAAGCTCAGACGACTACGGTAGCACCAGCTACAAAGGCTGCGGCAACCACTACAAAGGCTGTTAGCAACGCTTCATCAGATGCGTGGGTTGTTCCAACAACGCCAGCGACTGCTGCTGCACGTGCTAATAAGAACGTGAGTACAGACACTAAAGCAAACAAAGACCTTTATCTTCAGAAGGGTATCATACCAGAGATGAACGGTCAGGTGGTATGGACTGAAACATTCAATGTACCAGGAGCAACTGCTGACGAACTCTATGACAAGGCGTTTGCTTATCTTACAGAACTCACACAGGGCGACAATCAGTTGAGTGGTAGTAAGGTTGCCTTGGTAAACAAGGGTGAGCATAGTATTGTGGCAACGATACGTGAGAAGTTGATTTTCTCATCTTCGTTCCTCTCATTGGACTATACGCAGTTTAACTATGTGCTTCAAGCAACTTGTCGTGATGGACAGGCAACATTGACAATGAACCGTTTGACTTATCGTTATGATGTTCAAGGCAATGTTTCTGACCTATCGGCAGAGCAGTGGATTACCGATAAGTATGCTGTCAATAAGAAGCAGACCCGTCTCTTGCCAGTATCTGGTAAGTTCCGTCGTGCTACTATTGACCGTAAGAATAGTATCTTTGAAGGCTTCGCGCAGGCATTGAAGTAAGACAAAGAAGGGATATACTTTTGGGTGTGTCAGTGGTGATGGGTAGGGATAACGACCTTATGTACGTTTGTTCTTTGCCTATTCTAATGCGCTGAATAAAGCGTTATATCAAAGCCATTGGCAAATACTTTTAACACAATAAAGAATAGAAAATGGAACTACAGAATAGTACGGCACGTCGTCCAGAGCGTCGTCGTCATAAATGTGAGACAGAAGATAGGTTTCTTCCTATCCGCCAGTGGCTTAACATTATCTTTATGTTAGGTGCGCTTGTTGGTGTGATTGTCTATTTCTTAACCGATAACACTACGACTGGTACAATTATTATTCTTGTTTCGATGGTCTTTAAGATGGTCGAAAGCGTACTCCGTTTTATTCGTTAAATGAAGAAACTTACTATCTTATTTTCCCTTTTTGTGTTAGTGGCTAATGCTGCTATGGCACAGACAGACGGCACCACTCCGTATGATGATGGTACTTTCACGGCTGATGGTTATAGAAACAATCGTAACATGGGACGTTCGGATTCTATACAAAGTGAGCACAAGGAGATACCACGTGGGTTGAAGGTGTGGACGATTGATGAACGTTTCGGTGACCGCAAGCCTGCTGTTCCCGATACGTTGTCGTATATGTATATGAATTCTAACCTCACTTACGGCAAGCGAGGGGAGTATAACACCTTAGGAAACTTGGGTTCTCCACGTCAGAATCGTATCTTTATTGATCGTCCTGCCACGTCAGAATTCTTCTTCCTCGACCCGTATGATATGTTTATCGTACAGCCAAACAACTTCCAGTTTACCTCAACCCTTTCGCCAATCACGGTTCTCTCTTATAATACCGCTGGTAACAGAAACAACGGAGAAGACCGATTTAAGGCAATCTTTGCGGTGAATGCGGGTAAGGAATGGGGCTTTGGCTTTAAGTTTGATTACCTATACGGACGTGGATATTATAGCAGTCAGAGTGCTTCTCACTTCAACTATTCAATGTGGGGAAGCTATTTAGGTGAACGCTATCAGGCACATTTGCTCCTTTCATTGAATCATCAGAAGGTCGCTGAGAATGGTGGTATTGCCAATGATGCCTATATCACGCATCCAGAATCGTTCCGCGATAGCTATAGTGAAGAAGAGATTCCTACCATATTGAAGCAGAATTGGAATAGAAACGACAATCAACATGTGTTCTTTAATCATCGTTATAGCCTCGGTTTCTTCCGTAAAGTGCCGATGACGGAAGAGGAGATTAAGGCAAAGCAGTTTGCTCTTAAATCTCAGAAGGCACAAGAAGCACAGCAGGATAAAGAGAAGGCTCGTCGCCGTGCAAAGGCAAAGGGCGAGAAGTTTGATGAGGAAGCTTACGATAAGGAGAAGCGTTCTGCAGGTCGACCAGATGATGCTGTCATCGCTGGAGATGCGTCACAAGTGAAGACAACAGCGGAAAATACTAATGGTAATGAGCGTATGACGGTTAATTTGGAGGACTCCACTCAGATGGCAAACCTCAAGAAACAGGATGCTTTGGCTAAGGATTCTACTCAGAAGTGGATGAAGGAAGAGTATGTACCTGTGACGAGTTTCATTCATACAGTGCGTTTCGATAATTACCGTCGTATCTATCAAGCATACGAAACTCCGACTGATTTCTATGCGCAGAACTACTTTAACTATGGTACTGCAGCCAATGATTCGATTTATGATACGACAAAGCACTGGTCATTGAAGAATACCTTTGCTGTCGCTTTGCTTGAGGGATTCAACAAGTGGGCGAAGGCTGGGCTGAAAGCTTTCCTTTCCTATGAGTTGCGCCATTATGCTCTTCCTTCAATGATAACGCCAAGTGGGAGTACTGTTGCCTTCTATAATGGTGACAAGACATGGAACCAACATGACATTTCTGTCGGTGGTCAGCTGTTGAAAACACTCGGTAAGACGTTCCATTATGACGTTAGTGCTGAGGCTTGGTTGGCTGGAAGTAGGGCAGGACAGGTTCATGTTGATGGTCATGCTGACCTCGGTTTCCCTCTTTTGGGTGACACAGTTCAACTCGCTGCAACAGCTTTCTTCCACCGTTCTGCTCCATCCTTCTATATGGGTCAGTACTATGGTAAGCATTATATGTGGGACAATAACCTCAATCAAGAGATACATTCTCGAATCTTGGGTGAGTTCTCTTTGAAGAAGACACGCACCAAGTTGCGTGTTGGTTATGATGTTCTTAAGAACTATACCTACTTTGGTATACAAAACGACCGCATCCAAAGCGGTGATAACTACCTTGTACAGCATAACAACTTGAATGTTCGTCAGTCCAGCAGTCCTATCAACTTGCTGACTTTACAGCTACAACAAGACTTCCGTTTGGGTATCTTCAACTGGCAAAATGTACTGACATTCCAGAAGTCAAGTAAGGAAGATATACTCCCAGTACCAACATTTAACGCATATAGTAACCTGTTTATACGATTCAAGATAGCACGTGTGTTGGATGTTGACCTTGGTGTTGACGGTCGTTACTTCACAAGTTATTATGCGCCAGAGTACATTCCTGGAATCGGTGCTTTTGGTATACAGGAGACCGATGCGAGCCGTACAAAGATTGGTAACTATCCACATTTGAATGCTTATGCTAACTTCCAGTTACAGCATACTCGCTTCTATGTGATGTTCACGCATGTAAACAGTGCTGATGGGGGTAAGTATTTCTATACGCCTCACTATCCATTGAACCAGTGTGTATTGCAGTTTGGTATCAGCTGGAACTTCTTTAACTAATCGTTTAGACATTCAAATACGTGATTTCAGAGAATGACAAGATAAAGACCAACAGTCTTTCTGCATGGGTACTTGCTGCGCGTCCGAAGACGCTCACAGGTGCAATGGTACCTGTAATGATAGGAACTGGTTGGGCTTGGAAGCTAAGTGGCGGGGAGAACTTTCGGGTTGTCCCTGCCATTCTTTGTTTTCTCTTTGCCTTTCTGATGCAGATAGACTCCAACTTTATCAATGACTACTTCGATTGTTTGAAAGGTAATGATGATCGTAGCACTCGTTTAGGTCCGAAGCGGGCTTGTTCTGAGGGCTGGATAACCCTTCCTGCCATGCGCATAGGACTTGTTGTCACTTCGTTGTTAGCTTCTCTTGTTGGTATTCCTCTCATCTTCTTTGGTGGTTGGGAAATGATACTCGTTGGTGCTGCTTGTGTTCTCTTTGCCTTCCTTTACACCACTTACTTCTCTTATCTTGGCTTAGGCGATGTCTTGGTACTGGTATTCTTTGGTATTGTACCTGTCGTTTTCACCACCTATGTCATCCTTCCTGACCATTCTCAAGCCCTGTGCTTTGACGTAATTATGTCAGGTGTTATCTGCGGTCTGGTGATAGATACCCTGCTTGTTGTCAACAACTACCGTGATAGAGAGAATGATAAACGTGACGGAAAGATAACCCTCATTGTGAGAATAGGCGAGAAAAAGGCTGAAAAACTGTACTTAGTATTAGGTCTTATGACCTATCTTCAGATGCTTCTCCTTCTCTTTTCAGGAGAGAGAGACACTCTCCTTCCCTTTATCTTCTTGTTCATTATCTTCATACCTTATGGTATCTTGCATTACAAGACAGCTATGCAAATGAAGCAAATAAAGAAAGGTAAGGATCTAAATATCATCTTGGCGCAAACCGCTCGAAACATGCTAATCTATGGTTTAGCAACCACGATTGCATTAGTTGGTTTATAAACCCGCTTTTAAATTCCCTCACCCAACATCCAACACCCCTCACCCAATATCTCATTTCATCATCACCCAACATTCATCACCCCTCACCCAATCCCTATGTCCCAACCCAACCTCGAACTAATGAACTTTGTGGAGCGACAGATACTCCCACGTTATAATGACTTTGGAAAGAGCCATGGACTCGGACACGTGCAGCGTGTCATTAAGAGTTCACTTGCTTTGGCAGCCGTAACGGGTGCCGATGTGAATATGGTATATGTCATTGCTGCCTATCACGACCTTGGTATGGCTGGTCCACGAGCCATTCATCATATCACGAGTGGTAAGATTCTCATTGCCGATGCACGACTCCGAAAATGGTTTTCTGCCGAGCAGTTGAAGATTATGAAGGAGGCTGTCGAAGACCATCGGGCAAGTAGTTCACGTGTACCACGTAGCATTTATGGTAAGATTGTTGCTGAGGCTGACCGTGACCTTGAGCCAGAAGTCGTCTTCTCACGTGCCATTCTCTATGGTATTGAGAACTATCCAGAGAAGAATGATGAACAGATGTGGCAACGTTTCCGCGACCACATGAAAGAGAAGTATGGTCGTTCTGGTTATCTGAAACTATGGATTCCCGGCTCACCGAATGCAAAGAATCTTGAAACAATCCGTAAGACGATTGATAGTGAGGCGGAGCTAAGAAAGGTGTTTGACCGCATCTATCAGCAGATACGTGAGCAAGAAGAAAAGAACTAACAAAATACAACTGAAATGACGAAAGAAGAATTGATGCGAAGAGCTATCGAACTCTCTGCCGATAGTGTACGAAATGGGGGCGGTCCATTTGGTGCTGTCATTGCCCGTAACGGCGAAATTATTGCCGAAGGAAGCAATGGTGTGACCATTTACAACGACCCAACAGCCCATGCAGAAGTCTCTACAATCCGCAAAGCGTGTCAGAAATTGAATACCTTTGACCTCAGTGGTTGCGAAATCTATACCTCTTGCGAACCTTGTCCGATGTGCTTTGGCGCTATCTATTGGGCTCACCTCGATAAGATCTACTATGCCAACGACCGCAAAGATGCTGCCGACATTGGTTTCGATGATGATTTTATATATCAGGAGATAGCCGTACAACCGCAATATCGCAAGAAGCCTTCAGAAATCCTTTTGCGCAATGAAGCGTTAGAAGTCTTTAAGCAATGGACAGCAAAGACGGATAAAACAGAATATTAATATCCTCTAACGATAAGTCAATGTAAGCACGCTGCTGTTTACATTGACTCTTTTGTTTATAAGATTCTTACTACGAACAAAGTTTTTGATCATGAAAAAAGGAGTATTGAAAACGAGGAATAAAACACTTTTGATCACAGTATTCCTCTCAACGTTGATGATAGAATTCATCTTGGTATTCCTACATGGCTGTTCTGATGGCGTAGGTCTTGCTTTCGACATAGATAAACAAGCCTTCGTTGTGGAGCAAGGTTGTGTCTGTGGTGGCTGCTTATACTTTAGCGGTGAAGATGCTGCAGATGAGTTCTCTGTCATTTATAATAGGAATGTACACGCCTTTTGGTATGATAGTTACAATCCATCTGTCCTTGAAATCAACAACCTTCCCACTTGTTGTAATGTTGTTTTACGTGAAGATACCTTGTTTCTTCGTCGCCTTCCTTTACGACCAAACACCTCCTATGAAGTTTACCGTATGTCAGGTTGCCGCGGGACTTCTCCCCTTACTATCAAGACCGACAAGCAGGGTAGGGTAGTCAGTGCAGGAAGAGGGCAACAATAAAATAATATTGATCGGTCAATAACTCCCACAAACCCCTGCCATTCGTATCTAATAATAGGTGATTAATCCTTGCTCTTACTCTTTTCTATTGATGTGTTGATGCTCCGCACATATGGTGCGGATGCTTAGCACGTGTCGTGTGGATACTTAGCACCAATGGTGCGGAGTACCTAATCCCTTGCAATATATTCTCCGTATGACAATAACTTAAGCCTAATATAATGCTACAAAAGCACACCTGCGTTTCTAAAATATAATGGAGCACAGAGCCTTAAATGCTTAATAATTGTTAAGCATACCCCTTTTATTTGATGTAATTATATATCTTTACAACCCTAAACAATTACTAACCCAGCTGCAAGCAAGAATAAACCTAAACGCACAACAAGTAAAGGAATAGTTTGAACGTTGTTGCAGTCGATTAAATAGAAGCAGGGTTACGCCTGAAAAGGCATACTACTATGTGTGTGACATGGCGCAGAGATGGCGATATGAATGCACATAATGGCGAATAGCCAACCTAAAATGAAGCTATAGATAACTGAAAACAATTTACCTAAATTTATACAAATGAATATTTATCTACATCGAACTATGAAAGCGATGGGCAGGCTTTTGCTCATCATGCTGTTGCTTGTCCCACTGTGTGTGGATGCGCAAACGTTAACAACAATCACAGGTTCTGTAAAAGACAGCCAAGGTGAACCGCTCGTCGGGGCAACTGTTATGCAGAAAGGAACGTCAAACGGAACGGTTACGGACCTTGACGGACAGTTCTCTATACAGGTGCCAGCTAACGTTACGCTGGTTTTCCGTTACGTAGGTTTTGACGAGTCAGAGCAGAAAGCAGCTGCTAATATGGCTGTAACACTGAAAAGTAATGTCAAAGCCATTGACGAAGTGGTCGTTGTTGGTTATGGATTACAAAAGAAAGCCAACCTCACTGGATCCGTTTCTCAAGTGAAGATGAGCGACGTATTGGGTGATAGACCAGTCGTAAACGCTGCAGCTGCACTGCAGGGAGCTATGCCTGGACTTACCATCGGCGGTGGTTCTGGTCCTGGTTATTCAAAGTCTATGAATGTGCGCGGTACGCTTTCCATCAATGGTGGTGGTCCGTTAGTCTTGATTGACAACGTAGAAGGCGACTTGAGTACGCTGAACCCTGAAGATATTGAGAGTGTAACGGTATTGAAAGATGCTGCCAGTTCGGCTATTTACGGTGCGCGTGCAGCAGGCGGTGTGATATTGGTAACACTGAAACATCCGAAGAATGACGCTCGTTTTACAGCTAACTACAACTTTAGTTTAGGATGGGAGCAGTCGCTCAACCATTTGGAGCAAGCTTCTTTGATGCAGTATTTGGATGCTTATCTTGAGGCTGGTTACTCTAATTCTTACTGGGCTGGTAATGGTGATGTGAGCAAGTGGCGCGACTATTTGCAGAAGTATCAGACTGATCCTTCGTCTGTTGCAACTGTAGGTGACGGTATCTTTAAGGACACTGATGGCCGTGTCTACTGGTTGTCAGAGAAGAATTTGGCTAAGAACATCCTTACAACAGGTTCAATTACCAACCATAATCTGACCATCTCTGGCGGAACTGACAAGATTCGCTACCGTGTTTCAGGAAGCTTGAGCCGTGAGAATGGACCATTGGTTACAGATAAAGATATGTTTAGACGTAAGACAATCAGCGGCTTTGTCTCAGCTGATTTGCAGAAATGGTTTACGCAAGAGGCAACCCTTACCTATACTAATTCAGTGCGACAGTCGCCTGAGAACGTTGGTAACATGAGTGGTTTCTATTCAACTCGTTTGATTAACTATTACCCAGAAGGACTCATTCCGGGTGATATCCTTGGTATTTCAGATGATTTACCATCGCAGACTCCTCTGAATATGTTGACCAATGCACCTTCTGCTTTTAGTGAGCAGTCTGTGCCACGCATCTCTTTACGCTCTATCTTCAAGCTGTTGCCGGGTTGGACCGTTACTGGTGAGTACACCTATAACCGCACTGATGAGCACTATCAGTTCTATTCTAACAGATTTAGATTTGCTGATGTGCAGTTGGCTGCTAAGTATTCAACTGAGAAAGGTCAGGACTTCTATCGTATGTATGATGCTACAACAAAGTATAATGCGTTGAATATCTTTACTAATTACGACCATTCTTGGGGCGCACATTCATTCAAGGCAATGGTGGGTTTCAACCAAGAAAAGTCGTTCTATCGCTATTTCTATGGTAATGTACTTGCTCAGGCAGTTCCTACCGTACCATCATTTGCAGGCGGAACAGGTGAGAAGACCATTGATGATAAGTACTCTGAGTATTCTATTCGTAGTGGTTTTGCACGTCTGAACTATTCTTTCATGGACCGCTATTTACTTGAGTTAAACGGTCGTTATGATGGTTCTTCTAAGTTCCCTAAGAGTCATCGCTTTGGCTTCTTCCCATCAGTGAGTGTGGGATGGCGTTTAGGTCAGGAGTCGTTTATGAACTGGTCACGCAGTTGGTTGGACGACTTTAAGGTGCGTGCATCCTATGGTTCGGTTGGTAATCAGCGTATTAGTCCTTATCAGTTCTCACCAGTAATGAGCCTGCATAGCAATGGTACTTACATCTTGGATGCTGAAGGAAAGACCACTTACATCACTTCTCCGGGCTTGGTAAGCCGCAACTTTACTTGGGAGAAGGTTACTACGCTTAATATTGGCTTCGATCTCTATGCCTTTAAGAACCGCCTTACTGCTACATTCGACTGGTTCGACCGTCGTACAACGGGTATGTTGGCTGCTGGTATAGAGATTCCTAAGGTTGTAGGAACAGCTGCTCCGCTGCAGAACGTGGCTGATATGAAGAATAGAGGATGGGAACTTAACGTCACATGGCGTGATAAGATTGGTGACTTCGGCTATCATGTAGGCTTCAACATCTATGATAGTCAGGCAGAAATCACGAAGTTTAATAACGAGTCTCGCCTGCTTTCGGACTATTATGTAGGAAGAAAAATCGGTGAGATATGGGGTTATGAGACGGATGGATACTACACAATCAACGACTTCAATGCTGATGATGCAAAGCATAAGACTTGGACTTTGAAAGAAGGTGTAGTAAAAATCAATGGCTATAATCCACAACCAGGTGACGTGAAGTTCAAAGACTTGCGTCCTGATGGTGTAATCAATGCAGGCGATAATACCGTAGATAACCCTGGTGACCGTAAGATAATTGGTAATGACGCAGCACGTTATCAGTTCGGTATTAGCCTCGGTGCTTCTTATAAGGGATGGAGTTTAGAAGTACTTTTGCAAGGTGTTGGCAAGCGAGACTACTGGCTTGGCGGTCCAGCAATGTTCCCATTCGGTGGCGCAGGAGCAGGCGATGCAGTGTTCCAAGCACTCTATGCGAACCAAACCGACTATTGGAGAGCTAAGAGTTACGACCCAGCAAGCAGCGATTATATGGTTCCTGTAAATCCAGATAGTAAGCTGTTCCGTATTTATGATCAAGGTAACAATGTGGGTTCTAACACTCGTGTAAGCGACAAGTATCTGCAGAATGCAGCCTATATGCGTATAAAGAATATCACACTTGCCTATACTTTGCCTAAAGAATGGGTAAGAAGAGCTTTCATACAAGATGCTAAGTTCTATCTAAGTATCGAGAATCTCGCTACATTCAGCAGTCTGCCAAAGGGCTATGACCCAGAAGGTACAGCACCATCATCAACTGCTAACGCCTTGAGCAACGGCATTTCATGGGGCTATCCATATTACCGCACTATCTCTTTAGGTGCAAGTATCACATTCTAATCATAATAAGTACTTATGAAAAAGATATTAACAGCCATCTGTGTTGCAGCAACAACGCTAACGGCATGCAATGATAATTTTCTTGAGAAATACCCTTTGACCGACCTCACTGAGGAGAATGCGTTTAAGGAATACGATAACTTCAAGGCGTTTATGAACCCTTGTTACGAGATGTTCACGAACACCACGATTCATACCAGTATCAACAACAGCTATATGAATGCGCAATTCTATGGCGATTGGTATGGTGGATTGGTGACCCATCGTGATAATGCTCGCAACCCATATGCCTATCAAACCATTACAGCAACAGCTGATGGTGGAGGTTGGGACTTCTCTTATATCCGTCGAGTGAACATTATGTTGAGTCATCTTAATGATGGTGCGCTGACAGAGGCACAAGCTGCTCATTGTCGTTCGGTAGCTTATTTCTTCTCAGCTTACTGGTATATGGAACTCATCGACCGCTTTGGTGATGTGCCTTGGGTGAACAAAGTGCTTGACGAGAGTTCGCCAGAAAGCTACGGACCACGTACACCACGTGCCGAAGTAGCTGATAGTATCGTGGCAAGATTAGAGTATGCTGCAGCAAACATCGGCAACTTTAACGATGGTGATAACACACTGAACGCAAATGTTGTAAAGGCTGCCTTGTCACGTTTCTTGCTGCGCGAAGGTACATGGGCGAAGTATCATGGACTCAACGAGCCTTATGAAACCTATCTACGGAAGTGTTTGGCGGTATCGCAGGAACTGATGGATGCTTATCCAACCCTCTATAAGGGCGAGGACAAGCAAAACCAACCTGCTACTGGATATGGTGAGATGTGGACCACAGAGAGCCTAAAGGGTAAGCCGGGAGTTATCTTCTATAAGGAGTTTGTTAACAATGTCTTGATGAATCGTTATAACGACTTTGAACACATTGCTGCCAACTCTGCCGATGTACCTCAGTACACGGTGGATATGTTCTTGATGAAGAATGGTTTGCCTATTGGCAATACAGCGTCAGGCTATCAAGGTGGCAAGGGCAAGGATATGTGGGGTACTTTCGCTGATCGTGACCCTCGTCTTTACCAGAATATCCAACCTCCTTACGTTGTTGCTCCTCATAAAGGGGCGGTTGATAACGTGAACACCTTCAAGAGTTGGAAGTTCCTAAAGGCGGGTGATAACAACCAAGGACACGTCGTTACAGCTGATGAGGCTGCCAAGTATCGTTACTACATCGACTATATGGGTGCTAACGAGAAGTGCTTGCGTGGTGGTTCTTACGGCGGTGAAGGTATGAAGAGATGTCCTGGACAGAACTGGGGCGCTGCGCTTACACCAGTGAGTCCTAACCTCACGACCGACTCTCGTGTACCATATATGCGTTGTCGAACGGGTTACTACTTCTGGAAGAACTATGATATGTGGGAGTTCTCAACTGGTTCATCGGCTTTCTGTACAGCTGATAAACCAATCTTTAAGATTGAAGAGGTGTTGTTGAACTATGCTGAGGCAGCATGGGAGTTACAACAGTTCGACCAAGCTGTGGCTGATAAGACTATCAACAAGCTACGCGATCGTGCGGGTGTTGCACACATGACAGTGGCTGATATCAACGACAGTTTCGACCCTAATCGTGACAAGGGTAATGCTCCTTGGTGGACTGGTAAGGGCGGAAAGTTCGGCAACTACAACGTAAACCCAGTCTTGTGGGAGATTCGCCGTGAGCGTCAGATTGAGTTGTTTGGCGAGGGCTTTGCCTTCTATGACATCCGTCGTTGGGCAAAGGCTGCCTATTATGTCAACCGTCAGCCTTGTGGCTTGTGGACAACAGCTACTGATAATATCTATGCACCAAAGGCTAATGCCTACTCAGGTCAGTTTGTAGACTACGAAGAAATCATGAGAAGTGGTAGGGCTTCTGCTGAGAACAACAGTGCTGGAAGTGGTTGGATCTATACCTACGAGAGTCCACTTGCACATGGTGGATGGTTAGATACTTACTACTTAAGCATGGTTCCTACCAGTCAGCGTGCGCTCAACAAGCAGCTAACGCAAAACCCAGGCTATAAAGAACTCTTCGGTTTGAGTGACTAATCCGCTCATACCTCCTCATATTAAACAGTCCCACACTAACTTTTCCACTCTCATTTTTGAGCGAGTAAAAGACTATGAGGTGATGGGAAGCCGAAGAATGATACGAAAAGAGGGATGCACAAGTTGATGTGTATCCCTCTTTAATATCCTCTGTTTTGTAAATAAACTTTAAAGACTGAAAATCAAAAGACGCTCTTTTGGCTTTCAATTAACGCCCAATTGGCTTCTAAAAGATGCTCTTTTGCAATGCAACTAACGCCCTTTTGAAGTCTTACTAAGCACCTTTTGAAATGCCGTTTTGCAACTCCTTGATAGCAAACGACTTACAAAGGAGGTTTTAGAACTTGTTTTTTACCCTTTTTAAGCGTAAATATATAGAAACAATGTAAAGAAAATTCAAACCTTCCGCAGCGTAATAAAACATCGTTATTAGCTGCAGAAAGTGGAATCCTTAGTCTTTCTTAGTGCTAAAAGAACGCACTATACATTTCTATAAGGGTTGAGAGCTGTTGTGACTTTGCATCAATCAGTTCCATTTTACAGTCTAACTGTCCGCGTTCACTATCTATCACCTCTAAATAAGTAGCTCTGTTATTGAGGTATAGTTTTTGAGCAGCTGAAACGGCTCTTACCAAAGCATCGTTCTGTTTCTGCTTAAATTGTTGGAGCAACTTAATGTTAGAAATCTTAGATTGCAGCGTACTTGTTTCTATAAAAGCAGTAAGCAATGTTTTGTCGTAATTATAAAGAGCCTCTATCTGTAACGCATCAGCCTGAGCGAAGTTAGCTTGAATAGCCTTCTTATTGATGAGAGGAGCGGTAAGTCCACCTAAGGCATTAAACGCCAAAGACTCTGGTAGTTTGAATAAGTACTTAGGGTTAAAAGCATTTAATCCTATAGCCGCAGAGATATTAAATGAGGGGAGAAACTCTTTACGTGCAGTCTCCACATCCCATTTCGCAGCCTTTAGCTGGTGCTCAGCTTGAATAACATCAGGACGTTGTAATAGGAGTTGAGTAGATAAGGAATGTGCAGTTGTAGGCATTGGCAGCTGTAAGAAGTCAACCTTTGTGCGTTGTATGGTTTGAGGAAATCTACCTAACAGAAGGTTTAGATTATTCTCCGTCTCAACGATAGACTGACGTAGAAGGTACTCATCAGCCTGTGCTTTAGCCAATTCAGCATCGAACTTCTCAACAGCTAACTGTGTATCAGCATCAGCTTCTTTCTGAATACGAGCGATTCTCACTGCATCCTTCTGTAGCGAGATGTATTGTTGCATAACCGATAACTTGTAATCAAGAGCCAACAATAGGTAATAGTTCTCTGCTACATCTGCCACTAACTGACTTTTGATAGCACGTTGTCCAGCTTCAGAAGCCAAATATCGTTCTACAGCAGCTTTTTTACCACTATTTAATTTGTTCCATAAATCTATGGTCCAGTCTACTTGTAGTGATGGAGAGAGGTCTGGAATAACGGTTGGAATCTTATGCCCAGGAGTCATCTCCGTACCAACATTACCAGCTCCCTCAGCTGTGTAGCGGCCAACTTTAGAAACTCCCGCACCAATATTTGCTGTAACAGAAGGTAGGAGAGCAGCTTGTTTAGCATTAATCGCACTTCTTGCTATCGCCAGTTCCTGCAATGTAATCTTAAGATCTTGATTGTTTTGTAAGGCAGTTTCAATCAGTGTCTGAAGCATTGGGTCTTGGAAGAACTCTCGCCATGCAGGAGATATAGTTACGCTACTATCCTTGGATAAGGCTGGTAAAGAGTCCTTAAGCGTATCTTTGGGCATTGTAGCCTGCGGTGTTTTGCAGGCAACAATGCTCATAAGGATTACAAGAATAGTAATAACATAATATAGTTTACTCTTTGTCGTCATGAGTACTTTCATTTAATTGTTTGTTCTTATAACGTTTATCTTTCTCTTCACTTAGTGGCTTCTCCTTCTGATAATGTACCAGTTTGTCAGTCATTCCTGCAAAGATATAGTAAAGGCCAGGGATGAGTAACAAGCCGCCTAAGGTACCAATGATCATTCCTCCGACAGCAGCAGTACCAATGGTACGGTTACCAATGGCACCAGCACCAGAGGCAAATACCAATGGAATCAAACCTGCTATAAAGGCTATACTCGTCATAAGGATAGGGCGGAAGCGTGCAATAGCGGCAGAGATGGCTGCTTGAGATATCCGTTCGCCAGCATTCTTACGCTGAACGGCATACTCAACCATCAGTACGGCATTCTTTCCTAACAAACCGATGAGCATCACTAAGGCTATCTGCGCATAGATATTGTTCTCTAATCCACAAGCTTTTAAGAAGAGGAATGCTCCAAATATACCCACTGGTAGGAATATAATCACAGGTAATGGCAGTAGGAAATTCTCATATTGTGCTGCCAAAATAAGGTAGACAAATACGAGACAAACCACGAAGATGACGATAGCCGTATTACCTTGTTCTGCTTCATCTTTAGAGATACCAGCCCAGTCATAGTCATATCCTTTAGGGAGAGAGCGTTGTGCTACCTCTTGAATAGCCTGCAATGCCTGTCCGCTTGAGTATCCAGGTGCTTGTGCTCCTGTCACTTCTGAGGAGTTGTAAAGGTTATGACGAGTAATCTCACTCATACCATAAGTCTTTGAAAGCGACATAAAGTCGGAATATGGAACCATCTGTCCATCTTCATTTTTACTATAAAGACTTAATAGATGATTAGGGAAATCACGATACTGTGGAGCAGCTTGTACAATTACTTTATAAGGTTTTCCGAACAGAATAAATCCAGTTTGGTAATCCGAACCTACTAAGATAGACAAGTTGTTCAGTGCCTTTCCAGGCTTGACTCCCTTTTGTAAAGCTTTCTCGTCATCAACATGAAGCATGTACTGAGGGAAGCTCGCAGAGTAGAAAGTGAACGCGTTACCAATCTCGGGACGCTTGTTTAGATCTTTAACGAACGCCTTGCTCACCCGCTCCATCTCATGATAATCGTTTTTACCAGTCTTATCTAAGAGACGTAATTCGAATCCACTGGCAGCTCCATAGCCTGGAATTGATGGCGGTTCAAAGAAGTCTATGTTTGCTTGTGTGATATTCTCACATTTCTGTTCCAAGTCACTAATAATCTCCTTTGCGGTACGTTTGCGATGTTTCCAGTCTTTGAGGTTAATCAAACAACTACCAGAATTGGCACTTGTTCCCTCAGAAAGAATCTCAAAACCAGCTAAAGAAGACACGCTTTCGACGTCCTCTTCTTTCTCTGCTATCTTAAGAAGCTGTTGTGCAACAGCGTTAGTTCGTTCGATAGTAGCCCCTGGAGGAGTCTCTATTACGGCATAAATCATACCCTGATCTTCTTGTGGAATAAAGCCCGAAGGGAGTCCCATATTGATCCAATATGCCAATCCACAGAACACCAATATCAATATTATTGTTAAAGACTTCTTCTTTACTGTATGTTGTATGAGGCGTTCGTACTTACGGCTACCACTATCGAATTTAGCATTAAAGCGTTGCAGGACGCGTCCAATAAACCCTAATTTAACATGGTTCTCCTGCTCTTTTGTCAGGATAAGGGCACACAATGCAGGGGTCAAAGTTAGAGCTACAAAGCCAGAGAAGAGGATACTTGACGCCATTGTGATTGAGAACTGACGATAGAACATACCCTCTGGACCACCCATAAAGGCTACAGGAATGAATACAGAAGCCATAACTAAAGAGATTGCAATAATTGCTCCACTGATCTCTTTCATGGCTTTTTCCGTAGCTTCAACAGGTGAAAGTTTGTTGCGAGAAATCTCAACATTCACCGCTTCAATCACCACAATAGCATCATCCACCACAATACCAATAGCCATGACTAAGGCAAAGAGGGATATCATATTGAGCGTTATGTTGAACAACATCATTGCAATAAAGCTGCCCAAAAGTGATATTGGTACAGCCATAATTGGTATGACAGAGGCACGCCAATCGCCTAAGAAGATGAACACAACTATTGCTACTAAGATAAAAGCCTCAAACAAGGTGTGTATTACTTTCTCAATACTTGCATCTAAGAAGCGGCTAACGTCATAGCTAATCTCATAGTGCATCCCCTTAGGCATATCTTTTTGCAGATGAGCCATAGCGTCCTTCACCTTGGTGATAACGTTACGAGCATTACTACCATAAGCTTGTTTCAAGGTTACAGCAGCTGAAGGGCGTCCATTGAAGGTTGAGTAGATATCGTATACCTCGCTACCTAAGTGTACATCGGCAATGTCTTTCAAGCGTACGATATTACCATCTTTATTGCTCTTGATGATGATATTCTTATATTCATCCTCTGTTGTGTAACGTCCTGGATACTTTAAGACATACTCTTTGACCTGTGGACGTTGTCCTCCACTCTCTCCCAACTTTCCCGGAGAGACCTCTATATTCTGATCTTCAAGTGCATCACTGACGTCATCTGTTGATAATCCATAGGCTATCATCTTGTCTGGATGGAGCCATACACGCATAGCGTAATTACGTGTACCAAGGATATCAAGGTCGCCAACACCATCGACACGCAACAACTCTGGTGATATGTTGATGTCGAAATAGTTGTAGAGGAAGCCCTGATCAACCTTTGGGTCATCACTGTAAAGATTGATATACATAAGTATGTTTGGCTCTTCACGTGATATCTTTACACCCTCTCGGATAACCTCTGCAGGCAACTTATTGGTAGCCGATGACACACGGTTCTGAACATTTACAGCATCAACATTTGGATCGGTTCCCAACTTGAAGACGACATTTAGCTCTGCCTCACCATCGTTTCCCGCATTACTTTCGATATATTTCATGCCAGGAATACCATTCAAAGCCTGCTCCAATGGAATAATCACAGATTTTACCAACAACTCATTATTTGCTCCTGGATAGTTAGCAATCACGTTTACCTTAGGAGGAGAGATGGATGGGAACTGCGTTATAGGTAGATTTGAAAGCGACAGAATTCCAATAAAGGCAATGACCAATGATACTACGATAGAGAGCACTGGCCTACGAATAAAGATCTTAAACATACCTAATTAGCGTTTAACTTATCCAACTTCATTGATGCTTGTGGAGAAACCATAGACACACGTACCTTATCTCCATCGTTTACTTTCTGTATACCGTCAAGAAGATAACGGTCAGTAGGCTGTAACCCTGAGGAAACAACGTATGCTCCTGTAAACTCAGCATCAATCTTGATAGCACGTTGGCGAGCAATATTATTCTTGTCAACCACAAATACATACTTCTTATCCTGAAGCTCATAGACAGCTTCTTGTGGTATCAATATTGCATTTTTCTTTTGTATAAAGAGTTTTATCGTACCCGTCTGACCATTGCGTAAAAGATTGTTGGCATTGCTAAAGGCGGCACGAACAGCAATCGTACCTGTTGAACTATCAAACTGTCCGCCAATATCTAATATCTTTCCACTTGCTGGAAAGACATCGCCATTCGCCAAAACAAGCTGTAGTGGAGTTTGTGAAAAGCGTTCTGGATGGAGGCGGAAATCTAAATAATCTGTTTCTGAAATATTGAAATAGGCAAACACCTTGCTATTATCTGATAAGCTGGTAAGTAAATCACTCGGCTCTACCAGACTTCCTGCTTTATTAGGAATACGCCCTAAGATACCTGAGAAAGGTGCACGGATAAGAGACAGACGCTTATGTAATACAGCCAACTGATAGTCGGCTTCTGCTCCTTTCAACTTAGCCGTAGCCATACGTTTCGCGTTATTTGAGAGCACTTTGTTATCCGTTAGCGTTGTTACATTCTGCAAGTCGATACTTGCCTGCTCTGCAGCTGCCTTCGCTTTGGCAATCTCTTCGTTAGCACCAACAATCGCAATGCGGAATAGAGGTTGACCAACTTTCACAAACTGACCTTCACTAACATACACATCTTGCAAAATACCGGTTTGCTGAGAGTGAACTTCAATGTTACGTTGTGAGGCAATGTTTGCCACATAAGACTGTGGTAGGGAGATGCTTTCTACCAGTGGTGTCGTTGCAGTGTAAACTGGTTTTACTTGTGTTTCTTTCTTTGAATGACACGCACATAGAAGAAACATGATTGCAAGACAAGACAAATGAATTAAATTCTTCATAAATTGGTCTTTTTGTTTTCGTAAAAACAAGTGAAAAGTTAACGTGTTAATCCAACACATCTTGACTACTCGTTGTAGCCATATCTACTCATTCTGTTTTCTCTTTCCTATCCTATAATAATAGAAAACAGAGCTGTCGTTACATCTTTATGGAAACTTATTAAGAAAAGTGTTTCCTAAAATACCCTTCAGAATCATTGTTTTGCGATATAGAAATGTATCCTTTATGTTACCTGTTGAATATGCTCGCAAAGGTACGTCGTTTTTGTTTAGTATGCAAGTAATTCTGTAGTTAATTTTATGCAAGTACTGAATAGTTTTCTCTGAAGTTATTTTTGTGGTTCTTCTGAAATATGGTTGATAAACAAAAAGGCTTATGTAATAGGCACACGGAGTCACGGAGGGGACGGAGGTAAACACAATGCTACGGAGGTGCCGACGGCACAAAGAGCGACGGAGGTATAGCGTACAGATTCTTGAT